>VAPK010772893.1_pt1 | contig 10825 bp, 8 predicted proteins | sample 3395031 | NCBI WGS metagenome assembly VAPK01 (sample SAMN08290443, study PRJNA428436) | hydrothermal vent metagenome | isolation source: Deep-sea hydrothermal vent chimney 1 | place: Pacific Ocean: Juan De Fuca Ridge
GAAGTGATCAGGTTATTGAATTTTTAATCCATGCCAAGGCAGATTCGGGTTCAAAAATATTAATGAGTGCGGTAACCTTTGCGATGTATGAGATCTATGCATGTCATGTAGGTGCGACAGTGATTCGCACTTCGAAATATGAGCATGATTTTGATGAATTTTATGCTGCATATGTAGAGCATCGTCCCGCAATTATTTTTATCTGTACTCCAAATAACCCAACGGGTGATGCGGTCAATAAAGAGGCACTGTTTCAATTTTTACACAAGATTGACAGTGATACTTTAGTAGTAGTTGATGGTGCATATATGGAGTATGCAGCATATAAAGATGCTTCTAAAGCAATTGAACCGCAAGAGCTAATTGAAACATTTGACAATGTCATCTATTTGGGTACCTTTTCAAAAGCATACGGTCTTGGCGGTATGAGAGTAGGTTACGGTATCGGTCCAAAAAATATTATTGAAGCACTCTATAAATTACGTCCGCCGTTTAATATTACAATACTCTCTCTTGAAGCTGCAACAGTTGCCTTAAATGATGAAACATTTGTCAAAGAGTCCATACAAGAGTGTTTTGATGAGATGCAGCGCTATGAAACGTTTGCCCGAGATAATGACATTAAAATAATCGACAGTTATACCAATTTTGTTACATTGCTGTTAAATAATAAACAAAATTCATCAGAATTAGCATATGCACTGCTGAAAAAGGGTATTATTATAAGAGATTTAAGCAGTTATGGTCTTAATGCCGTTCGTGTTACAGTAGGTACCAATACGCAAAATACGCTCTTCTTTGAGCAGTTTAAAACATTATTATAATTTACATGTAGGTTTGAATGGATTTTAAAGTTCTCTTCTCTCAGTTAGTTACGCTTTACAGCAAGTTGACATCAGCCCAAAAAATGGTTATTGGCGGTGCAGTGGCTAGTATGGTTGCCTTTTTGATTTTTCTGGTTGTCTATACATCAAGTGGCAATGCAAAAGATAACTATCAGGTACTATTTGATTCACTCTCATCATCAGATGCGGCTAAAGTAATTGAACAATTAGAGAAAGACGGTATTGATTATAGAGTTGTCAAAGACAATGTTATTGAGGTGCCTAAAGATGTTGTCTATAAAGAGCGTATTGCAATCGCCTCATTGGGTATTCCAAAAGATAGCGGTGTGGGTTTTGAACTTTTTGATAAACAGGAGTTCGGTGCAACGAGCTTTGATCAAAATGTGAAATATTTAAGAGCGTTAGAGGGTGAGCTGGCACGTACTATTAATGCCCTTTCGCCGGTAGATCGCTCTAACGTTAATTTAGCAATTCCCAAAGAGAGTCTATTTGTGTCAAAGCAAATTGAACCCTCTGCATCAGTGATGGTACAACTTAATCCTAATCGATCGCTTTCGCATAAACAGATTCGTGGTATTAAAAATCTTGTGGCCGCAGCAGTGCCGAAATTAACTCCTCAAAATGTTACATTGATTAATTCTGATGGTGAAACACTCGGTGATGAAGATGAGTTGATGGCTATGAGTGAACTCTCTAGTGTGCAGCAAAAATATAAGGCACAGCAAGAGAAGAGAAAAGAGGTGAAAATCGTCAATGTATTAGCACCGTTTATTGGTGGTAAAGATCGTGTGGTCGCTAACGTCACCATTGAATTTGATTTTTCGCAACAGAGTTCTACTTCTGAAGTTTTTGATCCTGAGAGTGTTGTTAGAAGCGAGCAGTCAGTTGAAGAGAAACGTGAAGGTTCTGCTCCAATTTCAACCGGTGGTGTTCCCGGCGTGGTAAGTAATATTGGACCGGTTCAAGGTTTAGAGTCGGCTAAAAGCCAAGATAAGTACACGAAAAATTCATCAACAACAAACTATGAAATTTCAAAAACAGTCTCAACAACAAAAGGTGAATTCTCTCGAATCAAAAGAATTACTGCTGCGGTTGTTGTGGATGGAAAATATCGTAATCAAAAAGATGCTGATGGAAATGATATTGAAGCGTTAGAATATGTAGCATTAGATGAGAGCCAGCTAAGTGCCATTACCTCTTTAGTAAAACAATCCATTGGGCTTGATGAGAAACGCGGTGATCAAATCTCAGTTCGTAACTTTCAATTTGAAGCATCTAAAGCGATGATGATAGGTCAAGATCCTGTCAGTAAAGCATCAACTATTGTAGATATGTATGTGATGCCGTTTGTCCCGTTGCTAAAATATTTGCTTGTTGCGATTATTCTATTTATTGGCTATAAGAAGATTATTCTTCCATTTGCACAGCGAATGCTTGAAGTGACTAAGGAGGAAGATGTTTTTGATAAACCTCTATTGGATTTTGATGATGAAGTTGAAGAAGATCTGGTTGCAAAAGCACAACAGATGCGTAAAAAAGTAGAAGATCAATTGGGCGTTAATGAGAATTTCAACGAGGATGAACTCAAACACGATGTCTTAATTGAGAAAGTTAAAACAATTGCTGAAGAAAAACCTGAAGATTTAGCATCAATTTTTCATGCTCTTATTCAAGAAGAACTTAGTGGCGGCAATGAAATGGTAAAACCTGCTAAGGAGGAGTCATGACACCTACGCAACAAGCTCAGTTTGATGAAATGAGTATGGCAGAGAAGATTTCGATCTTTCTTTTACAACTAGGTGAAGATGCAACAGCTAATATTTTTGCCAATATGGGCATTGAAGATATTACAGAAGTGTCGAAATATATTGCCAATAGTAAGAGTATTGATAAAGCGATTGCTACAGCTATTTTAGAAGAGTTCTATGCTATTATTCAATCAAGTCAATATTTAAGTAGTGGCGGTATGGAGTATGCAAGAGAGATTCTCTATAAAGCTTTAGGACAAGACGAAGCAAAAAAAGTATTAGATCGACTCTCAAAAACCATGGCAAATACACAGAACTTCTCTTACTTAGCCAAAATCAAACCGCAGCAGCTGGCTGACTTTATTGTAAATGAACATCCGCAAACCATTGCTCTTATCTTAGCGCATATGGAGCCAACAGCAGCAGCAGAGGTTATTGGCCTCTTTAGCGATGAACTGCGCTCTGAGATTGCAATGCGTATGGCAAAACTAGGTGATATTTCACCATCAGTGATTAAGCGTGTCAGTGCTGTTCTTGAATCAAAACTGGAGTCGTTAGCATCATACAAAGTCGAAGTGGGTGGTCCACGTGCGGTGGCAGATATCTTTAACCGCTTGGGTGCTAAAGCGTCTAAATCGACATTAGCTCAGATCGAGCAGCTTGATGAAGAGCTTGCCGGTTCTATTAAAGAGATGATGTTTACCTTTGAAGATATTGTAGCCCTTGATGGTACGGGAATTCGAGAGATTTTAAAAGTTGCCGATAAAAATGATTTAATGCTCTCTCTTAAAAGTTCGGCTGAAGAGCTTAAAGAGAAATTTTTCTCTAATATGTCTGAACGTGCCCGCGCTGCTTTTGAAGAAGAGATGCAGTTTATGGGTGCAGTGAAAGTTAAAGAAGTTGAGGCCGCTCAGAGAAAAATTGTTGAAACCGTACAGCAGTTAGCAGAGCAAGGAGTGCTTCAAGTTGGCGAAAATGATGAGATGATTGAGTAGCAATGAATATAGTAACAAAAAAAGAGATGATAAAAACTCAAAATATTAATAAATACAAATTTAAAGTTTTAGCTATTGGCGGACATAATGATGAATCAATGCAGGTTGATACATCTTATAACGCTGAAACGCTACAAAACAATGAGACAGATGAGGTCTCTACGAAAGCCTCTCGTGATGAACTCGTAGAATCGCTCTTAAAAAAGACTGATGATATCTCTTCAAATTTTATTAAAATGCAGATGAAGCTTGAAGAGCAGGAGAGTGAGTTTAAAGCAGAACTTCAACGTGCTAAGAGTGAATCTTACGAACAGGGTGTTCAAGATGGAAAGAGTGCATTGGAAGAAGAGCTCAAAGATTCAAAAATGCAAGGTATGGAGCAATTTTCAAAATCAGTTAAGACGCTAGATGCGAGTGCATCGGAATTTATTACAGCATTAGAGGGAATTAAACAAGAGTTGACATTTGCAGCGCTTGCTATTGCTAAGGAGGTGATTGAAGAGGAGCTTCATGAACACTCTAGTGACATCGCTAAAAAACTCTCTTCTGCTTTGATAGCAGAGTTGAATTCTGCTTCGGAGATTACATTGAAGGTAAATCCCAAAGATCATGGAGCAGTAAGTGAACGCGTGTCAAATCTTGAGCATATTAAAGTGATTTCAGACAGTGCCATTAGTCCCGGCGGTGTTATTGCAATTAGTAATGTTGGTAATATTGATTCAGAGATTATGAAGCGATATGAGCGTATTAAAAAAGCAGCACTCTCAGGCTGATGAATTGGTTAGGTAGATAATGGATATTAAAACATACAATATAGCACAGTTAGAAGATCTAAGTCTCAATATTCGCAATCGTATTATTGAAGTCGTGAGTAAAAATGGGGGACACCTGAGTTCAACCTTGGGTGCAACAGAGTTAATTGTTGCGATGCATAAAGTTTTTGATGCAAGTAAAGACCCTTTTATTTTTGATGTTTCGCATCAGGCATACGCGCATAAGTTATTAACAGAGCGTTGGGATGCATTTGAGACATTACGGCAGTTTAACGGTCTTTGCGGTTACACTAAACCTAGTGAGTCTGAGTATGACTACTTTGTTGCAGGACACAGTTCCACGTCAATCTCTCTAGGTGTCGGTGCAGCTAAAGCCATTGCGCTTAAGGGTGAGAGCGGTAATCGTACCCCTGTCGCTGTTATTGGAGATGGTTCCATTAGTGCGGGTATGGCATATGAGGCAATGAATGAGCTGGGTGATTTAAAGTTGCCAATGGTTATTATTTTAAATGATAATGAGATGAGTATTGCTAAACCTATTGGGGCCATAAGCCGTATGCTCTCTTCAGCGATGGCAAGCCCGTTTTATCAGAAGTTTCGTAACAATATGGAGCAGTTTGTTGATAATTTTGGTGAAAGCGCACACTATATGGCAAAACGTTTTGAAGAGTCATTTAAACTGATTACTCCGGGAATTTTGTTTGAAGAGATGGGAATTGAGTATATTGGTCCCATTGACGGACATAATCTTTCCCAGTTAATTGAGAGTTATGAGATAGCAAAAAACTTAAATAAGCCAGTAATTATTCATGTTCAGACCCTTAAAGGCAAAGGCTATGAGATTGCTGAAGGACAGCTTGAAAAATGGCATGGTGTTGGACCTTTTGATGTTAAAAGTGGTAATAGCAGCAAAAAAAGCAGTAGTAAAAGTGCAACACAGATCTACTCAGAGGCACTTTTACATGTAGCGACTCACAATGAAAAGGTTGTCGGTGTTACCGCAGCGATGCCAAGTGGTACGGGGCTTACAGATTTAATAGAAAAGTTTCCGGAACGTTTTTGGGATGTGGCTATTGCCGAACAACATGCCGTTACCTCCATGGGAGCACTGGCAAAAGAGGGCTTTAAACCGTTTTGTACGATCTATTCAACATTTTTGCAGCGTGGTTATGATCAGATAATTCATGATGTCTGTCTCATGGATCTTCCTGTGGTGTTCGCCCTTGATCGTGCGGGTATTGTCGGTGAGGATGGTGAGACCCATCAAGGGGTTTTTGATATTAGCTTTTTACGTGCCATTCCCAATATGACGCTCTTTGCACCGCGTGATGAGAAGTCGATGCATCAAGCCATTGGGTTTGCAACAGAATTTGCTGCACCATGTTCCCTGCGTTATCCTCGTGGCAGTTTTTCTGATGTCAAGCTTCCTGAGTCACAGCCCTTTAGTTTAGGAAAATCACAACTGCTAATCTCAAATGAGTGTGATACACTTTTCATTGGTTACGGTAATGGTGTGGGACGCGCCAAAGAGACGATGGAGCTAATTGATAAAGAGATTTCACTGTTAGATCTGCGTTTTGTAAAACCACTCGATCGAGACATGCTTTTGCAGATGAGTCAGCATCATAAAAAATGGTACATCTTTAGTGACTCTGCTAAAATGGGCGGTGTTGGAAGTGCAATTTTAGAGTTTCTAAATGAAGAGCGCATTACTGATGTTAACGTAGTGACCTTTGAATATTCTGATGCATTTATTACTCATGGAAATACAGCATTAGTTGAAGAATCACTAGGGCTGCTTCCAAAGCAATTAGCTAAGTGTGTTACGTAGCAGGTGTTCGCATCACCCCCATAAAAAGAATCTGCCCACTCATAGTATCTTTGATAAAAAAGATAAAGGGTCTGTTGATATTAAAAACAATAGGTTCGGGAGGCTTGGTGACATTAGCATCTATGGTGACCGTAGCCGCTGTTGCTTCAGTTCCTTTTTCATCTACTGTAATAAAGGCTTTGTGTAAAACAGAATCTATTTTTAGCGTAGTATTTGACAGGTTACTAAAGTCTGCATTAGCTAAAAAAGGTTGGTTCATCCCTAGCATTTTTAGATACTCTTTAATATTGTAAAGAGGGGTATTAAACTCGAACTTTGGCATTTTAAGTGCTATGTTTTTAGAGGTCATACCCTCTTGGGTCTGCTGATAGATGCTCTCTATGCTGTTTATAGCATTGCTAAACGCTCCTTCATCCGGAAGTATGATTAACATTGAACTTCTATTTTTTTGGTAAGGTAAATTTATTGCTTGGTAGTTGTCTTCTTTTAAGTATTGGTAGTATAACTCTCTTTGATTCATAAAAGCTATCTCATGGGTAGAACCATCTTCTGCTGTAAACGTAGCATCTTTGGTATCATTTTCATAAAATTCAGACAACCATTGTCCTTTAAAGTAAACAGCATTGGTAAGTACAAAGAGTGTTGCATCATCAATTTCCCCTTTAGGAATTATATCTTTGATGCGTTCATGGGTTTTTTCTTCTACCCAGTTATTTATAGCGACTCTTGATGTTTCTGTCTGCTTAACATAGTCTAACGTTTTAACGTTAGCGCCATAGTTAACCTTGATGGTATTGAGATAGCTATCTAAAACAGGAAAATCTTTTTGTGGCCACATTGCGTTTGCCACTTCAAAAGTGTAGTTTTCATCATTTTGGTTTAAGTGCAGGTCTAAACCATTAAAACTGTTATGGAGTTGTTCTTCATGCTCAATCTCAAAGTTCAACACAGAAGCCATCTCTGTTTTAGTATCACCATTTGCTCCGGCATAAACCACTGCTAAAGCTTTAGAGATACTATAAGGAGAGAAAAATATATTGCCCGCCTCATCATCATAAAGTTTGTCAAAGAGAGTAAAGGCAAATTGGTTGTTATTATCTGCGAGAGTTAGTAACTCGTTAGTACTCACTTCAGGTGCGAGGTTTCTTGTTAGATTGGACTCTAGGGTAGTGATGTCTATGTTACTGTTGGTAACATCTTTACTATCTTCTGTACACCCTGTTAGTAATATTAAAGATAAGCCTATAGGCAAGAGTATGTTTTTCATCCTTTTTTCCTTTTTTACAAATTTATTTAACAATACCTTGCCTTAACTGTACGAGGTATAATATTAACGGTTACTATTATATACTATATACTTATTCTTAATTATGAACGCAACATAATAATACCGGCTTGACGTCCTGTTGCACTGCCATCTGCAATCATGACCATTAAGGGAAGCTATTGACAAAATATACAAATAATGTATTTTCTATAATTTTAGAGTCATATACTTTGGTTATAATATGCTTATAAATCAAAAGAGGAGAATTCTATGAGTAATGCTGAAATATTACAAGAAGCCCTTCAATTAGATCCTCAAGAGAGATATTTAGTTGTTGAAACTTTATTAAAAAGCTTAGATAAACCAGATGAGAGTATTGATGCTGTTTGGGCTGATGAAGCAGAAAAAAGACTTCAAAATTATAGAGCTAATAAAACTCAAACAATCCCTTTTGAGGAAATTTTCAATTAATGAAAATTGAATTTTTACCTGAAGCCAAAGCTGAACTTGATGAAGCAATTGAGTACTATGAACTCCAAGTTAAAGGGCTTGGAGCTACTTTTAAAAGTGTGGCAAAATCTACAATCAAAAGAATCAGCACATTTCCAACCGCTTGGTCTGTCGTTTGTCCTGATATCAGAAAATGTATTATGCACAAGTTTCCCTATACTGTACTCTATTCAATAGAAGAAGACACAATATTGATAATAGCAATTGCTCATCAGCATAGATATCCCAATTATTGGAGTGATAGAGTCATTTAAAAAAAGGATGGTAAAAGAAAAGAGGATTATGAACGCAACATAATAATACCGGCTTGACGTCCTGTTGCACTGCCATCAGCGCGATAGGAGAAAAAAGTGTGATGCTCGCATGACGTACAGTGTTGTATTACTTCAATATGATTCTTTGTAACACCGCACTCTTGCAGCTGTTGCATGAGAATTTGATTTACATGTAAAAAAAAGCTATCTTCTTTTTGTAATATCGCCTTACCGTATCCCAAAATTTTTGCCTCTTCATATATCTTCTCATTAACTTCATAACAGTTCTGACAAATTGAAGGGCCTAAAACAGCAACAATATTTTTACTATTGCTATTAAACTCTTCTGTCATCATGGTGATGCTGTTTTTAATGATGTTTTGAAATGCTCCTGCGCGTCCGGCGTGAATGGCAGCAATAGCGTGAGTGTTTTTTTCATAAAGCAGTATGGGGGTGCAGTCTGCCACCATGACCATTAAAGGAACATTTGGCTCGTTGGTAATGATGGCATCACACTCTATGGGTGTTGTGAAGTCATATTCTGTATTGACACGGACTACTTTATTAGAATGAATCTGCTTCATATGAACAAGATTTTCATAATGGTAATGCATTTGTGAAGCGAGTGTTTGATGATTAACAATAACACTATTTGTATCATCACCCACATGAAAGGCGATATTGTTACTCTTTTTACATGTAAATGCGTGAGTTAGTGACGTACCGCACAGGAGTTTACTTTTTAATAGCTTCATACATTCAAGTATAGCACAAAAGTTAGCTACAATATAAAAAAATAAAAGGCATATTTTGAGTCAATTAAGTATGTTACCTATTACTCTAGATGGTGATGATGTCACAAAAAAACGTCAAGAAATACGAGACTATTTTCATAATACACGGTATCTTTATGAGTTACTCTTTACAATGTTTAAAGATGACTCGATTTTTTATAAAAAATCAGAATTGACCCGTCATCCGATGATTTTTTATTTTGGACATACGGCGACATTTTTTATTAATAAATTGATTTTAGGGGGTGTAATTTCTGAGCGTATTAATCCTAACTATGAATCAATGTTCGCTGTTGGTGTTGATGAGATGAGTTGGGACGACATGAATGCCGAGCATTACAATTGGCCGGAAGTCTCAAAAGTCAGAGCGTATCGTGACGCGGTACGTGACGCGGTTGATGAACTTATTATGACTTTGCCTCTTAAATTGCCAATTACTCAAGATGATTCTATGTGGATTATTTTAATGGGTATTGAGCATGAACGCATTCATATTGAGACATCGAGTGTCTTACACCGTCAGCTTGATAGTGCTGATGTGAGATGCATCAAAGCATTCCAAATATCAAAACATTGTGGAGATGCTCCTAAAAATGCACTTGTACATGTGAGTGGCGGTGATGTTCGTTTAGGAAAAAATGAAGATCATCATTTGTATGGATGGGATAATGAGTATGGTGAATGTAAAATACATGTAGAACCGTTTGAGACCTCAAAGTTTTTAGTAAGCAACGGCGAGTTTATGGAATTTGTTCGTGATGGCGGCTATGAAAACAGTGCGTACTGGGATGATGAAGGGAAGAAGTTTTTAGCAATTCATAATGCTACGCATCCTGATTTTTGGGTGAAACAGAGCAGCGGGAGTTTTAAATACCGTACGCTTTGCCAAGAGATAGCTATGCCGCTCAATTGGCCTGTGGATGTCAATCAGTTAGAAGCGATGGCATTTTGCCGGTGGAAATCTGAGAGAGAGGGTACTTGCTATACGTTACCAAGTGAAGCTCAGTGGTATCGTATGGTTGCATTGTGTAATCTTGCTGATAGCAGTGATTTTAATGAGAGCCGTGCCAATATTAATTTGGCACATTATGCATCTGCTACTGCGGTTGATGAGTTTGGCTTTGGTGAACTTTATGATGTTGTCGGTAATGTTTGGCAGTGGACGAGTACACCCATTGATAGTTTTAAAGGTTTTAAAGTACATCCGATCTATGATGATTTTTCGGTGCCAACGTTTGATGGACGGCATAACTTGATTAAAGGAGGCTCCTTTATTAGTAGCGGTAATGAGATTATGCAACATTCGCGGTATGCATTTAGACGCCACTTCTATCAGCATGTAGGATTTCGGTATGTTAAAGGTAAGGCAATCATGGATAGAGATGAAAATATTTATGAAAGCGATGCTTTAGTATCGCAGTATTGTGACTTTCAATATGGTGAAACATACTTTGATGTGGCAAATTTTGCACAAAAATGTGCCAAACTCTCAGCACACTATGCTAAAGATATTAATACACATAAAGCTTTAGATATTGGTTGCGCTATGGGTCGCAGTACCTTTGAGTTGGCACACTACTTTGATGAGGTGACCGGCATTGACTTCTCTGCGCGTTTTATTCAAGTTGGCGTAAAAATGAAAGAAGAGGGTGTTGTTTACTATGAGCGCGCCCAAGAAGGTGCGTTAAAAAGTAAAGTTTCTGTCACATTAGAGGCGTTGAATCTGAGTGAAACGGCTGAACGTGTTGCATTTTTTCAAGGAGATGCCTGTAATTTAAAACCGCATTTTAGCGGCTACGACCTCATTA
>VAPK010752284.1_pt1 | contig 10824 bp, 9 predicted proteins | sample 3395031 | NCBI WGS metagenome assembly VAPK01 (sample SAMN08290443, study PRJNA428436) | hydrothermal vent metagenome | isolation source: Deep-sea hydrothermal vent chimney 1 | place: Pacific Ocean: Juan De Fuca Ridge
CATCCAAATAAATGGAGAGCGGCTCCTTGCTTGTATGTTCTGCAAGGCAATGTCATCTTGTTGCCAGGTAAGTTTCCTGCCAAGTTGCTTTTCAATGGTTTCTACAGCATTGGTAACGGAATTACCTATAGGCCAATGATAAAATGTCGAGTTTACAAACTTTGCCAGCTCTTGTGCAGATTGCAATGTTTTTGATGATGAATTTTTCGAACCCTGATAAGCGGTTATAAGGATATGCCTTAATATTTCTTTATGATTTGATACTTCTCCGATTAGGTCATCTCTATGAATTTTACTTAAAAATAGTTCTAATCCTAACTCATTTACACCAGACTTAACCATTTCTGCTACCAGTACCAAAATAGAGGAGGAGTCGGCACCACCACTAAGAGAAAGCACAAAACCTTTGCTTTTGCTTTTTCGGAGGTAGTCAAATAATCCTAATGTTACCGCTTTAGTAAATTGCTCTTCGATTGAAAGTTTTAAAGAAATAATGGTTTTTGAGGAGGGTGTATTAAGATTTACATCAGTAGTTGTTAAATAAACAGGTTTTTTACTAAATCTTTCTCCCGAAGCTTTTAATCGTCCATTCTGAGCAATAATAACATCTCCGTCATAAATAATACGGCCTGCCTCATTACCCAATATATTGGCATAAACATAGGTGCAGCTAAAGTTTTTAGAACTTTTAACAACCAGCTTCTCTCTTTCAGCTTCTTTGTTTAGCGCAAAATGGCTTCCACTTGGGTTTAATATTACATTAACTTTTTGCTCCACTAAACGAAAAGCAGGCCTATCTTTATTCCAGGCTTCTTCACATATTTCAAACCCAATATGTGCTTCGTTTAGTTGGTAGGTGTAATCACCAAATTGGTATTCTTGGCCTTCAATATTTATCTTGGCTTGTTTTTGTGTCCAAGGTGTAAACCATCGTTGTTCATAATGAACCCCATAATTGGGTAATTGTTGTTTGGCTTGAAAACCTAATATTTTTCTATCGGAAACTAAAGCTACTACATTGTAAATGCTGTTTTTATGCCAAACGGGTAAGCCAATTGTTACTGTTATGTTTGTTGCATGTTTTACAATAGATAATAACTCATTTTGTGCTTGTTCAGCGACCCAAGGAGCAAGAAACATATCTTCACAACCATAACCTGTAATACATAACTCTGGTAAACAAAGTATTTCTACCTTCTGAAACTTTGCCAATTCAATAGCTTCAATAATATTAGCTGTATTATTGGCCCAATCTAATGGAGTTTGATTTAAAGAAGCACCTGCTATTTTCATAGAAATAGTTTATCTAATCTTCTAAAATAGTTTCATACGCTTTACGAGCGGCAGACTGTTCTGCTTTCTTTTTATTGGGGCCGTGCCCTTTTACAATAAAGTTATCTTCTATAAATATAGAAACTTCAAATTCTTTATAATTTCCTTTTTCAATTACACTTTCTGTTTCAAACCGAACTTCTTTGCCATTTTTTTGGCCCCACTCAATTATTTGGCTCTTATAATTAGTGTTTTCGTTAATAATTTTATCAATATTAAAATTAGGCTCAACTAGTTTGTGTAAAATAAAATATTTACACACCTTAAACCCATGATCTAAATAAATAGCTCCTATCAACGCTTCCATTATATCTCCATAAATAGATTTGTGGCGATGGAGTTCATTCTTTTTATCTACAATTATAATTTTTTCAAGCCCAAGTTTACGACCTAATAAATTTAGCGATTCTCTATTAACAAGCCTTGATCGTATTTCGGTTAAAAAACCCTCATCCTTATAGGGGTATTTTTTGTACAGGTACTCAGCTATTATGGCTCCTAAATAGGCATCACCCAAGTATTCAAGTCTTTCATACGATTCTTTTCGGCCATATTTATCAGGCTCAGAAGAAGATGAATGCTTAATGGCTAATTTATATAGCTTTAAAGTAACAGGTTTTTTGCCAGTAATAGATTCAATTACAGATCTAAGGTGTTTGTCTTCGGAGGAGTAAGATTGAAACAGGTTCAGGGCTCGCCTAAACACCTTGTTCATACTCATTTATTTTTTTAAACACTAACGATGCATTATGACCTCCAAACCCGAATGTATTACTCAAAGCTACATTTACTTCTCTCTTCTGCGCTTTGTTTAAAGTAAAGTTTATTTTTGGATCAAGTCCTTCATCCACCGTTTCGTGGTTTATTGTAGGAGGAACCAGCGAATATTGAATGGCTTTAATAGCCGCAATAGATTCTATTGCACCGGCAGCACCCAATAAATGACCAGTCATTGATTTTGTGGAGCTTACATTTAATTGATAAGCGTGTTCTCCAAACACATCTTTAATGGCTAATACTTCACTTATGTCGCCTAAAGGAGTTGATGTGCCATGTACATTTATATAATCTACTTCAGCAGGGTTGGTGTTGGCATCTCGTAAAGCATTTTTCATTACAGCTTTAGCTCCTTTGCCTTCAGGGTGTGGAGCAGTAATATGGTGGGCATCCGCAGACATTCCACCTCCAATTACTTCGGCATAAATATTAGCACCACGTGCTTTGGCGTGCTCGTACTCTTCCAAAATCAAAGCTCCAGCACCTTCGCCTAAAACAAAACCATCGCGGTCTTTATCAAATGGGCGCGAAGCAGTTTTTGGAGAATCATTTCTTTCAGAAAGTGCTTTCATTGAGCTAAATCCACCCATTCCAGACTCGTTTACAGCTGCTTCTGACCCACCGGTAACGGCAATGTCCATATGACCTAAACGAATATAGTTGAGTGAATCGATGATTGCATTTGTACCGGAAGCACAGGCAGAAACCGTTACAAAATTAGGGCCTCTAAACCCATATTTTATGGAGATGTACCCGGCTGCAATATCTGCAATCATTTTAGGAATAAAGAAAGGATTAAACCTTGGAATTTTACCGCCTTCTACAAAATTTGTTACTTCGTTTTGAAAAGTACCTAGTCCCCCGATGCCAGAGCCCCATATTACACCTGCTCTATCTGAGTCAACAGCTTCTATATCTAATCCAGAGTCTTGAATGGCTTCTTCAACTGCCACCATGGCCAATTGAGTAAACCTATCCATTTTACGTGCTTCTTTCCGATTTATAAAATCGGTTGGGTCAAAGTTTTTTACTTCGCACGCAAACCTGGTTTTAAATTTTTCTGCGTCAAAAAGGGTAATAGGAGCAGCACCGCTTACTCCATTAGCCAAACTCTGCCAATATTCATCAACAGTATTGCCTATTGGGGTAAGGGCACCTAGTCCAGTAACTACTACTCTTCGTAATTCCAAAGTCTTATTTTACGTTTTCTTCAAGATAAGTTACAGCCTGGCCAACTGTTCCAATATTCTCTGCCTGATCATCCGGAATAGAGATATTAAATTCTTTTTCAAACTCCATGATAAGTTCAACTGTATCAAGTGAGTCAGCACCTAAATCATTTGTGAAGCTTGCTTCGTTTGTTACTTCAGACTCTTCTACTCCAAGCTTATCAATGATGATGCTTTTTACTTTTTGTGCAATTTCAGACATTTTCTTCTAATTGTTTGGTGAAAATTTCGATGCAAAGAAATACAATTCGTTTATAAACACAAACAAATAAAAATTATATTTCTTGCCTCGCTTTTAGGCAATTTACAACTTGTTAATTACATAGGATAGCGATATGGATAATAAATGTGTAAAAATCGTTTAAATGAGTCAACTATTAACCTGAGTTCGGGTACAATTGATAGAAGAGTGAATATTATTATATACTTAACTTATAGCGAAGTATTGTTTTTTATCAGGCTATAATCCTATCTTTGTGCCCTGCATGGGCAAGAAAAAGTTAGATCTTGAAATAGAAGTTGAAGCCGCAGTCATTGGAATAGTAACTTCTTTAAAAGAGTACAAGCTCGCCTGGAAAATTAACCAAGTATTTAAGATAGAGTTAGCTCTAGATGAAGATCTAGTTATTGACTTGACTAAGAGTAATACTCTTACGCTTAGTAATTATTGTTATCAAACTGATTTTGTGAAAATTAATTTGGTAAAGAATAAAGGAATTGATAAAGAGAAAGTGGTTTATTTGGCTAAAGAGTTGCCTCAGATAGACTACTTCTTGTTGATTGAAGGGGAAGAACAATTCATGGAGATGAGTGAAATTATTCATCAACTTCAATTAATTAATGAAATATCCTTTGTTCAATTAATTGATATAACAAAACTTAAATCGAGGGATAATTTTATTTTCTACTAATGGACAAAATATTGTTTAATAAAACCAAAGTAATAGCCACAGTTGGGCCTGCTTCTAATTCAAAAGAAGTTTTAAAACAACTTATAGTTGCAGGTGTCGATGTGTTTAGATTGAATTTTTCGCATGGAACCCATGATGATCATGCCAAAGTTATTAAGTTTATTAGAGAGCTCAATGCTGAACTTGGCACTCATATTTCTATTTTGCAAGATTTGCAGGGGCCTAAAATTAGGCTCAATGATATGGAAGAGGGTTGTGTAATTAAAGATGGTGAAAAACTCATTATTACTACTAAAAAAGTATTAGGAAATGCTAAAATAGCGAGTACGGTTTATGAAAACTTGGCTAAGGATGTTAGTACAGGAGAGCTTATTTTAATTGATGATGGTAAAATTGAATTAAAAGTTGAGTCTGTAAAAGGAGACGAAGTGCATACTGTTGTTGTGCATGGTGGAGAGTTAAAATCTAAAAAAGGAATTAACCTGCCAAGTAGCAATGTATCTGCGCCCTCTTTAACACCAAAAGACTTAGAAGACTTGGCCTTTGGAATTGAAAACGATGTGGATTGGATTGCCCTATCTTTTGTGCGAGACCCCCTTGATATTATTGACCTTAAAATGAAAATTGAGGCAGCTAATAAAGATATTAGGGTAGTTGCTAAGATTGAAAAACCGGAAGCGGTAAACAAAATAGACGCGATTATAGATGCAACAGATGCAATAATGGTTGCCAGAGGAGACCTCGGTGTTGAAATGGATATGGAGGATGTGCCTATGATTCAAAAGAATATCATCAAAAAGTGCAATGCGGCTGCAACTCCAGTAATAGTGGCAACTCAAATGTTGGAAAGCATGATTGAAAATGCAAGGCCAACCAGAGCAGAAGCCAATGATGTTGCCAATTCAGTGATTGATGGCGCAGATACAGTAATGCTTTCGGCAGAGACTGCTGCCGGTAAATTTCCTTTGTTGGCGGTTGAAAGCATGAACAAAATTATTCGCTCGGTGGAGTCTAATTACGAAAATATTTATTATAAGTATAATGCTCCCAACCCTGAATCACCTGATTTTTACCCTACCAGTTTGGTGCAAAGTGCTGTGCGCTTAAGTTCAGATACTAAGGCGCATGTAATAGCAGGTATGACTTGGTCAGGTTTTACCGCATGGAAACTGTCGGCACACAGGCCTAAGGCGAATATTTTTATCTTCACAGGTAATAAAAAACTTTTAACTATGATAAATCTGGTTTGGGGTGTTCGTGGTTATTTCTTTGAATCGAATGATACTACAGATGAAACCATTGCAAAAGTGGAAGCTACACTTAAGAGGGAAGGTCATTTAAAAGAAGGAGATGCATATATTACGATGGCCAGTATGCCAATTAAGAAAAAGTACAGAACTAATATGTTAAAGATTAATGTAACGGAGTAAGCCTGCGCTGTGGAGGAAATTTTGAAACTCGATTGAATAGTTTTGGCTCTTGCAAAGTTGGGATGAGTTATATGTTATTGCTCGGCTCTACTAAAATTACTTTTTCTTTCTCAACAAACACGGCACCTGCAGGGGTGCCTTTTTTCTTTCGCACATATTTTTTAGGTGTATATAATACCGGGCAAAGCGAATCAGTTTTTCGCTTGGAGTAGTAGGCAGCTAACTGAGCCGCTTTTTCGATAATATAGTTAGGGTATGCTCTGCCAGGTATTTGTTTAATAACTACGTGCGACCCACTCACATCTTTAGCATGTAACCACAGGTCATCCTTTTTTGCAATTTTTAGAGTAAGAGTATCGTTGTGTTTTGCATTCTTGCCCACTAAAATTAAAAAATCATCCACTATAAACTCTTTATAAGCCATTGGCTCTTCCGTTTTTGTTAGCTGTTCAGGTATTTGTGCTTCAAGGAATTTAAAATCGCTACTGTTCTCAATTTTCACCAACTTTAATTTTAATCCAGAAATTACTTTTTTCTTTAACTTTACATTGTTTGTAAGAATGGTAATTTCTTTTGCTTCGTTCTTGGCTTTTCTGTAGTAACGTTCCGCATTCTTTTGAGGAGTTTGCAGCGGGTTTAGGTTAATAATAATATTAGAGTTGGTATAAAAATTAAAAAGCTCAACCGACTTGCTTCCTTTGACAACCGAGTGTAAATTAGCCATTAGTATATCCGCTTTTTGCTGATTATTGCTTCCTATAGATAACTCGTTTAATTTTTTGGCAAGTTTTTTAATGTAGTTATCAGATTTTATTAATTGGCTATTAATCGATTTTATTAATTTAGATTTTATAGAAGTTATAGATTTTAGTTTTACTTCTTGCTCAAAAAAGGAGGTGATGGCTATAATAGGATTTGTATATGTAGTTTGAGCCAAATCAGTTTTAATTAAGTTCAGCCGATAGCCTGATGTTGAAAAGTCGATGTAGAATTTAGATTTAGTTAGTTCATTAATAAAATCATTGAAAACTTGTTCTTTGTTAATGGAATTAGATAATCGATCTGATAATAATTGAGAGGTGTGCTTATCTAGTGTTGGTATAATTTCTCTAGTGTTCCAATCACTTTCTTTTAAGGCCGTAAATGAAATATCGAGCTTTCGGTCTAGTGCATTTATGTCAATTTCACTATCTCGTTTTAAGGTGCTTTTAAAGAGCTCAACAGCTTGATCGTTTTTGAAATAGATGATATTTGACTGATTGCCATAAAGCTTAAAGAGTAGCTGAATATTTTCTTCGAAATCAAAAATAAAGGCTCTTGCATTTAGCACATTCTTAATGCTTAGTAACTTACTTCCTCTTACCAATTCGAAAATATTGACAGAGTTACGCTTTGCTCTATAATAATTTGCAGGAAATGAAAGGCAAGAAAATTGGCTTTCGAGCGATGCCTTTATAAAGAAATTTTCTTCGCTGGTTAGTCTAAATTCAAGTATTAACTCATTTTTATTTTGGCTAAAACAATTGGTTATTACAGCACCTAATAGTTTGGAAGAAAGAGCAGGAACCAACTGCTTAAAAAAATAGTAATTATTATGCATTAGAACTCAGGTTTAGAGGCTAATTCTTAGTCCATCGTAAGCCAGTGAAACATTTTCAGGCAGGGTAGGCTCTATATCTCTTGCTAACCCCATTTTATGACTAATATGTACTAAGTACGCTTTTTTTGGCTTTAACTCTAGTATTAGCTCTAGGGCTTCAGCTAAGGTAAAGTGCGAGATATGCTTTTCTATTTGCAGCGCATTTAGTATTAATATTTTTAGGCCGGTAAGTTTCTTTTTTTCCACCTCTGGAATAAAATTAGCATCTGTTATATAGGCCATTTCTTTGATTCTAAAGCCAAAAACAGGTAGCTTAAAATGCATTACTTCAATAGGAGTAATATTGATGCCATGAATGCTAAATGTACTATTGGTAATGGCGACTTTTTCCACTTGCGGAACACCAGGATATTTATGATCTGCAAAAATATAAGCAAACTCCTGTGTAATTTGATCAAGCACTTTTTGGCTCCCATAAATTGGCATATCTTTTTTCTGAGAAAAGTTAAAAGAACGCACATCATCTAATCCCGCTGTATGGTCTTTATGCTCGTGGGTTATAAGGATGGCATCTAGTCTTTGGATATTATTGGATAGCATTTGTTGCCTAAAATCTGGTCCAATATCAATATTGAAATGTTGGCGTTCTACTTCAATATGGATGGAGGTTCTTAATCGTTTATCTTTATAATCAGTAGATGAACACACTTCGCAATTGCAGGCTATTACAGGAACGCCTTGAGAAGTGCCAGTTCCAAGAAGGGTGATAATCAAAACTCTAAATCAGTTTGAGAAAGCTCGAGAAAAAGAGTTTGATTTTTTGAGCTTAATTTTTCGGTATCTACCTCTATAGATTTTACAATATCAATTATACAATTAATCTTTCCTTCGTGGGTAAAATATTTATTTACAATGGCAATTTTTTTGCTATTTAAAATACAATAACCAGATTTAAAATTCCCTTTTTCGTAGCGGAGTATAAAATCTGTTTCTGCCATTAAATCCTCCAGTTTATGTAAATACTGTTTGGAATACTTTACAGCCATTTATTTAGCTCGTGTATTGATTAACCAAGGTAACCAATCGATCAAAGTCGAGTGGTTTCTGAAGATATTCATTTATGCCAACGGCTTTAAATTCATCTATGGAATAATTTCCTGCATTACCAGTAATCGCAAAAATTGGAAGATTTGCAATATTAGGGTCTTCCATGTCCCTAATCTTTCTAGTAGTTTCCATCCCATCTAAAATGGGCATATTGATATCCATTAAAATGAGATCAAATGATTCGGATTCCAATTTGCCCAAAACAGCTTGTCCATTTTTCACTGTAACTATCTCAAAATTTTGTTGCATCAAAATTTTCTTAGTCAAGTTCAGAATAACTGAACTGTCTTCAGCAATTAATATTTTCTTTTCCATTATTAATCAGTCATTTTGGATTATTTCCCTAAAATTAGTTTTAAACTCTTCAAAGTTATCTATAAGTTGGAAGAAATTTGTGTCAAAAGCAGAATTATTACCTTCTTTTAAATAGGTTTCTAATTCTTTAGCAGTCTGAGCAACTTTATCAATGCCAAGTGTTCCGGCAGTGCCTTTTAATGTGTGCATTATTGTTTTTAGCCCATTCCAGTCTTTATTGGCCATACAATCAACACATTCATTGAGTTGAGAGCCTGTTTCTTCTTCAAAATCATTATACACAGAGTCTAATATTTCTTCACCACCATATTTTTTCAACTGTTTTATAACTTCTATGTTAATGATGAAAAATGAAGCCACTGCATCTTCTTCATTCAATCCATCCTCACTATTTTCTAATACCTTATTAATAAGAGTAGCAGCACGAATGGGTTTAGCCAAATAATCGTCCATTCCTAGTTTTAGGAAACGATCCTTGTCTTCTTTCATAGCGTATGCCGTCATTGCAATTATTTTTGGCATCTTTTTTAGTGCGAGGTTACGAATTTTTTTTGCGGCTTTAACTCCATCCATTCCGGGCATTTGTATATCCATTAAAATAATATCAAAAGACATTTTTAGAGCAAGTTCAATTGCTTTTTCACCACTTTCTGCCAATGTTACATTGCACCCCGATTTTTTTAAAATCTCTTTTGCAACTTCTCTATTAATTAAATTATCATCAACTATAAGTACATTTTTTGCAGAAAGAGAAATGTTAGTTTTGTTAGAAATTGCAGGAGACTCTGTAATTGGAGCCGTTTGTTCTTTTGGAAACGAGGCTTTGAATGTGAACCAAAAGGTGCTTCCTAGTCCAGGATTTGAAAATACGCCTATTTGGCCACCCAAAAGTGTTACAAGTTGTTTAGAAATTGCCAAACCCAACCCAGTACCTGAGTAGGATTTTGTGGTGGAAGCATCAAGTTGTTCAAAACTTTTAAACAGTAGTTTTTGGTTTTCTTCAGAGATGCCGATTCCAGAATCTCTTACATCAACACGGATAATGCCTCTGTTATTATCTTCTTCAATAAGCTCGAAGCCAATGTCTATTGAGCCTCCTTTTTGCGTAAATTTTAAAGAATTGGAGATTAAATTAGAAAGTACTTGTATTAACCGAGTCTCATCTGTATTTATAAAGTGGGGCAGAGCCTTGTTAATATGATAATGCAAGTTTACCCTATTAGTTGAGGCCACTGGCGTGAAAAGTGCATGAATTTTATCTACAATATAGGATAGAGAAAAAGTAGATTTCCTCAACTCCATTCGGCCTGCTTCTATTTTAGCCAAGTCAAGAATATCGTTTAATATATCCATTAATATAGTGGAAGATTTTTTAAGTGTACCTACATACCCTTTTTGAGTTGAGCCTAGTTTAGATGCATCGAGTAAGTCAATCATTCCAATAATGCCGTTCATTGGTGTACGAATCTCATGGCTCATATTAGCTAGAAATTGCTCTTTTACACGCAAGGAGTTTTCAGAAATTTCATTGGCATTTATTAGCTGCTGGTTAGTTATTTTGAGTTGGGTAATATCTCGAACAACTCCTTCAATTTCGAAAGGCTCATTTTTATTGTTCTGAACCATCCTAATATTGCAAATACATTGGCGAACTTCACCATTTTGTTTTACAATAGAAACTTCAACGTTTTTAAGATTTTTTTCTCTCTTAAGTTCTCTTAAAATCCTTTTAACTCTAGGATTATAAAGGTAATAATCGTCAATATGTTTACCTATTACATCAAATGCTTGATACCCTAAAAGGTCTGAAATTGACGGGCTTACCATTAAAATGCTTCCGTATAAATTGCATCTAAAATAAAGGTCTTGAAAGGATTCAAATATATTTCTGAACTTCTCCTCGCTTTTTAATAAAGCAATTTCAGAATGTTTTTTAGGAGTAATGTCTTGTGCAATACCCGAAACTTCAACAATTTTATTGGATCGAGTATATATTGGGTTTAGGTGTATTTCTTTCCAAATAATGTTGTTTTGGTCATCTTTTAGGTTTATCTCAAACTGAAGTTTTTCACCTTTAAAAGCTCTTTTATACTTGCTTACCCAAAAATTTTCAAAATTAATGC
>VAPK010161815.1_pt1 | contig 10821 bp, 10 predicted proteins | sample 3395031 | NCBI WGS metagenome assembly VAPK01 (sample SAMN08290443, study PRJNA428436) | hydrothermal vent metagenome | isolation source: Deep-sea hydrothermal vent chimney 1 | place: Pacific Ocean: Juan De Fuca Ridge
ATTGGCTAATACCATCAGACTTTATGTATTTACTCACCAACAAGCGATACAGAGGAATTTACAAGCTGTTGGCAAGTTAATACATAAAGTCTAACGTATTTCGTTTCCTGGTATGGTGTAATCGGGTGTTTTACCGGGTTGTCAAAAATAACGTGCGATTTCCAGCTGTAAGTAACTGTCTCTGCGTACACCGACCAGCAGTTCAGTGTTGACGTTGGGGATATTGATAAAGGCTTGACCTTCCAGAGTGATTTTCCAGTTTTCACCAAAGCGGCGGCTGGACTCCAGGGTGAGCAGGCGAGAAGCATCGTTACTGTCAAAAATCATACCCAATAAAAATTCTGTGGATTGTTCATCGTTAAGGGTGAGGCGACTGGCTAACAGGATATCGTCGGCGAAGGGGGTCAATGCATCGTCGCCGCGTTCATCGTACAAGACTTCAGAAATCACCCCGAGGTCGGCGCTGCTATCTGCAATGCCTATGAAGGTGTATTCAAATCCGGTAGTGAGGGCGGTGTAGCTTTTGTCTTGACCAGAACGATTGATGGCCTCAAATTTCCACAGCCAGTCGCCCAGAGTGGCTTGCAGATCAAGTCCCCATTGTTCGATGAGGTCGTACTTCGGGATAAGTACGCGCTGGCCTTTGCTGTCTAGGTCAGGTATGAAACGTGGATCACGACTGGTACCGTTAAAGTAACTGAGGCCGACGTCCCAGTCTCCCAGGTAGTGGGTCCAGCGTGCGGCGTAGTCGATATGTTGTTCCTTGTCGCCGGATTCGTACATGGCCCGGTCGGTATCAACAGGGGGCGCGAAACGCAGGCGGCCTTTTTCACCAGGAAAGGTGCGTTCACGAAAGCCGGGCAGCACGAATAGGTCCAGTGTTCCCCAGTCACGGATCAGGGCGAGGTTGATCATGGGTTGGCCGAGCTTTTCTTCACCGTCAGTGGCCTCAACCAGGTCGGTCTGGTTGATGATGTCCACCAGGTGTTGTGATTCGGTGACCCCCCAGAATACTTTACGTATACCGGCGCGCAGCTCCCAAGTATCTGCGGCTTTCAGCCAAGTGAGTTCACGGATGTCGGCATGGCTACGTTCGTTATCATTTTCATCCCAACGCACAAAGGGCACGACGGTAATGCTTTGTCGCCCGTTGTCCCAGTCTGTGTAGTATTCAGGTTGTACCGAGAATGAAAAATTATTGTCGTGTTGACGTGCATCAGTCGGGCTGTTGGCAAAGGCACGAAATTCGCCGCTGACATAGCCCGACCATTCTCCGGCGTAACTGAATACCGGGATGTAGAACAGGGCTGCTGACAATACTGATAAAGAAGTGCGGGTTAACATGTCAACGTGCGCGTTTCAAACTGTTGCGATCAAAATCACGATCCGTTAAACCGGTTTTGAAGCGGTAATCTTTCCAGTGCAGGTCCGTGCTTTTTTTGGTGAGATGATTCACTACGCTCATATTCGTCGGACGCCAAAACTGGCCTTTGTATTGTTGATAACCCGAGTAAGTGAGTGTTTTTAACAGTGCTTTTTTACGGTCATAAAATTCAATTTTCAGTGGCTGATACATTTCTGTATCCAGCCAGGTGATCAAGCGAGTGTAACCGGAATATTTGTAGGCGGGTTTACGCTCGATAACAAATGCTTCGCGGCCATCAATTTCTTCGGTGCGCAAATATTTGTAGCTGTATTTTTCCACTTCCTGTGAAGAGAGATCTTCATAGGAAAATTCGCTGCCCATAAACGGCCCGGATTTGTTGTTGGAGGAGATGCGTTTGACACGCTTCAGTGCAGGCAGGTACAGCCATTGCTCATCAGCTACCAGTGCATGGGTGTAGCTCAGGAAAGCAGTGCCTTTGATGTCACGAGGGGAATCAAAAATACTCAGGGCTTTGTCGCCATCACCATCAACTTCTAGGGTTTTGGTACGAATGTTGCGTTTACTTTCCTGACCATGGCGATTACGCAAAACCATTTCCAGACTAGCCGTTTGATTTTGCCAGCCTGTGTCGCGTTTGTCGGCTTCGATAGCGATAGCCAGGCCTTTTTCTTCAGGTGTTTCTGCTATTGCCAGCAATGGCAGGCCGAGTAGTGCAAACAGACCGATGTGTTTTATTTTTAACGAAAAATTATGCATGACCAGGCTCCTTGATGATGGATTGTTTGTTGGTTTTCTTTTTATCAAACAACATGAGAATGGGGGGTAATAATAAAAAGTCAGCTAATAAAGCAAAGGTAATGACGATAGCCGTGAGCAGTCCCATACCCGCATTCAGTTCAAAGCTGGATAACGATAACACCATGAAGCCGATGATAAGTACCATCGAAGTGGTCAGCAAGGCCATGCCCACGTTGCGGAATGCGTAACGTACGGCCTCTTCAGCGTCCAGACCTTTTTCACGGCGGGCACGTAAGTATTTGCTGAGAAAATGTACGGTGTCATCGACCACAATACCCAGAGTCATACCCGCGACAATGGAGAGACTGAGCCCTACTTCTCCCACCAATAATCCCCACAAACCAAAACCCATCGCTGCGGGGATTAGGTTAGGAATCAGACTCAGCAGACCAATTTTGACGGAACGCAGGGCAAAGATCAGGATAATGGAAATACCAATCAACGCGAGGGTGGTACCAATTAGCATGCTGATGATGTTGCGTTTTCCTATATGCGCAAACATCATTGATACGCCGCTGCCTTCTTTGCCACTGAGATGTGTGGTGTTGTTTTCCAACCAGTCGCTGGCGCGTTTATCCAATGCCAGCAATTCATTGGTGGACAGAGTTTGTAGCGTGACAGTAAAGCGCGTGGCAGATTTTTCCACATTGATCTGATTGTTAAGGTCTAACCCGTAAGGCAGTGACATTTCATATAACAACAAATATTGTGCTGCCAGATCGCGCTTATTGGGCAGTTTGTACCAACTTTGTTCATCACCGTGCATATTTTTGTTGAGTCGTTTCATGATGTCGGTGATGGTGTTGACATGCATGGTTTCCGGCTGATCGCGATACCAGTTTGCAAAGGCGTTGACATCCTGCAAGTACTCAGGATTGCTGATGCCGCCTGGTTCGCCGGAGTCTAACGAGTAGTCAATAATATAAAGACCCGTCAGGTTTTCCGTCATGAAGTCGGCATCTATGCGGAATGGTACGGTTTCGTCAAAATAATGCACGAATACGTCGTTCATTTCATTGCGGGGTATCGAGGCTATTAAGGCGATGGCGACGATGCTCATGCCCCAAATTAATTTTTGGCGTTGCTTGACTACAAAATCACCGACACGATGCATCAGGTGGCTTTCATCATTTTCAACAAGACGTACGCGCACTGGCAATACCGACATTAATGCAGGCAAAAATGTGACGGATAAAAAGAAGGAAGCAACGACACCTATGGCCACCATGTTGCCGAGGTGTTGGAAAGGGGGAACATCGGAAAAATTCATGCTCAAAAAACCCAGTGCGGTCGTAACGCTGGCAAGAAATACCGGTTGCATATTAATGCGCAGGCTTTCTACGATGGCTGCCTTTTTCTCACGTCCCATACGCATTTCGTGCAGCATGGTGACGAGAATATGCACGCAGTTGGCGATGGCCATGGTAAGCACAATGGTTGGGGTGGAAGCCGATGGCGGGGTAATGGGAAAGCCCAGATAACCGCCCAGGCCCATTGCCGTCATGATGGAGCCGATAATCACCACCAGGGTAGCGAAGGTGCCGGAGAAGCCACGAATCATCAGCCCGAGGGTGATTAGCATGAGCGCAAAACTGATGAGTACCAGTCCTTTCATGTCACTCTGCGAGGCTTCCGCAAAGGCGTTATTCATGAACACCATGCCGCTGAGATAGATGTCAATCTGTGGATACTGTGCTTCAATTTCTGCGGCAAGATTACGTGAGAAAGCAACGATTTCCGGCACCTCGCTCATTTTTTCACCGGGTAGTTGCACGGTGACATTGATACCAGTGACATGAGTACGGTCAGAAACGAGGCGGTTCAGCAGCATGGGCTCACTGAGTGCAACACGTTTTATTTTTTTACGGTTGTCATCAGTCAGTTCGATCTCTTCATCGATCAGATCCCTGACCAGTAAATCATCACCCTCGGCTTCGGTGTTTTGAAAGTTAGCCAGTGAATCGACGCGAATGGAATAGGGCGTTTGCCAGGCTTTTTCTGTCAGTATTTTTATCGCTTCCAGGGTTTCTTTACTGAAAGCATTTCCGTCTTTGGGAGCCAGGACAAACATGACATTGTCATTTTTGGTATACATGGCCTCCAGTGCCTCAAAGGCGAGTAATTGCGGATTGTCACCACTGAAAAAGACCCGGTAGTCGGTTTTGAACGCGAGGTGTTTGCCACCACTGGCTGCGCCTGCCACGATGAGTACGGCGGCCAGCATCACCAACCAGGGATGACGGGTGATCCACTGAGCATAACGAATAACGAGGGTAGACTCACTCATAATGGTTTTCCTTTTTTTCAGGGTTTGTACGTTGTTGTGTATTGATTTAACGTTTTTCCAGACCGGTCAGCATGAGTTGCACTACGCTTTTAGCGTGTTTTTCAAAGGTTTCAAGATTATGTAGAGACATGAACAGCGGCACACTGAATACGGTGATGGCAGTGGTAATGGCTTCGGCGGTATCCTGTACATCGGAAACGGAAAATTCGTTGCGCCGGACGCCGTCTTCCAGTAGCTCAACGATCAGGTTGTGTCTGTTGAGTTCGTACTGGTTAACTATTTCCAGGCGTGCATCACAAATGGCGGTGACCATTTCATTTATACGCGGGTTATTGGCCCATTCGTTATGGGTGTGACCGAGTATTTGTAATACCACATTGTGCAGACGTTCCGCCGCAGGCTGCTGGGCTTGTTGCACCACGTTTTTTATCAGCAGCAGTTTTGTATCAAGACAGGCGCAGGCCAAGTTGGAGCCGATATCCAGTTTGTTTTTGAAAAAACGGTAGAGGTTGGCGGCGGACATGTCGCAGTCTTTGGCGATTTCAGCCATGGTGGTTTTGTTGTAACCAAACTGGGCGAAACGTTCACCGGCTGCGGTGAGGATGCGTGCGCGGATGTCGCAGGTCGGACTGGATGTGCTGGAGCAAGTGTGAGTATTCATGGTCAAACACTGTAATCCCTAAATGCTGAACATTCAAGATAATATTCAGCATTTATTGTTCAGTATTTATTGTTCTGAGGGTGTTGCTCAAATCCGATGCATGACCACTTCTAAGTCGGTTTGATATGTTTGGTGGTATCTGGAGGAGCGCTCTTGATGTTTGGGTGAGCCATTGTTTATTCTGAAGTTTATTTTGTCAGGATCAGTTTCCCCTGTCGGGTGATACGCAGACGATACACTTGATCTTCGTGTTCAATGCAAATTTCCTGACGACCCCGAAACAGATCCTGGCTGCTGATGCGGCTGTTCTCCGTTGTGGTTATTTCTACAGGTGGGGTATCGGGCGTGGTGTTTTTGCTGTTCATGGCAGTTGTCCTTTTGTTTCCAGAGAGCTGTCTTTAATTGCGTATTCCGTTTCAATGATAGTGATTCTCATTCTTCTGTCAATACAAATGATAATGATTCGTATTTACTTTTAAGATTCATCCGGGCATACTGTTTCCCAGCCAGCAAGTAGATCTCGTGATTTCGATCCCGTCGTAGCCAGCCAGTAACGCCGCCCTGCCTATTAATGCAGTGGTGGCATGACAATAGTTTGGACGTGTTTTGGGGGAGCGAAGAAATGAAAGAACAACGGTTTTTGTTTCGTGGTGTCCTTGCTGCTGTGGCTTTGGGATTGATCCTGCCAGCGGTTGTGGTAGCAGGTGAAGAAGCAAAAAAGAAGGATGGCTATCGTGCCAAGGTGTTGGATAAAGTGATGGTAATAGGTAATCCCGCAAATATTAAAAAGATGCCGGGTTCTGCTCAGGTGGTGACAAAAGAAGATATTCGTCAGCAGAATTATGATGATATCAACCGCGTGTTGCGCAAAGTGCCGGGAGTTTATGTGCGGGAGGAAGATGGTTTTGGTCTTTTCCCCAGCATCAGTTTACGGGGTGTTGATACCACCCGTAACTCCAAGATTACCATTATGGAAGATGGGGTGATGATGGCACCTGCGCCTTATTCTGCACCAGCGGCCTACTATTCACCCACTACGGGCCGCATGAGCGGGCTGGAAGTATTGAAAGGCTCCAGCCAGATCAAATACGGCCCACATACCACGGGCGGGGTGATCAATTATCTTTCAACCTCTATTCCCACGAAAGAAAAAGCTTACCTGAAATCAACCTTCGGTAGCTTTAACGAACAGCGCACTCACGCTTATGCAGGCAATACCTTTGATGCAGGGACTGCCGGGCAATTTGGTGTTTTGCTGGAAGGTTATCGCCGACAGAATAACGGTTTTAAAAGAATCGATGAGACTGCCGATTTTCGCAACGGTGACGACACCGGTTTTGATAAAACAGATGCCATGGTGAAATTGTCATGGGAGCCGGACAGTGCAATGTACCAGCGGTTTGAATTTAAATACGGTACCAGTGAGCTGGATGCTAACGAAACCTACCTTGGTTTGAGCCAGGCTGATTTTGATGCCGATCCAACACGCCGTTATGCAGCATCGCGTTTCGACAACATAAAGACTGAACAGGAACAGGCCTCATTGCGTTGGAGCATCAGTCCCACGGATAATGTCGATGTGATTACGACACTTTACCAAACCGATTTCAAACGTAACTGGTACAAACTCAGCAAAGTCGATGGCGTAAACCCTTCCACCATTATGGAGGTCACAGGGCAATCGCAAGATTGCATGAAGGGCACAAATACAGGGGCTTGTGAACTGAAGGTCAAAGCTAACAACCGCAAATACAGCAGCCAGGGAATTGAGTCGGTCGGCTATTTCCGCTTTGGTTCGGATGATGTTCAACACGAAATAATGGCAGGCATCCGTCTGCATCAGGACGACATAACACGTTTCCAGTGGGAGGATACCTATGCTCAGGGATCTGAAGGCATCATCACGGGGGTGAGCCTTGGCATACCGGGAGAAGGTAACGGCAATAATCGTTTTCAGAAAACGGAAGCTTTGGCATTGTTTGTTCAGGATACCATTGAAATTGGTGCATGGACGGTGATCCCTGGCATTCGTTATGAAAACCTGGATCAAATTTCCAAAGATTCTCCAAATGCTTCACCTGTAACATTACAGGGTGTTGGTGGCACGAAAGGCCGGGATGGCAAAAACAGTTTTAGCGTTAACGCTTATGGTTTAGGTGCAGCTTACCAGTTCAACGAGCAGTGGACAGGTTTTGGCGGTATCCATACCGGTTATTCCACGCCCAGCCCACGCAGTACTCGTAGTGGTCTTGATCCGGAAACCAGCACCGCCTTTGAAATTGGCACACGTTATACCAATGTCCGACAAGCATTTGCAGCTGAAAGCACTTTTTTCTATACCGCCTTTAAAGATTTGATCGTGACCGATAATATAGGTGGCACAGGAACAGGGAAAAATGATGAAAATTTTGGTGAGGTCGATACCGTTGGCATTGAATTCGCACTTCAATATGACGCAGGAGTTGCTAACAGCTGGGGGATAAATAATCCCTCTTTTCTGAACGTAACCTACACCAGTGCCGAGCAAAAAAATAACTCAGAGTCTGAAGATCCAGAGTCCATTTTCAGTTTTGGTAAAAAAGGTAATAAAGTACCTTATATTCCGGAACTGACAGTGAGTCTGGGTACAGGTGTCGAGACTAAAAAATGGGGTGCATCCATTGCAGGGAACTATGTGAGTGAAACCTATACCAGCGCCAATAATGTCAATGATCAAATTAACGGTATTGGCGCACGCGATGCCCGGTATGGCAAAACAGATAATTATTTCACCACTGATGTATCTGCCTTTTATCGCATCAACGAGACCGTAAAGTTCTTTGGTGGTGTACAAAATCTCTTCGATGAAGAATATGTAGTATCACGCCAGCCTGATGGCGCGCGCGGTGGTTTGCCGCAGTTTGTTTATGCCGGGATTGAAATGGAATTGTAGCCCCGTTACACCAGGGCCTGTTATACCAGGGATGGATTATTATTATGGGTGGCAAGCCATATTGGTTGCCGCCCATTACCTTTTCAAAAAAGTGATTTGGAACTTATGAACATAGTGGATTTATTTCAACAAGGTGGACCGGTAATGTTAGTGCTGCTGGCCATGTCGGTTCTGGCGGTCACCATCATTTTACTGAAACTGTTTCAGTTTTATCGCAGTGGTTTGCGTCACCTGACATTTGTGGATGACACTGTGTTGGCTGTGCAGCGCGGTGAGTATGAGCAAGCCATCAAGCGTCTGCAACAGCGCGACAACCCCGTGGCCAAAGTATTGGAAAGTGCTATTCATTACGGTGCCGACCCGACGATGTCTACTGGCGATGTTGAAGCGGAAGTAAGCCGTGTGGGCAGTGCGCAAATACGGAATCTGGAATCCTGGTTGCGCGGGCTTTCTTCCATTGCCCACCTGAGTCCACTGTTAGGTTTGTTGGGCACCGTCACCGGTATGATCGTTGCGTTTATGAGTCTGGAGGCGGCAGGTTCTCGGGTTGACCCTTCCATTCTTTCCGGCGGTATCTGGGAAGCCCTGCTCACCACCGCCTTTGGCCTTACCGTGGCGATTCCCGCCATGGCGGCTTTTTATTATCTGGAAGGGGAGGTGGATCGTGTCCGCGCCGCCATGAAGGATGCCAGTATCCGGGTGTTACGCCATTTCGGTAAAACACCCCATATAGGCAGTTACGATGACGAACGTATCAAGGACGAGACGCATGGAATTTGAGGGACGCGCCCGTATTCATTCTCATCTCGATATCGCGCCACTGATCGATATCGTGTTTTTGTTGTTGGTATTTTTCATGCTCACCAGCACCTTTATGGTGCCCGAAGCCATTGAGCTGGAACTACCAGAATCCAATAGCGCCCAGGTGAGTGATATCTCGCCCATTGTCGTATCGCTGAATCAGGCTGGTCAACTGGCTCTTAACGGTGAGCGCATTGAGCTGGAACAGCTGCGGATAGCCATCGAACCGCTGATTAAACAAAATGCCGACGCGCCCATCACCCTCAAAAGTGATGCCAGTACCCGGGTACAACAACTGCTGCAAGTGATGGATGAGATACGCGCTGCGGGGGGCACAGATGTGGCTATTGCCACCACGCAAAAATAATTTCTGCGGTACCGATGTAAGCTATGACCATTACCCCGCAACATTTAGGTATTACTCTGCTGATTGCTTTGGCTTTGCATGGAGGGCTGGCGTTGTGGTTGACGTTACCAGAACCTGAGCTCCCCGCCGAACCTCCCGTACTGCCTCTGCGCGTTAACCTGTTGGCCATGGTGGCAGAGCACACAGTGGTCACACCGACACCGCCGCCGGAGCCATTACCTCCGCCACCTAAGCCAAAGCCTGAATTAAAGCCAGAGCCAAAACCTGAAGCAAAGCCGAAACCAGAACCTGAGCCTTTACCAGAGCCCATTCCAACTCCGGTAGAAATACTACACGAACCACCTCCCGAACCGGTGTCACAACCACAAGTAGTGCAGGCTCCGCCTGTTGTGCCTGTTGCTTCCCCGCCATTGGATGCGGTAGCTACCGCCCGTTATGAACAGTTATTGGTGGCCTGGCTGGAAAAACATAAAGAATACCCACGTCGTGCCAAGCGGATGCGTATTCAGGGCGAGGCGGTGTTGCGCATTTTGATTAATCGCTCCGGTGAAACACAGCAGGTGACCCTGGAACAGCGTACCGGTAATCGTCTGTTGGATAAGGCGGCGCTGGATATGGCACAGCGGGCGAATCCCTTTCCTCCCATGCCGGACAACGATCCCCGCGAGAAGCTGGAATTTATGGTGCCGGTGGCCTTTTTATTGCGTTGACGGTGTACTAATTTTTTTATTCGCATTTTTCACCGCTACTCCAGTACTCCTATATCTCAAATTTTCCACAAAATGGTCGATAGTTTGTACAGAAAACGGGCATTTCCCGTCAGTTAACAGGGTACAAAATGATTCAGACCAGACGAATTTTTTTCGTCCTTTTTGCAATGTTGATCAGTATGCCTGCCGCTACGGCAGCGCGGGATATCAATGTTGAGCTGATTGATGCCGCCCGGCAGGGGCGTCTGGACATGGTGCGTTCATTGTTGAATGAGGGGGCGGACGTTAATTCAACAAATGCCAGCGGTAAAACCCCGTTAATGAGTGCCGCCTATTTTGGCAATGAACGGGTGGTCCGCCTGTTTATTTCTGCAGGTGCCGATGTGAATGCCAAGGACAAGGGCGAGTCCACCGCGCTGATTGCTGCGGCCTTTGGAGGCAGTCTTACGGTGGTACAGGCATTGGTTGCCGAGGGCGCTGATGTGAACGCCAAATCCAAAGCTGGCGTGTCAGCCCTGAAAAATGCCAATACGCGGGGGTTTGCACAAATCGCCCGGATACTGGAGGATGCTGGAGCAGAAAGCGACGGTGGCGGTGAGAAAAAGAAAGGCAAGAAGAAAAAGAAGAAAAAGAAAAAATAACGCCCTCGTTGGTGTTGGTTTACACTGTGCCCCTTCCTTGAATCATTACATCAGGTCAGTAGCTCCTGGTTTTTGTTGTATGTGGAGCAGGTGTTTTTGTGCTGCCTATACCCATAGCATTTTGGATTTAGGTCTCAATGTGCGTCATATTTATTTCATGGCTAGGCAAAATGACGCGGAATAGTCATTCTATTGCACGCCATTTTAACGCCGCCATGGAATCAATAAGGCGTGCAG
>VAPK010657453.1_pt1 | contig 10820 bp, 13 predicted proteins | sample 3395031 | NCBI WGS metagenome assembly VAPK01 (sample SAMN08290443, study PRJNA428436) | hydrothermal vent metagenome | isolation source: Deep-sea hydrothermal vent chimney 1 | place: Pacific Ocean: Juan De Fuca Ridge
GGGGGGTGCCATATGAATACTTATATGAGGAATTTACCCTCTGTACCTGTTTCTTGGATACTAACATGTTAGAATGTTTTGCTTAAGTTCTATCCACAAGCCCTAGTTTTTGCTACTGTTCATCTTCTTCATAAACCCTCGTGAATTTTTTATTATGACGCAAATTATTGCAGTGGCTAATCAAAAAGGTGGTGTTGGTAAAACGACTAGCAGTGTTAATCTGGCAGCTTCTTTGGCGGTAGTTAAACGTAAAGTTTTAATTATTGATATGGACCCACAGGGCAATGCGACCACGGGCGTCGGTTTGGATAAACATAATTCACCCGTTTTACTCAGTGATGTTTTGCTTGGCGATGCTAAGGCGATAGATGCGGTTCAAGCTGTGCCAGATACGACGATTGATGCGTTAGCGGGTGGACCTGATTTGACAATTGCTGAATTTCAAATGATGAGAATGGATGAGCGCGAGTATCGCTTGCGTGAGGCTCTTTCAGGGATTAAAGATAATTACGATTACATTATTATTGATTGTCCACCTTCACTGAATATGTTGACGGTGAATGCTCTAGTTGCCGCAACAGGTGTATTGATTCCAATGCAGTGTGAGTATTATGCATTAGAAGGTTTATCGGCTTTGGTGGGAACCATTGATACGATTCGTGAAAACTCAAACCCAAAGTTAGAAATAATTGGTTTATTAAGAACCATGTATGACCCACGAAATAATCTCGCGCGTGATGTCTCTAAACAGCTTTCTCAATATTTTGAAAAGACACTGTATAACACGTCTATTCCTCGAAATATTCGACTTGCCGAAGCACCTAGTCATGGTCAACCCGTCTTGTTATATGATAGACGTTCCAGTGGTGCTTTGGCTTATTTATCATTAGCTGCAGAAGTGTTAAGAAAAGAAGCCGCTCGCAAAGCAGCCTAGTACTTAGTCGTGTTTAGTCATGTATAAACGAATAAAAAAATCAGGGGAAGAACAAAATGGTTAAGAAACCAGGATTAGGTCGTGGACTCGATATGCTGTTAAGTTCAGCAGCAAAAAATAACAATTCGAATGCTGATACAGAGCTTAAAAATTTACCCGTTGAAAAAATTGTAAAGGGTGAATATCAACCCCGCTTAAGCATTGACCCTGATGCCTTGCAAGAACTTTCGGAATCAATTAAAGCACAAGGCTTAGTTCAACCTGTTGTAGTGCGTCGTTTAGACAGTGGTGTATATGAATTAATCGCAGGTGAGCGTCGCTGGCGAGCATCACAAATGGCAGGCTTACACACTATCCCTGCAATTATTAGGGATATTCCTGATCAAGCTGCTGCGGCAATGTCGTTGATTGAAAATATTCAACGCGAAGATTTAAACCCACTAGAAGAAGCGATTGCAATGAGTCGTCTCATTGCAGATTTTGGTTTAACTCATCAACAAACAGCAGAAGCCGTAGGGCGTTCTCGTGCAGCAGTAAGTAACTTACTGCGTTTATTGGATTTGGAAGATACCACCAAAGAGTTGTTAGATTCAGGTCAATTAGATATGGGTCATGCGCGCGCATTGTTAGCATTATCTGGATCTGAGCAAATTGATACAGCGAAAAATGTCGCCAAGAAACAGCTTTCAGTACGTGAAACAGAACGACTGGTAAAAAGACTAACAAGTACTGACGATAACGGTAAAACGAAAATTCCTGCAAAAAAATCATTAGAAGTACAAAAGCTGGAAGACTCCCTATCTGAAACCCTCGGTGCTAAGGTGAATATTCAATACAATAATAAAGGCAAGGGTAAAATAGTGGTTGAATATAATAATCTGGATGAGCTGGATGGGATTTTAGAGCATATTAAGTAAGTTCTATGTTCTTTTAATTGTGTTTTATCAATGCTTTAAACTAGCAAAGTAATCATGATTTCTTGCTGTTCTCCTTAAAGAGAAATTTATGACAACTAAATATGTTAGTTTATTAGCATTGTTATTCCTGCTTTTCGGATTTGCTATTAGTAGCTTCTGGGATTCATTACATAACCCAATGAAGCCCATGTATATTGAGCTATTCAATGAAACTGAGGAGATAATTCCTTCTATCGAAATTGAACATGGTGGCAATGGTCTACAAGAGAAAATCATGGTGTTGCAATTAAAGCCGAATGAAAGTCGCATGCTTGTACTAAATCATAAACCTGGTATGGGCTTTAATATTGCGGTTAATTATGCGCATGCAGAAAAAACAGAAATCTGCACAGGTAAAAATAAAGATTATTGGTATCTAAAAGAGACCATTACAAAATTTGGAATATATACGACACTGATTCGATAGTTGTGCTTATTTGTACCAACGTATAGGTACTTGCTCTATCCATTGAAATTGCTCAGTGGAACTGCCGCAACCTCCACAACTTGAACCACAGGACGCCGAGATTTCCCTGGCTTTACCCTTGTTTATCCAGTAACTGATCGCGAGTTTGGCAGATTCATTACTGACATCAAAATGATTAGCCACATCTGTCAGAGTGACAGTATTTCTCTTTTTAAGGTAGCTGCGAATTTCTCCTAGTATCATGTTGAAATTGCCACTTTTTCTGTGTTTATCATTTTTTTACCTGCTAGAAGAAGCGTATAAATCACTATTGCAAATAATACAAAAATAATAGCAGTCCAGATTAGTGACTGGGTTGGGTGGGCACTAAATGTTCCAAGTTGATAGAAAAGGACTGCAATGGCATAGCCTAAGCCTGTGCTCCAGCCTACTCCCATTAGTGTCCAGCGGGTGCCAACTTCTCGGTACATGGCACCCGTTGCGGCGACACAGGGAAAATACATCAAGATGAATAGTAAATAGGCAAAGGCACCAATTTTCCCATCGAAACGTTTGACCATTGCACCAAAGGTTGAAGCGCTGACCTGTTGTTCTTGTGCAGCTTTTTCAAGGTCAGTAGTGTTGCTAACAGCCCCAAGACCCAGTGGGTCCGTAATATTATTTAATGCAGACATCATATTTGTTGGAATGGTGGAAAATGCTGCTAGCAGGCTTTGACCTAATTCAAACGGTTCTTCTTGTTGAGGTGCTTGTTCTACCTGGTCAATCTTGCTATACAAAGAATCCAATGTTCCTACCACGACTTCTTTGGCAAGTAATCCTGTGATGATACCGACAGTTGCTGGCCAGTTGTCTTGGTGAATTCCCATCGGCGCAAAGATGGGTGTAACCATCTTTGCGGTAGCACTTAATACGGATTTTTCAGTATCCTGATTTCCAAAACTCCCATCTGTACCAATACTATTGGCAACATTGATAACCATCACGACTAGCACAATGATTCTTCCTGCACCAAGGATAAACCCCTTGAGTTTATTCCATGTATTGATCAGTACATTTTTGAGGCTGGGAATTTGATAGCCAGGTAACTCCATAAAGAAGTCATCTGCCTCACCTTTTAATATTGTTTTTCTTAGCAGGAATCCTGTCGCAATGGCAAAAAATATGCCGAGTAGATAAAGTAAAAAAACTATATTCTGGGCTGATTTTGGAAAGAAGGCTGATGCAAACAACACATAAACTGCTAAGCGTGCACCACATGACATAAAAGGTGACATCATTACCGTGATAATACGTTCGCGTTGGCTATCCAAGGTTCGGGTCGCCATTATCCCTGGGACATTACAACCAAAGCCTACAATCAATGGTACAAAAGCTTTACCTGAAATTCCCAGACGGCGCATAAAGCGATCCATAACAAATGCTGCGCGGGACATGTATCCAGATTCTTCCAGTAGGGTGAGGAATAAGAATAGAGCGCCAATAATTGGGATAAAGGTCGCAACAACCTGAATACCACCGCCAACCCCATCAGCGATTAACGTGTTTAACCACTTTGGGGAGCCTAATGATTGCAATAGATGGCTTGCTCCATCGACCAGTAATGCACCGGTAGCCATATCGAAGAAGTCAATCAGGGCGCCGCCAAAGTTAATGCTAAAAAGGAATAGAAGGTACATTAATGCAAGGAAAATTGGAATGCCTGTCCAGCTACCTAATATCCATTTATCCAGCTTGTCAGAATAGGTGCGGCTGATTTTTCCGCGTTTGATAATCGCTTTATGTGCTAAGTTTTTAGCATATTCAAAACGTCCATCTGCAAGCAGAAAATTTAATTCATCACCTGTTTCTTTTTCAATGTTTGCTTTTAGGCCAATATCTTTTTGCAAGAAATCAATGGCTTTTTCTCGTGTATAGCTATCATCCTGCTGTATTTCAAGCAAGACACTTTCAAGTTCTGCTGGATACTCCACACGAATATTCTTTTGTGAACCAATATCAAATTCTGTAATAGACTGACAAAGTAGTTCTAACTCTTTATCTTTCTTTAGTGAAACAGAAATAACAGGACAACCTAATTCTTCTGCGAGTAAAGATTGTTTAATCTTCATATTTCTTTTATTGGCAACATCCATCATATTTAACAATACAATGGTGTTTACGCCCTGTTCACGTATTTCCGTGCTTAGAAACAGACCGCGCTCAAGCGTACTGGCATCGATTATATTGATAAAAAGGTAATCAGGGTGTTCATGCAGGAAATTGCGAGTTATTTGTTCATCAACAGAAGTTTCACCACCATCAAGCATGTAGACACCTGGTAGATCAACGACTTTATAATGTTGCTCGTGGTACTTAAACTTACCTTCTTTACGTTCAACCGTAACGCCTGGCCAGTTGCCAGTACGTTGGCTGGATCCTGTCATGCGGTTAAACAGGGTTGTTTTACCAGAATTAGGATTACCAATTAGTGCTATTTTATGGATTGGTTTAAAACGTTCTGTAGTGTTTTTTTCATGATTAGCAGTGTTATCACAGCAGGTTTTCATGAAATGACCTTATGAACCATAATTTTATTGGCAATACTGTGGCCCAAGCTAATGCGACTATTGCCGTTGCCAAGTACGATATCACCTCGACGATTTCTTAAGACTTCAATATCATTTCCCGTAACCAAGCCCAAGCCCATTAAGCGTAGTAAGGTTTTACTATTGGTTTCAATAGCAGCTATATGGAGATAAGATGATTCTTTTGCCATAGAAAGGGGGTGTGTTTTAGGCATTATGGGGGAATCCTTGTAAATCTAATTAGTAATGGTTCTCAATTATATAAGTAAGTTTATATTAGTGCAAATGATTATCATTTGACATATATCAAATGCCAGTGAATTTATTGTGAAGTAACCGTGTTTATGCAATTATTAGAGTCCAACTACCAGATAAAAAATGCGGATATGGATGCTGAAATAATTCTCTTTATGACAAAAAAAGATCAGGCTGATTTTTTAACATTTGCTAAAAAGTATATTGATTCGACGGATATCAGCGAAACAGCTTGTAGATTAGTAGTAGGAGAGTGCGAATTATTACTGACACCATCAAAAATGAAACATAATGTGATGGTAACAGGTAAGTTCGAAATACGCTTAGGGCCTTCAGAAAGTGCATGTAAAGATCAAGAGCGCGCTAAAAAAACATTTCGCAAGCTTAGAAACTATATTAAAAAACAATATTGGAGCAGGTTGGCATATATCAATAAAAAGAAAAAAAATCAACTCACGCCATCACGCAATCACTGGCTTGGGCCTGATGCAAAAACATGGAAAGATGCTGATGCTAAGAATCATGTTTTAAAGCTATCGCAGACGAGCTGGATGGAATTTGAAATTGGGATATAAGCTCCCTGACTATCTACAGAAATACCATATGGCATCCCCCCCTTTATTTGATAATTGTAAAAACAATCTAATGCATTCTAAGAAAAACACAGTATTTTCATATAATCCCCTTCTTTTATTCCTCTTTCTTGTATTTTCTTTAGGCTTACTCTCAACTACTACTGTTTCAGCAAAATCTAAAAATATTGCTTTCGAAAAAGCCAGAGCAGAAGCTATTCAAAGTGTTATTGAAGACCCAAAAAATAAACGAGTAGTTTACGATGCTGTGTGGGTGTCTAGTGATGCGTTTCAATATGCAGATGAGTCTCTAAAAAAAGACAAAGAATATGTAATTTCAATTATGCATCAAGATGGTAAGTTACTGACACTTATTGATAAAAGCCTACAAAAAGATGTCGATGTTTTACTCGCGGTCGTAAAAGAATTAACCCTCGCGACCTATGATACAAGCTACCGTGATAGGTACTTAGAGCGTGATATTGCTTTCGTTCGTTATGCCTTGAAAAATTATGTGTCGGATGAAAGAGATGATGATAAAAGAGAGGAAAAATTTAAACAATTTGTCATCAAAACAGTGAGTCAATATGGTACCTCACTTAAGTTTTTTGGCGATATGAGCGATGATGAAGACGTGGTTATAGCAGCAATAAGTAATGATGCGAATGCTTATAGATATGACGAGTACGGTTATGAGGCAAATCGAAAAGTCATGCTGGCTTTGCTTGTAAAAGACGGACTCTATTTAGAAGATGTTGAAGAATCCTTTAAAAATGATAAGGAATTAGTGATGGCCGCGGTAACACAGGTTGGTTACGCATTTAAGTTCGCTAATGAAAAACTTAGGGCTGATCGAGATTTTGTTCTTGGCGCCGTAAGAGCAAATGCTGAGGCTTACTATCATCTCAGTGACAGCTTAAAAAATGATCGAGAGATTGCATTAATCGCTGTTAGTGCTAATGGTAATATTCTTAGAGCGTTGTCTGCAAAATTAGTAAAAGATAAAGAGATCGTAGCGGCTGCTGTTAAAGTATATCCCTATGTTTTTAAATATGTGGATCAAAGCCTTAAAGATGATGTGGCCTTTGTGAAAAGCTTGGATTTAGAATGAGTAGTTCAGGGTCTTAATGATTAAACAAACCTAATGAACGTAATTATAAGAATGGATTTATCACTTCGATTCCACAGGTTTCAAAATTCCATACATTTCGTGTTACTAAGCTTAAAGTTATAGCCTGCTACGCTTGTGTGGATATCTAAGTCTTTGGTGCTTGCAGTGGTTCAATATTTGCTTTCTTTCTTAACCAATTCATACTGTTTAATAAGGTAGGTTTTTTAGCGAACCAGCGCTCTAGTTGATATTTTTTTGGGAAGTCACTTAAGCCGATGCCAATTAAAATGGTTAGTATGCCTTGACCGGGTAGGATTAACATTAGAATGCCAGCAAGAATAAGTAGTGTAGCCATGCTGTTTTTAATCAGTATTGCTACGATATATATAATAGGGTGTTGTTTATGTAAAGTTGAGACGGGGCGTCTTTGTCGAGTGAAATAATCGCTGGGTAATTTTGTTATTAACCAAGGGATAAGAACCAACGAAATTAAAAAGCTTAGGGCTGAAACTGTCGCCAGCCAGCTTATCCATTGTGAATTTATGGGTAGGTTTTCAAGTAGGTGCATTGGTTTGTTTGGTGATAGTTGTGCTTTGCCTTGGTTTATTGGGTTTATTGTTAATGTTGTAAAAAGGGGTGGGGTGCCATTACAATCTTCCAATTAATAGGGGGATGCCATTGAGCGTACATACGAATATACCTTAGTTTCTTCCTTTGCGCAGATTGCGCAAGACTTGACCATCATCGACAGCTCCTTCGAAGATGTAATGATATACTCTTTGGTTCGTGGTGAGCCTTAAAAAGCAATCTTCAAATAAAGGTAGGGGTGCCATTTATTGGATTAGAATGCTTATCTATTCTGTTGGCTTTTTCATAAGATGCTGATATTTAGGTTGTTCTTGTTCTTTGCTAAAGACACCTTTATATTCTTCTAAGTTTTCTTTGAGCATCCTTTCGAATTCTTTTTTGAAGAAATCTATGGCATGGACAACTTCAGACTCAAAGCTTTCTAAGTCTTTTGCCTGTGAGGCAACAACAAATGAGCTAAAGCGCGCTGTTGCATAGAGTAGGGAGGAGCCAACTGCGGCACTTTCTTGTTTGTCGCAGTGGTCGTTGGCTAGGTCAATAAAAGTGTCTGCGGTTTTAAAAAACTGTTTATCTAGTTGCTGCTTATCATTCATTGTTAGTGGCTTTCTTCAATTGAGTTTGGATTAGTCGAGCAATTTTCAGCTCTTGTTCGGATGATGATTGGTGTAAGGCTTTAACAACACTTTTAAGGTCGTCATCGGTTTTGTTTTGACTAATTTTAACCTTTCCTTGTAATTTTTGTACAGTTATCTCAAAGCCAATAATATGATCAAGTAGATTTTCTGCGTAATTTTTAATACCTGAGTTGTGTGCTTTCCAAGGTGTTGCTATCGTTGCTTCATATTTGTCAGATAGTGTTTCTATTAAGGTGGCCGTTTTTTTACTGTCAAATAAAGTCGCGCTACCATAGGCGTGTACAGTGACATAATTCCAAGTGGGTACGCCTTGGGTTTTATACCATGTTGGTGAGATATAGCAGTGAGGGCCATTAAAGATAACGAGTACTTGTTTATTTTTCTCTAAATGTTCCCATTGTGGGTTAGCTTTGGCAAAATGTGCTTGTAGGATAAATTGATCATTTTTTTGTTTTATCAAAAAGGGCAGTGATGTTGCTATAGGTAAGCCGTCAGAATCATTTGTAATAATTGTAGCGAAGGCATTTTCTTGCATTATTTTCAATAGCTTAGTAGGGTCATCTTCTTTGAAAGTCGAGGGGATGTGCATAATGTTTTCTCTAAGTGTGGATCTGCGGTAATCTTGTTTCTTTACGAATGACATTGAGATAAGTACAATCGCTATGCAGTATTTCTTGTATATTATAGATTATTTTTTTGGAGTATTTAAGATGGCTATTGAACGCACTATTTCTATTATTAAGCCTGATGCAATTAGTAAAAATGTGATTGGGGAAATTTATTCACGTTTTGAGAAAGGTGGGCTAAAGATTGTTGCGGCAAAGATGAAACATTTATCAAAAGCCGATGCGGAAGGTTTTTATGCTGTTCATAAAGAGCGTCCTTTTTTTGGTGAGTTGGTTGAGTTTATGACGTCAGGTCCCGTGATGGTACAACTATTGGAAGGTGAAGATGCCGTTGTTAAGAACCGTGAACTAATGGGTGCTACGAATCCTGCAGAAGCGGATGCGGGAACTATTCGTGCTGACTTTGCTCAAAGTATTGATGAAAATGCTGTTCATGGGTCAGATAGTGTAGAAAATGCTAAGATAGAGATGGCTTACTTTTTTACTGAAGATGAAATTTGTCCTCGTACACGCTAATCCGAATTTAGTAATATGAGACCTCAGCAGACATACATGACAGAACCTAAAAAAATAAACCTCCTCGATTTTACCTCGGAGACTTTAAAAGCTTTTTTCCTTGAGAGGGGAGAGAAGCCTTTTCGTGCAACTCAGGTAATTAAGTGGATTCATCAGCATGGCGTGGATGATTTTTCTGAAATGTTGAATGTGAGTAAGGCTTTACGTGAAGAACTGCAGTCTATAGCTGAAATACGTTTGCCTGAAATCGCAATTGATAATAAGTCTGAAGATGGTACGCATAAGTGGTTGCTGCGCCTTGAAGATGGTAATTGTATTGAGACGGTTTATATTCCTGAAGATGATCGTGGTACTTTGTGTATTTCATCTCAGGTGGGCTGTGCTTTAGATTGTACCTTTTGTTCGACTGCGAGACAGGGTTTTAGCCGCAATCTAACCGTAGGTGAAATAATAGGTCAGTTGTGGTTAGCAAAAAAAATACTACAACCTGACTCGGGTGCAGAACGTGTTATAAGTAATGTCGTTATGATGGGAATGGGCGAGCCATTATTAAACTTTAATAATGTTGTGGATGCGATGAAGCTGATGCTAGATGATAACGCTTATGGCTTAAGTAAACGTCGTGTTACCTTGAGTACTTCGGGTGTAGTTCCCGCGTTAGATAGATTGCGTGATGAGGTTGAAGTGAGTTTAGCAGTATCTCTACATGCAGCTAATGATGATTTGCGTGATCAGTTGGTGCCGATAAACCGAAAATATCCAATTAAGGAATTACTTGATAGTTGTCATCGTTTTATGTCAGGTAAGGCGGCAAGAGAGAAGATTACAATTGAGTATGTGATGCTGGATAAAGTGAATGATTCTGATGAGGATGCTCGACAGTTAGCTTTATTATTAAAAGATGTACCTGTAAAGGTGAATTTGATACCATTTAACCCGTTTCCTGAAACTCGTTATAAACGATCTTCAAATAATAGAATTCATCGGTTTCGGGATATTCTGGTAGATGCGGGTCTAATTGTTATCACCAGAAAAACACGAGGTGAGGATATAGATGCAGCGTGTGGTCAACTGGCTGGGCAAGTCAAAGACCGTAGTCGTAGGCAAGAACATTTTATGCGAATCGAGTCAGAATAAAAAATACTAGTATTTTTAGGGTGTTAGCATAGATGATCAATGAAATACTGTAAGGGGATGTATTCATGGATATGATTTTAAGTAATAGAAAACTAAGTCGGAAGCTTTTTCATTACATTGCTTTAGGGTGTGTTTGTGTGTCGTTATTAGCTTGTACAGATACTGGCGTAAAAAAGAAAAAGGCTTCAAATTATAACGCTGATCTTGGTATACGTTATTTGCAACGAGGACGCTTAAAACTTGCGAATGAAAAGCTTCAAAAAGCATTGCAACAAAATCCGAATTCAGCGCAGTCTAATCATTATTTTGCTTTGTTGCAGCAACGTCTAGGCAAGAAGAAAAAAGCAGGCCATTATTTTTCCAAAGCCGTTAGTTTAGCGCCAAAGGATCCTGAGATTCGTAATAACTACGGTACTTTTTTGTGCGATACACAACGTGCACAAGCAGCAATTAAACAGTTTTTGGTTGCAATTGATGACCCGCTTTATAGTACCCC
>VAPK010349335.1_pt1 | contig 10818 bp, 9 predicted proteins | sample 3395031 | NCBI WGS metagenome assembly VAPK01 (sample SAMN08290443, study PRJNA428436) | hydrothermal vent metagenome | isolation source: Deep-sea hydrothermal vent chimney 1 | place: Pacific Ocean: Juan De Fuca Ridge
ACAGCCCAGCTTATTCGAAACCCGGTGATAGTGGGCGGTTTCGTCAGTGAAGTGGGGACAGGCGTACCAGGGGACCGTTTTGAGCTGGAGGGAGATTCGCTTGATTATTATCAGGTAGACCTCCTAAAAAACCAGATAATTACGCTAGAGATTAGTGAATTTTCTGAACTTGAGCCTGCTGCTGTTGATCTGGATTTGTTTCTAGTTGCCCCCACAGATTTAGCAAACCCCGTCGCGTCATCTGTTGATAGCGTGGCGACTGAATCCCTTGTTGTGCCAGAAAGTGGCAATTATTTCATAGTGGTTTCTGCAATTAGCGGTGTTTCCAACTATCAATTGGGCGTGGGCAAGGTAAGCGCAAATAATAGTCTGCCTTCGATTGGGTTGCGACTTGAAAATGAAATTTTTACAGATCAGATCGTGGTTCGATTTAAAGATAATGTGGGTATATCGGCTGTAGTCGATTCGTTGCAGGCGCGTGCATTATCCATTGGTCTGACCGCTGTGGCGGGCAACGCAAGGGCACCCATGCTCTTTCGTTTGCAAAAGGGCGCACAACGCGAGCAAATATTTTCATCATTTGGTATCCGAGCAAGCGGTAAATATTTACCTTCGTCGCTGTTATTAAGTGCGAGTTTACGCGCAAAATACGACATATTGAAAGTGATAAAAAAATTACGCGCCAGATCAGATGTATCCAGTGCGGATCCTAATTATGTTAGAAAACCGCTGCTGGTTCCAAATGATACCCACTATGCAAAGCAATGGCACTACCCGTTAATCAATTTACCTCAGGCTTGGGATATAACAACGGGAACACCGCCTGCTGGAAATGTGATTGTCGCCATTGTCGATACCGGTGTCTTGCTAAATCATCCTGACATAGAAAATAAACTGGTGCCAGGATATGACTTTATTCGAGATGACGAAAACTCGGGCGATAATGAATCCGGGATTGATAATAACCCAAATGATCCTGGTGATGGCGAGAATCCCGGTGAGAGTTCTTTTCACGGTACGCATGTGTCCGGTACCGTTGCGGCAGAGACAAACAATAATAGTGGTGTGTCCGGTGTCTCCTGGGGGGCGAGAATTATGCCGATACGTGTATTGGGAAAATTAGGCGGCTCAAGTTTTGATGTGATACAAGGTATTCGGTATGCAGCAGGTTTGTCGAATACCTCCAATACGGTACCGGTTGTCCGTGCTGATATAATTAATTTGAGTCTGGGCGGCGGTGGTTTTTCGCAAGTAGAACAGAATACATTTACTGAAGCAAGAAATGCCGGGGTGATTGTTGTTGCGGCAGCTGGAAACGAAGGTTCAAATGTACCCAGTTATCCAGCGTCCTATGACGGCGTGATTTCCGTCAGTGCAGTAGGTCCGCAAAAACAATTGGCACCTTATTCAAATTTAGGGAACAAGATTGATATTGCAGCACCCGGCGGTGATACGTCTAAAGATATAGACGACGATGGTTTCGTGGATGGCGTATTAAGTGCCGCCGCTGATGATACCGATGGTGCGCCTGAACCACTATTCCGCTTTTACCAAGGGACATCGATGGCATCGCCGCATATAGCCGGGGTGCTCGCGCTAATGAAGGCCGTTTATCCCGGTTTAACCCCGAATGTTGTGGATGAAGTAATTGGTGCAGGTTTAATTACAGAAGATCTAAGAAATGATGGGGTCGCTGTACGAAACGATTTTTTCGGATATGGATTGATAGACGCATTGAAGGCGGTGAATGTTGCGAATGATTTAGCCAATGGTGGTGAGCTTCCTGCAGTGTTGTCCACCACACCAAATTTTCTGAATTTTGAAAATTTTCTAACAGAAATGACAATCACAGCGTCTAATATTGGCACACAAACATTATTTATAACAAATGTTTCTGTCGATGCACCCTGGTTGCAAGTAACGCCCATTTCTGTTGATGCGAATAATTTGGGTGATTACAAAGTAAGCGTAAATCGTACTGAGTTGGGTGTTGGGCTTTATTCCGCGAATGTGACTTTTGTGTCAGATGTTGTCGGTAGTATTATAGTTCCTGTCTCAATGATAGTGGGAACGGTAGGTGAGGGTGATGATCAATTGGGACAATTAAGGGTTTCTTTGCTAAAAGCCGATAGCGATGAAGTAGTGAAAACAATATTGGTAAATCGAAATAGTGATAATGAATATCAATATGTTCTTAACGAATTACAGTCAGGTAGCTATGTTGTTATTGCCAGCACGGATTCTGATAACGATGGTCTTGTTTGTGATGCTGGAGAGGCCTGTGGTGTCTATTCAACAATTGAGAGAAAAACCGAAATTAACTTGTCAACCAGTTCAATTTCAGAGTTAAATTTTTCAGTGGGTTTTGATTTAATTATTAGAAGGCAGGGGAACCTGTCCAAGAACCAGGTCATCGGTGCTCCATAATCCATCCCATGCATAACTAATGACAGATTTGGGTCAGGGCGAGCTTGTAGTTTTCAGCATCTAATTTCATTGTTGCTGCAAGGTTTTTATTGGTTGAAAAACGAATTGCTTTGCCCATTGCGTGTGCATATTGTTCTTTAAGTTCTTTGCATCGCCAGGCGAATATTTTTTTGTCAGGCTTTTTACGTTTCTCTTTTGCGGTGGGTTCAACACGCTTACTATTTTTCAATTTCACTTGATTGGGATTAAGTGGTGGTCTGTCGCTAATGTAAAATTCCCCGTCTTTATTTGTCCACATGTATAATTGAGCATTGGCATTAGAAGAAGCTAATGATACTAAAAGCAACAAGATGAAGTATTTATAGGCGTTCATATGTAGTTATCTATCGTCTTTTAACGACATTTCTTTGGCTAATGAACATATTATCTAAATTTTATAGTTCTAACTTTACATTAAGGTAGATGCGGTATAAGTGAATGATTTAATTGACATCTACATTGTTAAGTGTAGGAAAAATATGCTTTATTTTGTATGTGGTTGGTTGGAAAGTGGTATATGTGACGCTGTTCGTATATTTGAAATACCTTTTAATTATTATATGTTTATTGTAGAAACTTATAATTCCAGGTAATGTATTAGGAGTTCTTGATCTTGCTCTTGATCATATAAGTCATCATAATCACTATCCGAATTCTGCATCTTTCTATTTTTAAATCAATAGCTTGTAATTATTACTAGGAAAATAGTTATTAGTGGGTGGAAAATAAAATAAGGATGCGTGATATTTTTTGCGTTAGTTTTTGTACTATAGATTGCAAAAACCAAGAAAAGGCTGACATGCAATAGGTTTTAGGCAAATATAGAATTAAGGTGGTTAGGTGATTCTGCCGTCTTTGTTTCTATACAAATTTGTTGTTATAGAAGACAAGGTATTCCATTGTGTTAGCAATGTAGCAGGGTCGCGGGGTTCTCAGGGGGGATGTTTATATTGAACAAAAATATTTTAGCCATCTTATCGCTTTTAATAACAATAATTGTACTTGTGGCGTGTGGTGGGGCACCGAGAAAAAACGAGCGAACTTTAGGTAGCCTGGAAGATAAGGCAGTCGACATTGTGATTGAAAAGGATGTTGTGGTCGATCATGCCCGCGAAAAAGCAATTGCCATTTATAAGGATTTTGAAAAAAATGACGCTGATTCCGAAATGCGTCTCGAAGCGAAACGTCGCCTGGCTGATTTGGAGCTTGAAAAAAGCGAAGATATTTATCTCAAAGAGCTGGATAAAAACGACGTAAATTCGCGCGATACGAATAATAAAGCGGACAAGACTAAACAGCAGGCATACAATCGCGCCATATCGCTTTATGAAGATTTACTGAAGCGCGCTGGTCCGAATACCGCGAACCCTCAAGTGATTTATCAGCTGGCTAAGGCATACGAAAGTGTTGAAAAGCGGAATAAAGCGTTACAACTGCTGCAACGTATCGTAAAACGTCATCCCGATGTACCTTATATAGGCGAAGTACAATTTCGTTTAGGGGAACTCAGTTTTACTCTTAAAAAATACAAGATCTCAGAAAAGGCTTATGCCGCTGTTTTAGGTATGGGGGAGTTTTCTTTATTTTACGAAAAAGCATTATATAAGCATGGTTGGTCTATGTTTAAGCTGGCTAAACATGAGCGTGCTCTGGAGTCTTTTTTCAAATTACTGGATAGAAAGCTGATTCAAGATAATGCTCAACTGGTCGATGATACCGGACGAAAGAAAATCGGTGAGACAAAACTAAACAGGGGCGACCAGGAGTTGGTGAATGACACCTTTCGTGTCGTTAATTTAAGTCTTGGATATTTAGATGGCGCGCAGTCAATAAATAAGTTCTTCAATGAACATGGTCGACGTAACTATGAAGATAGAGTATATGAGCAATTAGGAGATTTTTATCTGCAAACCGAACGTATTCAGGATGCTACTACTACATATCTTGCATTTTCAAAGAATAACATTTCGCATGCGCGTGCACCCTTGTTTCATCTTAAAACCATAGAGGCTTTTAAAAAAGGTGGGTTTTCAGAAGACCTTTTTAAAGCAAAAAAACAATTTGTTGAAATGTTTGCGTTTAATAAAAGTGGCGCCTGGCGTCAAAACCGAACCATAAGAAATAAAGTATCAGTTCAGTTAAAAAAGAACATGGAAGAAGTCGCGCGCCACTATCATGCCAAAGCGCAGAAATCCAAAGCACGTGATCAATATAACTCTGCGATAAGCTGGTATGGTTTTTATATCAAAACGTTTCCTAAAGATAAAAAAACCTCAATGATGAATTTTTTATTAGCCGAAGCTTTGTTTGAATCGAAACAATTCAAGAACGCGGCGAGTGAATATGAAAAAACGGCGTATCAATATCGAAAGTTTACCAAAGGCGCTGAAGCGGGTTATGCCGCGCTGTTAGCTTACGCAAACCACGCGGAGACACTACGCGGTAAGGAAAAAATTGAGTGGCGTCGATTGTCGGTTGCCAGTGCAAACCGATTTGGGAAAATCTATCCCACTGATCCACGTGCGCCGAAAGTACTGATTAAAATTGCTGAAGATCTGTTTGTGTTGAAAAAATACGGTGCTGCGTCCAAGGCCGCGAGACGGGTACTGGAACTCAAAGCGGAAACGCCACTTGAAACCCGCGTTTCTTCCTGGCGAATTATTGCGCATGCGGCGTTTGACAAAGATGATTTCAAGGAAGCAGAGATGTCATATAAAGTGGCATTGGGATTGGTGGAAGAGCACAGTCCGCGAAGACAAGAATTAGTCGATGGACTGGCTGCGTCTGTGTACAAACAAGGTGAACAAATGCGTAAGTCGGGCAACACCGAAGGGGCCATTGCTCAATTTGCGCGTATTACGGATATCGCACCGAATTCCTCTATCGTCGTAACGGCCGCTTATGATGTAGCGGCAAGCCAAATGGAATCTAAGAATTACAGCGCAGCTGTAGAGTCGCTGAAACAATTCAGAAATACTTATCCCGATCATGAATTGGTCAGCAATACGACGCAGAATCTGATATCAGCCTATTTGAATCTGGATAAACCGTTACAAGCCGCAGCGGAATTAGAAAGGCTTGCACAATACAAGGATAATCCCGAGACAAAGCAGCAAATTAACTTAAAAATCATAGAGCTTTATGAAAAAGCGGGAGCGACCGATAAATTAGTTGCGGCATATGAGCGACATATATCGCTTTATCCTAATCCCTTTGAGCAATCCGTTGAGATGCGCCAAAAATTAGCGGATTTATATCAGGTGGAGAACCGTGTATCCAAGCAACATTATTGGTTAGGCGAAATTATTAAAGTTAACAAAGAAAGCGGAAAACAAAGTACAGATAGGACACAATATCTGGCCGCAAAAGCATCTTATACATTGGCTCTGCCGGTTTATGAAGAATATAAAAGTGTTCGATTGGTTGAGCCACTGAAAGCGAATATGGAAAAGAAGAAAAAAGTAATGAAAAAAGCATTGGATGTTTTACAAGAAGCAGCTAGTTACGGTGTTGCTGAAGTCGCGACAGCTTCAACATTTCACATTGCGGAAATTTATAATCAATTTGCAAACGAGTTAATGACCTCTGATCGGCCGGGTGGTTTAAGCGCAGAAGAACTCGAACAATATGATTTGTTGTTGGAAGATCAAATTTATCCATTTGAGGAAAAAGCGATTGAGCTACATGAATCAAATTCAGGGCGTGTTGCTGAAGGTATATATGACGAATGGGTGAAGAAAAGTTTTAATTCACTAATAAAGTTACTTCCGGTGCGTTATGCCAAGGTTGAGAGGGGTGAGGCATACATAGATGTTGTTCGCTAAATGGAATTTGTCATTTTCTCTGCCAGTATTCTTGCATGTGCTTGGGCTGGTGTTCGGACTGGTTTTCCTAGCCAGTTGTGGCGGGCTACCTGAGAAACAAAAGGATAGCGCGGGCCAAGCCAGGGAATTAAAAGAAACGGATGCGCTTTCGGTTAATCAAGCACAATATGATCGACTGAGTGAACAGGCAAAACGTAATTTTGATGCTGCTATTATTGCCCTTAAAGGCGGAAATAACAGTGAGGCGGAAAGCTTGCTCAAAGAATTGACCAAGGAATATCCCGGTTTTTACAGTGCGCCAGTAAATTTAGGGATTGTTTATTACAAAACCGGTCGATTCTCTGAAGCCGAGGGGATATTAAAGAGTGTTGTTAAAACCGATACTCAGAATCTAGTCGCATATAATTATTTGGGTATTGTTTATCGACAAGAAGGTAAATTTAAGGAAGCGGAAAATGCTTACAAAAAGGCTCTGGTAATTAGTCCAGAGTATGCAAACGCGCATTTGAATCTGGGTATTCTTTATGATTTATATTTTTTAGATAGACAAAAAGCGTTAGATAATTACAAACGTTACCAGGCGCTTGCGGTTAAGCAAAATGGTGAAGAAGATAAGGACGTGAAAAAATGGATATTCGATCTTAAGGGACGTAAAAAATGAATGATGATAATGCGGTTAAAAAAATGAATATTAGTACGGTGATTTTTATCTTTACACTCTTTTTTTCAGGAGCTATTTTTTCAGGAGTTGTTTTTGCAGAAGATCCAATTGAGATGAAAGGAACCAATATAAGAGGGTCCACTGAATTACCAAAAATTTTGTACATTGTGCCGTGGAAAAAAGCCGAGTTAGGTGACATATTAACGCAAGCTGGTATCAGTATGTTTGATGATGAGTTAGCGCCAATCGATCGTGACGTATTTCGTCGTCAGGTACAATATTACGATATTTTGAACGAACAAGAGCTAAGGAAATCTGCCAAGAAGTAACATTTTATTAGTACTATTTTATTAGTAAAGGTTGATTTAATGAATCATTAATAAATACAGAATTTACTGGAATTAATATTTAAAAAATCTAAGTTACAGAATTTACGTTTAAAGAATCAGTTAGGTTGGAGGGCAGTATGACCGCAATTGTGCAGTTTTTTCAAGAAGGTGGGACGTTTATGTACCCTATCGTGGTAGTTTTGGCTTTAGGTGTTGCAATATCGTTAGAGCGCTATTTATATCTGACTGGATCAAAAATAACAAATACCAGAATGTGGGACAAATTAATCCCGCTGGTAAAAAATGGCGACTTTCAGGAGGCGCTTAATATGACCACGAAGTCGAAATCGCACATTAGCAAGGTGTTAACCTATGGGCTAACCCGAGTAAAGGGCGCGCAAAGTCGGCAGGATATAGAAGCAGCGATGGAAGAAGGTTTAATGGAAATTATGCCGCGGCTTGAAAAACGTACTCATTACATTGCGACGTTTGCCAACCTCGCGACACTGCTTGGATTATTGGGTACTATCATGGGGCTTATTCAGGCGTTTACTGCGGTCGCCAACGCTAACCCGGCGGAAAAAGCGGACTTGTTATCGGGCAGTATTTCCGTTGCGATGAATACCACCGCGTTTGGTTTGATGGTTGCCATTCCGCTCATTCTTATTTACACCGTACTGCAAACAAAGACTACCGAGCTGGTTGATTCTCTGGAAATGGCGTCAGTCAAATTTCTGAATATCATCATGGAACGTGCTACCACGACGAGCAGTTAAAAATGAGTTTTCGCTCAGCAAAATCCAGAAGATTTAAAAATAAAGAAGCGGTGGAATTGAATATTACGGCTTTTCTAAATTTAATGGTCATTCTGGTGCCCTTTCTTCTTATAACCGCTGTTTTTTCCCGTTTGACGGTGCTGGAATTGAATATTCCACCTGCACCTCCTCCGAGCGAACAAAATAAAAAGCCCAAAAAGGAATTTCAGCTAGTCGTGACTCTTCGTGAAAATACAATTGAAGTGGGTGATACTCAGGGTGGTTTGATCAAGCGGATTGATAGCTCTGCCGAGGGATATGATCTCAAACCATTAACCAGTTTGTTGGAAAGAATAAAAGCACGTTTCCCAAAAAAAACAACGGTATCTATTTTGTTAGAACCAGATATTCCTTATGATGCATTAGTGCAAGTGATGGATGCCGTCAGGGTGACGACGGTCGTTGAAGCCGGTGCGGTTGCTAAAGCAGAGCTTTTTCCAGATATTTCTATTGGTGACGCACCGGTATTAACAGATGAGGGCGCTAAATAATGGAAATGTCTAGACGTGCAAAAAGAATGGAGCGGCATCACAAGCGTAAGAGCAAAGCGACGGCCCTGAATATGGTTTCCCTGATGGATATTTTCACTATCCTGGTTTTTTTTCTATTGGTAAGTTCGTCGACAGGTGAGGTATTGCCAAGTACAAAATTGATTAATTTACCGGAATCGACAGCTGAGAAAAAGCCAAAAGAAACATTAACCGTTGTTGTTAACAGCGAGCATATATTAGTCCAGGGTCGAAAAGTAGCAACAATAAAGCAAGTGTTGTCGACCAAGGGATTGGTGATCGAGGAGCTAAAAAAGGAACTGCAGCTGCAGACTAAACGAATTGTGCGGCGCAAAGAGACAGGAAAGCCATTTAATGGCGAAATCACCATAATGGGTGACAAGGAAATACCTTATAAGCTGCTAAAGAAAATAATGGTGACCTGTACAAAAGCAAATTATGGAAATATATCATTGGCAGTTGTCAAGAAAATTGAGCCAGAGGCCTAGTAGTGTCAGTAGTGTATTATCATTCTCATATCCTTCCGTGGACGGTCATCGTCGAGGAAGTCAAACGTTTTCGAAAAATTCTCGGATCGGTGCTTATTATATTCATCGTAATGAGTGTCGCAATACCATTTATTCCTGTCCCAGAAGTTGATCGTACCAAAGAACAGGAATTACCACCTCGATTGGCCAAGTTGATTCTTGAGAAAAAAAAGCCCGAGCCTAAGCCAGTTGTTATTGAACCAAAAAAGGAAAAGAAGAAAGAGAAAAAGGTAGAAAAGAAAAAAGAAAAACCCAAACCAAAGAAAAAAATTGAAAAGAAAAAAGAGCCGCCCAAAAAACCAGTGGTCGATCTTGCCAAAGTGCGGGCCGAGGCTCGTAAAAAAGCGGCTAAGTCCGGTTTATTGGCGATGATCGATGATTTGTCGGACTTGCGCGATACGCCTGAAATTTCAAAGAAAAAATTATCCAAAGGCGCGACCAAGGCTAAAGAAATAGCAGCACCAGAGTTACTTACCTCAAATGTTAGAGGTAGTGGTGGAATCAGTAGTGCTGCACTAAAGCGCGCGACTACTCAAAATCGTACATTAGGTTCTCGCGATGGGACAGAGTTAGAAAGTCCGGTTGACGCAGCGGCGGCAGAAGCATTTGCCAATGCTTCTGAAGCTGAGCGGACTTCACCAAGAACATTGGAAGAAATTCAATTAATATTTGATCGCTACAAGGGTGCAATCACCCGAATGTATAATAGAGCGCTTAGAAAAGATTCAAGTTTGCGAGGTGTTGTATTGCTGGAGATTACTATAACCCCTGCGGGGGTTGTTGTGGCTTGTGAAGCAATATCCAGTGATCTGGATGCACCGGATTTGGTGAAAAAATTAGTTGCACGGGTAAAAACATTTAAGTTTAAAGCTAAAGATGTAGACCAAGTTACGATTCGCTATCCTGTGGATTTTACACCCATCAGTTAGTCATGCCCAATCCGCGGTTGTGCCCAGAGTAGGGGGTATTATAAAATTTTATCTGCTAATTATTTATCAATAAAAGAGACTTGCTACGTTCTTTAATAACTTCCTCAATACTACCAATAAATTTTTCTTCTTCATTGCTGCATAATATTTTCTTTGTTTTCCGGTGTCGGTGTTAAGCAGATAGAGTTTCTGAGAGGGTCATTTTTTTCATGATAATTTCACTTATATATTTTCTACCGCCTTCAACGACTAAGTTAACAGCCATTGAAAAATATGTCTTTGCTAAACGCATTGTTGACATTTTTCAATATCTACTCTTGCCTTCATTTTCTATTCGAAATTTAGGATTTAAAAACTCAGATATGTAGCCTTGACGTCTGTCCAACAACAAATAGTACAGCTCCTTAATATCTGGGACACATGACAATTTTATATCATCGATTTTCATTATTGAATTATTTAGTTCAATTATTTTTCGATGGCGCTTATTATCAAAGATATCCGGTTTTATTTCGTTGATGTAATTTAACCGTTGAAATAACGGAGCAATTGTTACGTCAACTAGCGATAGTTTATCGCCATTATAATAATTTTCTCCTGAGATCGATGGTTCGATTTCATCAAATTTTTCTTGGAGTTCTTGTAAAACTGTGTCGTATTCTTGTTTTGTTTTTTTCACTGATAAATGAAATACACTCCAAGTCATAGTATTAATGAATTGTATCCAAGCTCGATTATTGGCCTTTGTTATTATATCG
>VAPK011110737.1_pt1 | contig 10817 bp, 10 predicted proteins | sample 3395031 | NCBI WGS metagenome assembly VAPK01 (sample SAMN08290443, study PRJNA428436) | hydrothermal vent metagenome | isolation source: Deep-sea hydrothermal vent chimney 1 | place: Pacific Ocean: Juan De Fuca Ridge
ATAAGTTACTGAAAAAAGATAATGAACTGAAAATCCGTGTGAGTGGTTGTCACAATGGATGTGCTCAGCCCTATGTGGGTGACATTGGTTTGCATGGGGAAGGTCGGCGAATGCACGGCAAACTCATTCCTTTTTATCGTATGCACTTCGGTGGTCATGGGGCCGAGGGTGGTAAGATTGCCATCAAGGGGCCGGAGGTACCGGCGGTGCGGGTCGCCACGGCGGTGGAGCGTGTACAGAGTCATTTCAAGGAGGAGCGTAATGAACATGAAATATTTTTTGATTGGGCGAGAAATAAAGGTGCCGAATATTTCGGTGAATTATTGGCCGATTTGACAACGGTAACCGCTGAAGAATTGCCGGTGTTGGCGAAAGATATCGATAACGAAGAAGTCTTTAAAGTTTATCAATTTGGTGGCGGTGAGTGTGCCGGTATTAGCGAGGAAACCGTTTCTGCTAATTTTTCTGAAGTGAAGAATGAACAAAGTTATCGAAATGCATTTTTGCGTCAAGGCATGTTGCAAGAGTCACTTGAATGTGCCGAGAATATTCTGAAACTGGCTGGCAACAGTGCGTTGTTTATTGCGGGTGAAAAAAGCGATGATGATTTAGCGCAGATATGTCAGCGACTCAAGGAGGTGATGACACCGACTGATGTGGTGATGAAGATTGAATCATTTGTCGCAAAATATACGGTGTTAGCCTTAGAGCTGGATAAAGAGGCTAATTTAGCCTTTTTTGGTGAGCTGGATAAATGGGTCAGTGAAGTCGAAGTCATTTGTCGAAATTGGCAGCCAAAACCAAAAGTAAGAGCTAAAAAGGCCACCAAAAAGTTTCATGCCGTATTGGATTTGACGGAAGAAGAATGTCCGATGCACTATTTAAAGGCACGTATGGCATTAAAGAAAATCGGTGATAAAGAAATATTGCCTATTCGATTGACTCAGGGAGAAGCGACTCGCTTAGTCTCTGACAGTTTAAAATCCATTGGTTATGAAATTATCGCAACGGAAGCCGATAATGAGCAGCAAACAAATTTGCTCAAAGTCAGAAAAGCTGAGGCGGCTAGTCTATCGTCTCAAGGCAATGGTAAATCATCGTTAAAGGAAGCGGTGGCTGATTAACCTTCCTCTCTCCTCGTAGCGAATCATTTTTAGATTTCTCATTCCCTCGCGCCTGCGTGGGAATGCAGATCCAGAAACGTCATCTGAATATCAAAATCACTTTGCGGTTTTCACATACCCTAATATGAAATGTAGGTTATAATTAGGGTCAACTTTTATTTCTGAAAGACCCTTGCCTATGATATATCGTCTATTTGCTTTATTATTGATCGCCCTGCTGATCGTGGCGTGCTCCACCACACCGCTTGGTCGAAGGCAATTGAATTTATTTCCTGAAGCTGAGATGCAGAAAATGGGCATGACGGCCTATGATGAGATGAAGGCGAATCAGCCAAAATCAAACGATGCCAATGTGAATCAATATGTGATGTGTGTCGCCAACCGAATCACGGCTGCCCTCGGTGCATCAGGGGGTAATACCGCCTGGGAAGTGACTGTGTTTAAGGATGACTCGGCTAATGCATTTGCCTTGCCTGGCGGCAAAATGGGTGTAAACACGGGGTTGCTTAAGGTGGCCGTGAATCAAGATCAGTTGGCGACCGTATTAGGCCATGAGGTGGCTCATGTGCTATCTCGGCATGGCAACGAGCGTGTCTCGCAGCAGTATGCGACCAACACTGGCCTCGAATTAATTCGGGCCATTGCCGGGACTCAAACCACCGAAAAAAATGCTTTGTTAGGTCTGTTAGGTGTGGGGGCACAATTTGGTGTGTTGTTGCCCTTTGGTCGTTTGCAAGAGAGTGAAGCTGATTTATTAGGTTTGGATTTAATGGCCTCGGCCGGATTTGATCCACGGTCGAGTACCGAGTTATGGCGTAATATGGGGAAAGCCAGCGGTGGCAAACAGCCCCCAGAATTTATGTCGACTCATCCTTCTCATAAAACAAGAATTGGTGATTTAGAAAAGCGCATTCCCCAGGCATTAGCATTGCGGGAGCAGGCGCTTCGGCAGCAACAGCCGCCGAATTGTCGGCTGAAGTAATCATTCTTTACCATGGGCTATTTTCGGCCAATAAGTTTCATAGACGAAATCAGGGCTATGTTTCTGGATATGGCATTGTCCACAAATTTTCTCTTTAGGCCAATCTGTATTTGTTACTGAGGTTTGACCGACGGAGGTGGCATGCTGTTTAGCGGCGCCGTGACAGGATTCGCACTGTACGTGAGCTAGATGTTCAGTGATTGCGGAATCGATAAAGCCACCGAATTGTTCAAAGCCGACCGTATGGCAGGGGATACAATCTGGATCAAACGCTTTGTTGACATCCTGTAGCGCATAGAACGCTTCAGCATGTTGGCTTTGCGACCATGTTTGATAAGCCTTTTGATGACACGTTTGACAAGCCTTGTCGCCAATATATGGGCTTTCGCCTTGTTCAATACGTTGGCGTTCAGCCGCCCGCTTTTCATATTCGGTTTTTACCTCAGCGTTGTAATTGGTATACCAGCTTTCCATGCGCGGTGCATCACCAACTTCGGGAGGCAGCGGGATGGCTTCGTGTGACCAATGATCGATATGGCCTTTGTTGTTGAGGCTAAACTGGAGTTTGCCGAGCCGCATACCTCGGGAGCCGGGCTGTATGGCAAGGGTATTGTTCAATTTAACCGGCTCGCCGAATTTTTCATATTTTGCTTTGATAATGAGGATGTCAACATCCTCTAATGGCAAGCTGGTTTTAGCTTTAGCCAAGGGTAATGTACTGGAGAGTATGGTGGTTGCACCGAGGGCTTTGGCTAAGCTCAGGCGTTGTTTTAATGCTTGGGTATCGTTTGATACGTTATGATCGCGTGATTCCATATTGCTTTGTGGTTGGCTGCTAGCATCGAGCCAGTTGAAAAAAACAAAAGCCTGTTTTTGTCGGTTGATGACTTGTTGAGATGGGAAGCTATCAAGGTAAGCGTTGGAACTAATAAAAGGCAGTGGATTGTGTGCAATAAATTCTTTACCAAAACCCAGGTCGCGCCATTGTAGTCCTATCGCATCGTAATTTAGGGCATTTAAACCTTCCATAATGTAGCGGCTTTTTAGACGGTCTTGGGGCAACTCGCTGACGATGAGGCCACCACTGGAAATTAGCAATAGCTCGGGGTATTGCTGGCGCAATTGATCGATCATTGTGACGCGGCGTTTAATTCCTCCTTTATTGCCTCCTTCACTACATCCGCAGGGTTCTAACTCTCCGTCAAGATTGCCCGAGTAAACCAGCGTGAAAAGGGTTGTTTCGGGCGGTACTTTGGTCGAAGTGGCTAAGCTTGCCGATGGCGTCAAAGCTAAACCTAACAATACCGTAGCGATCAATTTCATTATCATTTTACGTTTCCTTAGGAACAAAAATTATTCCGATCTCCTTGCTAACCGGGGCGTATCACCCGACCGGTGAGACCATCACGAATTTCCGTCGGTTTTTTAGCGTGACCGACTTGACCTGTCAAAATGTAGTTTACTTGATTTGCAAAATTTCGTCTGCATAAGAGATGGTGGCGCAAGGCGGGATGTCCTGCGATATTGGCGCTGGTGGAGACAATGGGGCCGTTAAATGCTAAACATAATTGTCTAACGATGGGGTGCTCGGAGACACGTACCGCGAGTGTCTGGTGGTTTCCCTTGAGGTAGACTGGCACTTTTTCATGCACGGGTAATAACCATGTGACAGGCCCAGGCCAAGTCCGATTCAATTGTTGCATGATGAGGGGAGGCACGGGCTGTAATAGATCGCGAAGTTTCTCAAAATCTGAACTAATGATGATCAGGCCTTTACTGATGGCTCGTTTTTTAATTTGCAAAAGTCTTTTGACGGCGGCCTCATTGAATGGGTCACAGCCCAGTCCGTACACCGATTCCGTTGGGTAGGCAATAATCCCGCCTTGCTGTAATACTGAAACGGCTCGTTTAATTTGCCAGTGACTCAATTGTTTTCTCAAATAATTAATTGAAATTCATGCCGTATCATTTCGCCGTATTTTCCCGCTCGATGGCTTTATGGCCAATATCCGTGCGGAAGTAAATATCGGGCCATTGAATCTGTTCAGCGAGTGCATACGCTTTGTGGTGTGCTTGCTGGACGGTTTTGCCAAGCGCTGTGGCACATAAAACACGCCCGCCTGAGGTAACAATTTGATCATGCTGCTGGGTGGTGCCCGCATGAAATACTTTTTGGTCTTCGGTTTGTTCAGTGGTCAGTCCATTGATGACATGGCCTTGTTGATATTGGCTCGGGTAGCCGCCGGCGGCTAATACCACGCCCAGCGCCGCTCGCTGATCCCACTGGATGGTCATTTGATCAAGTTGTCCATCGAGCGCGGCATTGCATAATTCGGCAAAGTCCGACTGCAAACGCATCATGATGGGTTGTGTTTCTGGGTCGCCAAAACGGCAATTAAATTCCAGAACCTTAGGAATATTGCCTTGGGTAATCATGATACCCGCATATAAAAATCCGATGTAGGTATGACCATCCGCCGCCATCCCTTGCACAGTGGGCTCAATGATTTCAGACATAATTCGCGCATGGAGTTCAGGGGTGACAATGGGAGCGGGTGAATAGGCACCCATGCCGCCGGTGTTGGGGCCTTGATCGCCATTGTCGCGGGCTTTATGGTCTTGCGAGGTGGCGAAAGGCATAATGTGTTTGCCGTCCGTCATGACAATAAAGCTGGCTTCTTCCCCTTGCAAAAATTCTTCGATGACTACGCGATGGCCCGCTTCGCCAAATCGGTTACCGGCGAGCATGTCATCAATAGCTCGCTTCGCTTCAGTTTCATTTTGAGCAATAATGACGCCTTTACCGGCGGCAAGTCCATCAGCTTTAATGACGATGGGGGTGCCTTTTTCGTGGACATAGGCGTTAGCCGATGCAATGTCAGTAAAGCTGGCGTAATCAGCGGTGGGGATTTGGTGGCGGTGCAGAAAATCTTTGGCAAATGATTTGGAGCCTTCCAGTTGAGAGGCCGCTTGGTTTGGACCAAAACAACGTAGGCCACTGTTGGAAAAAGCGTCAACGATACCCTTGACCAGCGGGATTTCTGGGCCGATGATGGTGAGTGCAATCTTGTTTTGTTGGGCGAAGTGTTTTAATCGATCAATGTCTGTGACGGCAATGTCAACATTGGTTACGTTGTTTTCTAAGGCGGTGCCGGCATTACCGGGGGCCACATATACATGTTCGACATGAGCCGAGCTGGCTATTTTCCAGGCCAGCGCGTGCTCGCGTCCACCATTACCGACGACCAACACTTTCATGAAACGGAGTCTCCTTCAGACTGACGGGTGAAAGATATAATGACAGTAAATGCCCAGCGCCAAGCGGCGCGTATATTAACCTAATTTGATTAAATAAGACACCGCCGCCGAGAAATAATCGTCGGCATGAGCAACATTGAAGGATGAAAAGAGCGGATCTCTGACGAGCGTGCTGATTTTTTGGGTGGTAAGTTGGTACACTTGGGCAAGTGTTTTTTTTGGTATTTTCTGACTGAAGAACCGTTGCGCGATGACCATGTCGCGTGCGTAGTTACCGCTTATTTTCATGTTGGGGTAATAGTTGACTGCGATAGTATGCTGCGGTAAGTTTGGTTGGTGCTTGCGATGATTTGAATTTCTAGTGGACTGATTACGACGTTGCCTGCAGCGTGGTTTTGCACGGCATCGATTGTTGAATTGGGGGATGTTTGTCTTATTTCCCGACTCTGGCGAGCGCTTGGTATTCATGCGAAATTCAAGCCGCCGCATGGAGGCAAAGTATAACAACAACCAATATTTATCAAGAAACCAATAATTTTTATCGGAAGTTATTTGGATCTTAAACTTGAAGTTCTAATGTAGTTATAATTTTAAAATGTGGCGTATTGGTGAAAAAATAGCCAATACATTATTTCTTGAACAGTGGCTCGGACAGAGGAAATCTAGAAGATAACCTGAGCGTTATAACGAGGGATAAGAGATGAAAAAAACATTAATAGTATTGAGTATTATGGGTTTGGCAACGATGGGTTGCAGCTCAGATCATGATGAAAGTAGTGAGGCCGGCCAAACTCACAAGGCTTCCATGGAAAAACAAGATGACGGTCATGCACATGAGGTTCATTGGAGCTATAAAGATGAGGGTGCACCTGACAAATGGAGTTCATTGAAGTCAGAGTATGCGGCTTGTAGTGCGGGTAAAGCGCAATCGCCTATTGATATTGTGAGTGAGAGTGTGAAAACGGGTCCGGCGGCGCCGATTGAATTCAATTATGGTAAGAGCAAATTGAGCATCGTCAATAACGGTCATACGATCCAAGTGAATTACGATGCGGGCAGTTCCGCCACTATTCGCGGTAAAAAGTACGATTTGCTACAGTTTCATTTTCATAGCCCAAGTGAGCACATGATTGATGGTAAACCTGCCGATTTAGTGGCTCACTTAGTGCATAAAGCTGAGGATGGCCAGTTAGCTGTGGTGGGTATATTGTTCAATAAAGGTGCTGAAAATGCGGCATTGCAAACGATTTGGGATAAAATGCCGATCACTAAAGGCGAAGTTTTTGATACCGCTGAGATTGATGTGAATGCATTTCTTCCCGAAGATAAAAGTTATTATCACTATGTGGGTTCTTTAACGACGCCACCGTGTAGTGAAAATGTGAATTGGAATGTGATGACGAATGCCATACCTGAATCTGAAGCGCAGGCTAATGCTTTTGCCGCCATTTTTCCTTTAAGTGTGCGTCCTGTACAACCGCTTAATGCTCGCGAAGTGGCCGCTATGTAAGTCGTTTTTAGTATAAAAATGACACCTAAAAGAGCCCGTGTTTTCACAAAGCACGGGTTTTTTTGTGTGAGCTGCATTAAACTTGTATATTCTAAAAATGGTTGATTTAGCCGATATATTGGTTCAGTAATATGTTTGTTTAAGGAGTTTGTTATGCCGATCATTAAACAAGATAAAATGTATCAACTGCTACGTGAAGGAGATACTGAGCAGTTTAACAAATTAAAAACCCAGGGGAAGACTTGTGATTTGACTAACTGTGATTTTCGGTCTTTAGAATTGCAAGGTTGGGATGCGACGGGTCTAGATTTACGTGATTGTTATTTTCGCTTAGCTGATTTGCGTGGGGTTGATTTTTCGCAAAGTATATTGGAAGGGGCAAGTATTCATGAAGCTAAAGTCTCTGGTGCGTATTTCCCTAAAAAATTAAGCGCCGATGAGATTACCATGTCATTAGTCCGAGGTACCCGAATGCGTTATGGTTGCTAAGTTTATTTCATCGCTCGTGCCTGCCGTTTTTCAGAGGATAATTTACATTTTACTTCTCTGAAAAACGATGCGTGCTTTATTATTTCAGGCGCTCAATTTGAGCGCCATATGTCAAAAATGGCGGCTAAAAGTACTTGAGCCAATTCACTGTCGGATCACCCAACACTAAAAAATGTGGATTAAGCAGGGAATCTTTAGTGTTATATTTTAACCGGTTTAGCTCGGTATCTGTTAGCTTGCCCCCCGCTTCTTCGACAATGCATTGTGCCGCCGCCGTGTCCCATTCCGAGGTTGGGCCAAGCCGGGGATAAATATCTGCAGTACCTTCTGCCACCAGGCAGCTTTTCAATGAACTACCCATGCTGATAATTTCGTGTTCACCAATATTGGTAAGAAAATTATCTAAAGAGGAATCACGGTGAGAACGACTGCCTGCAATTCTTTTTTTTCCGGTGGGGCAGGGTCTTACCGAAATCGGTTGCCGCTGCTGATCCGCTTGTATTTTAAAAGCGCCTTCATTTTGGTAGGCGTAATAACAAACGCCGGAGACAGGGACTTGAATGACTCCGAGAATCGGATAATTGTGTTCAATCAGCGCAATGTTGACCGTAAATTCACCATTGCGTTTAATGAATTCGCGAGTGCCATCTAAGGGATCGACTAACCAGTAGCGTTCCCAGGTTTGGCGTTTTTCATAGGCCGAAATATTAGCCGATTCTTCAGATAAAATAGGCAGCTCGGGCGTTAATTGCGATAGACCGGCGACGATGGTGTTGTGTGCTGCCATGTCTGCCTGAGTGAGAGGAGTGTGGTCTTCTTTTTGCTGGACACTAAAGTCGGTATTGTAGACCTTTAGTATTTGTTGCGCGGCATCAATTGCCAAAGAAATGACCGGTTCGATTAAAGTGCTGCAATAATTTTTAGACATTATCTTTCTCCAAATGCTGGTAAATGGGTTATGTCTAGCGATCCCCTTAAATCATTACGTTTAAGACGGTGTTTGCTTAAAAAACAAATTGGCTGAAAGGCCATCAAGAGGGCTGCTCTTCTGTGTTAAACGTGTTTGAGTTTTTCTTTTACCATAAAAAGTGCCGCGATACTGCGGGCTTCGGTACATTCCTCATGGACTAATAAGTCATCTAATTTATTTAAATCCCATGGAATGACATCAATTTCTTCAGGTTCATCGCCTTGCTGTTTTTCGGGATAAAGATCACTGGCGACAATAATATGTGTTGTATGGTTTAAATAACCTGGAGCAATGGTTAATGATTTGAGATGCTCTAATTTGTGGGCACCATAACCAATTTCCTCCTTAATTTCTCGGTTGGCGGCCTGCAAGATGTCTTCCCCCGATTCGACTCGGCCTTTAGGTAAGGCAATTTCGTAGCGTGCGACTCCGCCCGCATATTCGCGGATTAACAGTACCGTGTGTTCATCGAGTAAGGGTACGATTAATACGGCGCCATAGCTTGAGCTCACAATGCGTTCATACTGGACTTCGGTACCATTAGAAAAGCGCAAATCCATGGCTTCTACTTTAAAAATACGCGTTTGTGCAATCAGTTTTCGTTGTAATATGACTGGAGGGGGGCGTATTACTTTGCTCAATTTTTGGTACCTTTAAAGAAATAGTTAAAGGAAATATTTAGGTTTATGATTATTGTATGCCCAGCTTCTAAAAAGGTCTCACCATGACCATAATGACCACACCAAACAATATCAGTACGGGAAACTCATTAAACCATCGATAGAACGTATGATTCCGGTGATTATTATCGGCGCTAAATGCATGAATGATTTTTAAGCACAGGCCGTGATAAGTCACCAATATCACAACCAGGAATAGCTTGATGTGCAACCATGCCGCCTCGCTATAAGCATTCCAGGCATAATCAATCAGCATCCATAGGCCAAATATCAATGTGCCAACGGCACCGATCGTCATTATGGCGAATAGCTTGCGTTCCATAATTTTGAAACGTTCTAAGCTGGTGGTGTCCGTACTCATGGCATGGTAAACAAATAATCTCGGTAAGTAAAATAAGCCAGCAAACCACATAACCATAAATATTATATGGAATGTTTTTAGCCAGGCTATCATGGCTGTCTCCTCTTTTTTTGGGTGATAAGGGATCGGATGAATTAAATTCTATCATTTATCACAAACCTATCCTACATAGCCTACCTTTTATTCACTCTTCATCGCTCCCTTTTCCATTGACCGTCATGAGATTTTTTTCAGAACAAACTGTATGATATTTGTTCTATATTGATTGGTGGGATAAAAAAATAAAGGGGAGTACTTTATGGTCGCTTCAAATTTATATAATAAAAATAAAATGATAACAAGCATCTCCGAAAAAAAGAAATCGACAAAATTAAAAAAGCAGCCTTCTTCTGTTATTCACGGGCAGGCCAAGTCCAGGCCCGTATTATTGGTCTTTTTAAGCCTGCTTTATATTGTTGGGGGAGGGATTATTGTGATTGACCTTGGGATGTCAAGCGGGAGTGGTGGGAATTTTGTGGTGGCATTATTAGTCTTGTTAGCGGGATTTGGTTTGCTCGCCGCTCGTCCGATGGCGCGAATCCTAATCATGACAGTTTCAGTTTGTTTACTGGGGGGGATTACCGCCTTATTCTTGATGGTGACGGATAGCCATGTGTCTTTTCAATGGGCTGGCCAGTTTTATACGGTGAATGATTTTATTAGCATCAATCATTTAGGGGCTTTGTTATTTATCATTTTCTGCTTGTTTGCTCAGTGTTATATCTTGATGTTGGATAATGTAAAAGCTTATTTTGGTATGATGCCTTGGGATTAAGTCGTCAAACTGTCTTGGCTAAAGCTAGCACAGCGAAGGATCATGATCCTTCGCTGTGCTTCATCCCCAATTATACTCAGCACGGCCGCAAGGAGAAAGTAGCGAGCAAAATAACGGATAATGTGGATTTTTAGAGTATCTTTACCCCATTAATTGAGCAGTGTTTAATAGCGAGGCAATCAATAAAGCTTGGCGGCTTGACAATTAAACGATGTTTCATTTACTGTAAACCATTCAATTAAACAGTGTCCAGTAAAGTTTGAAAATAACGAGGTCGCCATGGCAAGACGCAATGAACACAGTCGTGAACAGATTAAAGATATGATATTGTCTGCCGCTGAAAAAATCGTTGAAGAAGAGGGGTATGCAAGTTTGAGTGCCCGAAAAATAGCTAAGGCGATTGGTTATACTGTAGGGACCCTCTATCACTCTTTTAAGAACTTAGACGAGATTACTCTATACGTAAACTCGCGGACGTTGGTTAAATTGTATGCTGGAATGGCCTCTTCGGTGATACGTTGTCGTTCACCACGAACATGTTTGATTGCGTTAGGGTATGCATATATGGATTTTGCCCTTATGCATCGCCATCGTTGGAATATGATTTATGCGCACAATATTGGTGATGA
>VAPK011180180.1_pt1 | contig 10815 bp, 8 predicted proteins | sample 3395031 | NCBI WGS metagenome assembly VAPK01 (sample SAMN08290443, study PRJNA428436) | hydrothermal vent metagenome | isolation source: Deep-sea hydrothermal vent chimney 1 | place: Pacific Ocean: Juan De Fuca Ridge
ACCATGACGGCACCCATCGCCAGGCCGACAACACCCACGAGCACCAGCGGCGTAAGCAAGCCATCCAGGCGTATTAACGCCCACAGTTCACGGGCTGGATGAAGGGGACGTTCGTTCAACGCGGCGGCAAGTTCCGGGGATAACGCATCGTCAGCATTCGATTGAGTGGTTTTCGATGTCCCCACCAATGGCAAGCGACCATTGATTTGCAGTAACACCGCCCCGCTAAGCAGCAACAGATCATTGGTGTCCGTCGTCGGCTTAACCGACCAGTAACGAGCGGGAATGGCGAGGCAAGTGCCAGGGATTTCTTTAGCGGTGCTTGTCAGCAGACTCGACAGCAATTGCATCGTCTCCGCACCACGCTGAAGCCCCTTGGCGGCAACGAGTTTGTTCAACAGGCGGATTGCCGCATCAAGGGCGGCGATGGAATGCCATCCCAAGTCATGCTGAGCACGTTTGATCAATTCCTTTGCTGTCTGTTGTGATGCACCTAACGTGCGCAGCCGGACGACGAAGAGCGCAAGCGTTTCGCTGGATGTCGCCCACTCACGCCAGTCAACGGCGGGCACGGGAATGCTATGGAGAAAAATGTCTCTAGCGAAACGTTCACAGGTGATCCAGCGTCGTCCCACCGCCGGATCCATAATTTGCAGCCAATGACCGCAACGCCGCCAGACGACGACAAAATGGGTGGCACCCTCGGGCTGGCGGACCACTATCGTCGCCGGCAGCGTTTTGGCTTGCGCGAGCCATAGATAATCCATTGGCAACATACATTGCTCGGCATCCAAGCCAAGTTGTCGCGCAACGGTTTCAATGACATCAATGGATGTGCCATCAACGGAGGTTTGGCACGCCTCGCGCAGTCGGCCATAACTGGCATGGATATGAAAGCCTTCCAGGAGACATTTAAGCGTTGCCGGACCGCAGTCCATCGTCGAGGTTTGAACAACCTCTGGGGCGAACCAGCGGCGTTGATCTTTTCCCTTCGGAAAAATATTCACGGATTGGATTTCGCCACGGACACTGGCGACTGAACCGATCGGGCCAACATTTTCCCCGCCGCACGCAACACGAGCAAGGCGGGCGTCGTATGTTCAATCTCGACTTCAACCGTACCCGGTAAGCCGTGCTGTAACAGCGGATTGGTATCGTCCGTTGAGTCCGGTAAAAATTCAACGCGCACTCGGCCATCGCGAATTTCGCTGGCCACTCGGTTAACTTTCACCGCAATACTGCCGTACTGAGCCCAGGGAAAACCGTCAAGGCGCATCCGAGCGGATTGCTCCGGATACACACGTCCCAGCACTCGGGCGGGCTCGAAGTCTGCGACCACTTTCAATTCGCCCGAAGGAACGATTCGCCCCAAAATTTTACCCGTGTCGACGAAAGACCCAACACTCAACGACGCCACTTCACCGATTTTTCCAGAGATCGGTGCACGAATAAGGTGTTTCTCGATACCTTGAGTCAATCGTGCGATGGTCGCGGTCAAGAGTTCAATCTGTCCATTGAGATTAGCCACTTCACGCCGCAAGGCTTCCAAGGCCGCTCGTTTTTCGTAATCTCGGCTAAATGCATCGGAAATTTGCCGATCGATTTCCGACGCTAAGGCATCGGCAGCTAATCGAGAGACATCGGCGTCAGCGCGTGCCCGCAACGTCTCGATCTCCGCAATCTGCCCTGATTTATCAAGTTTCGCAAGGCGGCTTAGATTTTCCTGGGCAAATTTTGCCTCGGACAGCCCCTCTTTATACCGCCACTGTGCGCGTTCAGTGGCGCTGACCGCTGCCGCCCGACCACGTTCTGCGGCCTTTTTCTGATCGGTTATTTGCCGTTCGAGCGCTTCAAGTTGAGGTGGAATCGCCTTAAGTCGTGCGTATTCTTCCTGCAGCCGTAAGCGCTCAGTGTGAACATCAAGTTCCACTAATACGTCTCCGGTTTCGACATGTTGTCCAAGATACATATGGCTTACCATGATTTTGCCAGCAATCAATGTCGCCACCGGATGTGCCGATCGCTCAACTTGCACCCGCGCTGCCATTGACACTTCGTATACAGTGATCTTAACAAAGAGGAACCAGACTAACCACGCGCCAAGTACGATGGATACCAACCCCCATGCCATGAGTGCATAGCGGGATGTATCACTCGTCAGTGAACGGGAGGTACGTGCGAAGGGATTGGGCATGGCTGTCAATACATTTAATTTAATTTTGACGAAAGGGGCATACCGAGTAATCTATACCTTAAGGAGAGGGGCACCGGTACCCCTTCCTAGACAACATAATTACTTAATATGCTAGCGGCAGCGGTTTCAGCCCCGGTCCTCCCGGTCTTCCTGGTCCTATCGGTCCTATCAGCCCTGGTCCTCGCACCTGACACACGCTGATGCGCGTGTTACCAGCTCTAACTTTGGTTTTAACCTTCATCGTTATCTCCTTTAATTGAGTTTTGACGGATTATTCCGAGTATTTGATTAGCTAATAGGAGAGGGGCGCCCCTCTCCTAAACAGCCTAACTACTTATACTTAATTGCTTGAATGGCTGGCGCTAGCGGCAACGGCTTCAGAAACCGCGGTCCTCCCAGCACCGGACACACGCTGATGCGTGTGTTACCAGCTCTAACTTTGGTTTTAACCTTCATGGTTGTCTCCTTGGTTGATAGCGTCCGTGCCTATCGCACGTTGATTAGTCGGCCCCATGCCGACCGGATTCGTTGAACAGCCTGTCGTGTTTGGCTAAACCACGGTACGATCTAAAATTGCAATGTCATCCTTCGTTACGATAATACTCAACCCAAGTACCTCCGAGAGTTCGTCCACCAGATAAGGGGGACGGTCGTCACGGTCTTGCAGTCGATAAAAGAGATTGATGTCGGAGGCCGTGAAAGGTCGTTTAGGCCGTGTGCGTCCAAGTAACGAGTTGATCTGAGATTGAATCTCACACGCTGACTGGACAATGGCTTGTTCACGGCGCAAGTAGTCCAGCAATGTTGCCACTAAGCGTTCCACATCAGTGCTAGCCTTGCAAAGGCGCTGCTGCAATACGGTGCGCAATTGATCCTCGGCAAACGCATGGTGGGTAGCCTGCCCCGGAGCGATATGATGGGCGAGTATTCCCGATGCAGGTTCCGCCCCTAACCCTCTCGCTGATTGCATATACATATCCGCGTAGGCCTTTTCCCGATTAACCCGCCAGGCTTCCGTCGCAAAAAGTGACTCGGTTTGCAAAAGTTTTACGCTGCGCTGGAGACGTTCTTGAAAATCACAAAAGAGTGCCGATTTTTCTCCCGACCATGTTTCAACGATGCTCCAAAGTTGCTCGTATGTCCGAGTCATTGTGGGCCAAAGTGAATGCACAATCGCGTGGACCTGTAGCCCGAGCAGTCCATAATCAAAGGCTAATTTGACCTCTGCTAGTGCCGCTTCGACAGGTACATCGAGCATGACTGCATCAATGTCCTTGGTCGGTTGTCCGTCCAAGAGGGTGTGCAGGAATTCTTCGATCATCGCCTTAGGTCCTGCGCACACACCATGATCCGAGTGAAAAAGATTATTTCGCTCTACATACGCATGGAGTTCAGCGCTGCTTATTGGTGTATCCGGCGCTAATGTGGGTTCCAGATTAGGCATAAAGAGCATGGAATGCACCGCCATTCGTACGCCATCTGTGATACGGAACATCGAAGAGAGGACCGGGTGAAGTTGATTGTTGTCGACACGTCGTTCCGAGCGCATGAGCAGATAAGCCGGCAGTGTTAACACAAGCGCAGATAGGCGCTGCAGATGTCCTAGCGTCCAGCCTTGTCGGGCTTCCGGAAATCGGCAAAGATACGTTTCCCGCACACGCAATAGCGCCGCCATCGTTTGGGGCCAGTGCTGGCGTATGCTCTTTAACGCCGTCACATTCATGGGTTGGTCATCTTGGTAGCGACTACCCGCGTGTGGGCAACTGCGCCAGTCGGTGGGTACCTCCAGGCGCAGTTGGGTGGGGAATACATTAGCTTCCCCCACTTGGCGCCCCTCCGCATCTAGCGCTATGTGGGCAATACGATAAATCGGAATGACTAATTCCAGATAACCTAACGCCAGCGGATCGCCGGTTAGCTCGCGAGTGATTGTTTCGCATTCATGCCAGGTGCGCGGCACGGTACAAGGGGCGGGCGATAGCGGTGAGGGACGCGCACCACTGTGATTAAACGCGGGCGCAATGTTGTTTGCCTGTTGCAGAATACCTTCCTCAATGAGTTGTTCAAGTAACGGTTGGACAACTAACCAGTCATATCCCTTACCCCAGGTGGTCGCCTCTCCCGCCACAAAACGTGCTTGCTTGGCCAATCCCTCACCAAAAGCAAACAGCGGCGGCTCATCGAACGAAATTTCCTTCTCACCGTAATACAGATTCAATTCGGTGGTTCCCGAGGCGGTCGTTGAATATTGGCTGATCACGCGTTTATGGTTAGGAAAGATGAGTTCGTCATCCATATCAAGCGCGGCTTGTGGTTTGTCGGCGAGATGAAGCGGACATTGCACAGTGGCTTCGTTGTTGGATTCCGTTCCTTCAGTTGTCACTCTGTTCATGATATTTTCCTTTTTATTCAGCTTGCCATGGATGTCAGGAGGACTCCCGTACGCAAACGTCGAGCGGCGTAAAAATAGCATCTTGTGGATCCAAGTGAAGAAACGTTTTTAAGGGACGATGAGAGCCATGCGCACCCACGGCGCTAATCCAGTGCAGGCCGAAGGTGTCCAGCCCGTCGAAGGGGATTCTAAGTTCGGGGTGATCAAATGGGGCTTGCCGGTACCGAACACGATCGTCGGTCAGCGCTACCATAAACGCAACGAGTTGTTCCTCCTGTGTGCTGCTGAGACCCAGCGGCTCAATGCTCGGGTCCAGATCCTTGAGATTGAACTGACAGAAATTGCCGCCCCGGTTGTAGAATTGCACCACCTGTCGCAACGTTGCCATCCCGCCGTTGTGAAAATAAGGACCGGTAAGATGACTGTTGCGAAGGCCGGGAGTTTTAAAAGCGCCATCCACGGCCACGCGTTGAAACTCGGGTTGTATCGGCTCATCAGGTTCGCAGATATTGTTGCCATTACTATCCTCACATACCGCCAAACCCAGATCCTCATCGACAGCCGGGATGTGGTCGTTGCCGATGATAGGAAACGTGACGCCGGAAATACTCAAGCGATCAAACAACGCTTGGCGAGCAAAAGCCAGTGGCTGGCCAAAGGGGTTTGGCGAGCCCCGACCGATATCGTCGGTCGTGGGCGTCACCGCGATGTTATAAAAACCGTTGTCATAGAGTGATGTGCCTTGCGCCATGGCCATGGCGCGAATCGCGTTGGTTCCACCTTGTGCGCTGCGCACCGATGCATTAGTAAACTCCGGCCCCCCGTGACAGGTGATACATTGACCTTCATCGACGAATAGATTTAAGCCCGCTAATTCCGTTTCGTCGAACCCATCGTTGAAGTCGCCTGTTTCCATCCACTGATCGAAAGGACTTTGATCGGATACCAGTGTTGACTGATACATCATCACCGCGAGGCCAAAAAACAAGCCGAAGTTGGCGTCCATTTGCGTAAAAGTCTCATTGCTCGGGGCCTGGAAAAGTTGCGCTGAGTTCCAATATTGCTCAACAAAGGCTTTCTTAATCATGTCTTCGTATGAAATCGATAATCCGCGAAATGGTGCCGTGGATAGCTCACCCAGTACTGCGTCTCGACGATGGACCCGTTGAAGACCCAGCGGTGTCAACGGCAAGCCAGTCAGCGGCGAGCGGCTCAACAATTTCTTGCCGATCTCAGGCAGAGTACGGCCATTGCCCTGTGCCGGATCACCGAAGGACATTTCAAAGGAACTGGTAAGAGGAGCGAGTGCTTGGGACGCAAGGCTAGCATTGTTCAGAGAAATACGCTGAAAGGCCAATCCTGTCTCGGGTTGATTGACAAAAACGGCCGCGTTTAGATCCTGATCGCCGAACGGGTTTTGCCCATTGAAATGCGGATTGGCGCGCCCTTCCCAAAAATTAGTGAAATTAAATACCGCATTAATGACGGAAGGTGTGTTCCTGGGTTCGACGCGTCGCACATTAAGAATGTTGTAGAAATTCCAAATGGGATCAGGCAGCGAGCTACCTTCATCAACAGCCAATCCCGGACGAACACGGTCAAATAGCGTGAAAAACACACCCATGGATGAAGCAATGTCATTGCTATTATTCCATTCAGGTTGGATGGCTCCATCCAAAGACCGGGTAAAACGCTGGATTGATTTAACGAAAGGAAAGTCTTTCCGCCTCAAACGTTGGTTGGGCTGTTTGATCTCGAAAAGAGGCGGAGAAACAGTGCCGGCGGCGTTGGAATAACCCTTGATATCACCGTCACGCTCGTCAAGAAAAGTCAGCAATCCAGGGTTGAGCTGGTTTTTAGTCCGGCTATCCGCCCCCGCATGAAAATGACAACTCGCACAAGCTTGCACACCATCACTACCGACCTGCATATCCCAGAACAACGCCTTACCCAACTGCAGAGCCGTCTGTCGATCTTTAATGAAATCGTCCAGATTATCGGGCAATGGTACGCCACCGTCTTCCTGAACAGCGCGACGCAAGGACGCTAAACCGTGTAGCCGTGCATCCGCCGGTGTTTTGATTTCAATCACTTCGGTCACGGCGTGAGCCTGTTGATGTGTTAACATAACGCCGACCGTCGCGCTCCAGAGCAGCCACAAAGAAAGCGCTGGGTAGTTGAAACCGTCTTGTTGTTGTCGCCCCCGTAGCCTATTAGCCGCAATAAAACGCCGGGTCATATTTCGTCCCTCGTTATCCCGACAAGCGGATCGTTTTTGCGCCAAAAACTATCGATTTTTTCTCTACAACACTGACTTGCGTATCGCCATGGAGAAACGGCGCATCCGATCTTTAAATACGTGTTGATGACACAGACGTATGGGGCCATTTGTGCCGCGACGATACGTCTACGACTTTGTTTGTTCGGTTTGAGTGTGCTAACTAGTTGATATTCATTATACACGCTCATTGTTCCGCTGAACGGTGATCCATTTATTATGTTTTTCATTAAAATCCTCTTTCAATGATCCATCAGCAAAACTCACGTCGCTATCGTGCATTCAACAAAGCCAGCATCAGTGAACTTACCGATCGCTTACCGAATGGTACGTTATACCCGAAGCGTTTGAGATTTAGGCATATCATGGGCCTTATCGTTTTTAGCATTTACTTTTCGCTCAGATATACGCTAAAAAACTCTTCTATCGAACCGGCCAACCGAATAAATTTAGTCCACAGGCGCCGCAGTCAAGCTAAACACTCTCAACATCTAAACATAATCCGACACAGACATAGATGCTGGATAAATATACAGAAAACACTAACGGGAGATGAGATATTTGTTATTTTCGTTTAACGCTTAAGCTGATCTATATCAACCCAATCTAACGAACTAATTTTTATTATGGGAGGGATTATATCGGACCAACATCACAGATGCAATATTTGATGGCTAGCTCATATTTAAATATTAATTTCGGAGTGATATTCATCAATCCAACAATTAGAATCAATAATCGTCGCTCTACTTCAAGCTTTTGTGATAGAAGAACGGGCGACCAACCGTAGACGCTTTAGGCAACACCATCAGGGAAAAATAGGACCGTCAGAACGGATTTTTCGGAACCAAAAAAGGGGTCAAGTTGATGGATTAATAATATTTTTATCATCCGAGCAACTTTTTGAGAATGCTTTGTTTTCACTCTTCATCTTAAAAATTAGAGGGCAATATTAATAAAGCAACTTGACCCCCTTACTCTTATCGCGAGGAGTTTCACCAGTAGTAGGTGCATTAGGCGACAAAGCCAGGGGGAAAATAGGGCGGTAATAAAGCCTAAACATCAAACGCTATGGATATAGTTCTTCTTCTGGTAACTTGCCCATCAAACAATTAATTTGCGCAGATCACTCCGTAAACCAGGGTCTATATAATAAGCTTCCTTCGCGACATTAACTTGCATATTAGTTTGCGCAGTTTCTAACAACGTATCTTCAATATGATATGTTTCTTTATCTTTAAGCCATGTCAGTACTTGAAAAAGATGCCAGATCGAGGATTTTCCTTCATGAACTGGCGCAGGAAATGCGGCCCCATTGGTCAGCATCAGCTTTCTCATATTTTGACGTGAGAACCCCAAAATCTCCGCAACATCAGTCAGTCCAACCAAATCTGGAGTGGCTTCTATGAGCTTGGCATCAGGAATAATACGCTTTACATCTAAGATGGCACTTGAAATAGCTTTAAAGGCTGAATTGGCTTCACGAGCAAAATTCAGTGCAATACGACCATTCTGACCAATACCGATCAACGCATCATCACACCCCTCCGCCCCGAGCTGTTCAACATAGACTTTGGGATGAGTGGATGCATCTTGAAGGCTGAACTTCAATGTAAACTCATACTCTTTCATACTTCAGTCCTCATCTTCAGCGATCTCTCTAACCCCATGGATTATGCAATTGTCAACAACCCGGAGAATCTGTCTAGCGTGATTGCCCGTATTTTTTGGCGTACTCCAGATGCTCGCGATACAGAACTCACCGCAACGGCACTCTTTGTCGTTATAAGGGCAATAAATTTTCCCCCAAGCATGTGATCCGCCCACCTCCACTCGCCAACCCTGTTCCTCAGCATAGCGGAGCGCTTCTTCAATCTCCTGTTTTGAATGCTTTTTTCTCGACATACAAATAACGCCATATTGATCAATATCATAGGATTTGCCACCAAGATTGTCAAGTGACAACTTTTTTAGTCAAAAGCAAAAATATGCGATTTGATCGGTCATGTCAAATGAATCAAATAATGACAGAACTCCAAACGAAGCCTACATCGAAATCTTAAGTTTTATCTCAGCCCTGCGCCTGCTAAACCTCCAGTTCTCGTCCATCGGGAAAGAATAAGTGATTGTCTTTTTCGGTTTTTCTAACACCTTATCCAGCGTATTCGCCTAAGCCCCACTATCGAGCCTTTCCAACTCTACTTCGAGAACCTGCCCCGCTGTCGGATTCGACTACTGTAATAGGGGTCAAGTTGCTTTATTAATATTACTTTCTGATTTTCAATTGAAGAATAGTTGATTATTTTAACTGGATCCTACAAACTCCATCTAGTTCTATTCAAATTAAAAAGATGGAGAGTGAAAACAAAGCATTCTCAAAAATTTACTCGGTTGATAAAAAGTATTATTAGTCAATCAACTTGCCCCCTAATCTGGCGTAAAACCCGCCAAACCACTGTGATGATGTTTAAAGTTATACCAATTGAAATCGTCTTCACACCATTGCCGAGCCAACGCCATACTGTCGAATCGACCCGGATAATCCGGCTGATATTTCTGTGTTTTGAACTGACTTTTGCTGAATGGGTTGTCATTACTCACTCGTGGTCGACTGTGGCTACATCCAGCGCCTTCATGTCTTCCAGGTATCCATGGGCTGTCATCGGTGAACCTCGATCTTGATGCACTGTCAATTGCCCTTCTGTGATACCGTAACGGGTGGTGGCCTCGTTCATTACAAGGCTTTTTTTTACAATGCAGTCGTTAGCTATTTCGAGTTGACGTGTTAATGCCTCATTTTCCTTGCTAAGTTGCGCTATCTGTCGTTGTTCAGATGTTTTCAATGCCGCCTGGACCAGGCCGGCTTTTTTGTCGCCCTTCGAATCCGTGCTCCGCGTATTCACGGCGCCACTCAGCCAGTTGATTGCTGTATAAGTTTTCACGACGCAGTAAAGCACCAAGCTCGACATGTTTGCAGGCATCGGCTTCGGTAATAATGCGCAACTTATAGTCAGCGGTAAATTTGCATCGAGTACGCTTTTCCAGCGATGAATCGGGTTTCACTTGCATTATGGGGGAAGTTCTGTGGCTGATTTTGACATCTCATTTCATCCTAGTTTCATACCCCTGAAATCTATGTATGTGATCTCATCCAGTGACGGTATGGGACTAGGTTGACACATAGGGATTGCCATTTTGATCAATACTAACTCATGAGCTACCCCGAGGCAGAGATCATCGATTTTTTAAAACCAATCCAGTCTGAAATTGAGTATAAATGCAAGCGTCAAATATTCAACTACAACCTACTTATCATTATATCGAAGTAAGCTACTTATTATTATTGACCCTCGAATATGTGCTAACTTACTTCCTACGCGACCTTGAACAATATCTTTATCTTGATCTTTCAGTTTTTCCACAAACTCTTTTGGTGTTTTTACTTCATTATTCCCATTATTTGAATCACGTTTTTTTTCTACATTATCACGGCCATTCCGCTGTTCTGCGTACGCACTACTACCCTTTGACATAATTATCGCCTTAAAAATCTAAGATATTGAATACATCATCCATACTTAGATACATGACAAGCATATCAATGAACTACGATATCAATTTGCAATTGTATTTAAGTATTGAACACACATCAGGAAGGAAATGGAGGGTAATAAAATAGGTAACTAGATATTGCTCAGCCGTCGAAACCTCCCTTACATAAACACTCAAGCTTCAGTTAGTCAAACTTTATGCCATAACATATTTCACAATATCTAAATTATTTTTATAATATCTAAAACTACATTAGTTCTAAAAAATACTATAGCCAAAAAGATGCTTGTTATCAATAAGACATTCACCTATGTCAGATGGGTTCTCGGGTATTCATACGACCTGCTTGGATGCGTTTCAACGCAGATTCTCGCTCCTGATCAAGTTCTTTGATCAAAT
>VAPK010184182.1_pt1 | contig 10813 bp, 12 predicted proteins | sample 3395031 | NCBI WGS metagenome assembly VAPK01 (sample SAMN08290443, study PRJNA428436) | hydrothermal vent metagenome | isolation source: Deep-sea hydrothermal vent chimney 1 | place: Pacific Ocean: Juan De Fuca Ridge
GGTTACATTATCTAAAAAACAAGAAACAATTTTAAAAACGATCAATCGAAATTTACTGAAGATGTAATGTAGTGTATAAAATTAAGGACGAATTAGGGTACCGACGGTACCCCAGTGATAAATTCATCGTCCAATCTAGATTATGCCTACGATCCAAATAAGATACTGACCGCCGGCAGCAATACCGATTTAGGCATGATGCGGGCGCTCAATATTATGAAAATACTCAATGAATCGGCCAAAGCCAATCAACTTAAAAACATCAAACACATCCACCCTTACTCCGCCGGTCAAATGATTTTGCCAAACCAACAACTCGCACTCGATAAACCTTTCGAAAACAACGCAAAAAGACGGCGAATTGAAATACGTTTATTGCGATCGCATGGGCGCCAAACTGATCAGCAGATAATGCTCGCGACAAGTCCTTCAAAATAATTAATCATCGTCGTCGTCATCACTGTCGTCGTTATCATCATCGTCATCATCAATTGATAATTCACTGGCGACCCAAATACCCGCCACCAAGCGACCTTTTGCCTCAATTTCGTTACCCAGTTTTGCAGTGAAATTATTAATTGCAGAAATGTCAATCTCAACACCCGAAATGACAATGATATCTTTTATCAGGTCAATACTTGAAATAATTCCTTTTATCTCAAGCTCTGCATTGTCACCTTGATCATCATCCCGCTCGAGTTTTGTGGCAATTAATTGTTGTCTCTTGGTATCGAGATAGGCACTAATCTTAACAAAATTTCCGACTTGCAAGTTATTAAAATTAAAAAACCTCCTTTCCGAATCTGACACCTCCGCCAGATCATCTTTGACTCGCGTGGTACTTGTTATGTAAACTTCCTGTCCCAGCACGGTAATGGTCTGCTTGCCAAGATTGATTTCAGTAATAACGCCTTGCAGCTTAGTTTTGCTCTGTTGTTCAAACTTCAATTTTTTGACAGTAATATTTCCATCAATATCAAGTACACCGTCCATTTTAATTTTTACCCCCACTTTAATCCCCGCAATATCTCCTCCTTCAAATTGAGTGCGGCTGGTAATCTTGATAGCTTGGCCATTTAAAGAAAATTGACCGGCTAATTCTTGCTGGGTAACAATACCTTCAAATTCGATGTCTTTTTCTTGACGGGCTAATCCAAAATTTTTGATATCATCCTTTAATTCAATAGAAGAAGCGATCAGCTTACTCTGCGCATCTACCGTTTGCTGACTTTTCACCTCAACCAGCATGCCATCAACCAATGGCTTTCCCGAAAAATCACGAAATGTCGTTTGAGCAGAATAAGTAATGCTAAGGCGGCCAATATTGAACTCACTGCGGCTGACATTACTCGCCATCCCCTTTATTTCAATTGGCTCACCGGTGCTATAGATTTGGCGTTTTACTTCAATGCGAGAGGCGAAAATCGTTCCATTACCGGCGGTAAAACCACTCACTTCAATAATATTATTCACTGCAATGTCTTCTAATCGGGTAATCATTGCCACTTGGCTCTCGAACACTGTATCAATGTTTGTCACTACCGTCTGCCCCATCACATTCAGGGTGTGATTTTTTATGATATTATTCGCAAAAACAAGCCCCTCAATATCATCATCAAAAATAATATTTGAAGCCGTCCCTGTCACACCATCGGTATTCACATTGCCTCGCACAGTGACCAACATGCCTACCCCAAGTTGACTTTCCATGGCACGTTCACCATCAATGATGACATCCGTGTTGTTATCCGTTTCATATTTCACTCCATTGACATAAACACTACCAAAACCCGTAATCACACCGACTGAAATAGATTCATCATTAAATCCAGTACCTGTTTCACCGCCACCGGCACTACAGGCTAACATAATCACGGAAACTAAAAACGTTGTCACAAAACGTAATAGGTTTCTAGTCATCAGTTTTTTCCTCAATATCATCATTTTCAAAATAATAAATACTCACGCCGATTGCCTTTCGGCCACTACCTGTAATCTCTGGATGCACATCACGATCTTGGGCCGCCATCGCCTGATCAATTTTTTCTAACAGTGCTTGCGAATTTTTGGTAATCAATTGTTGCAAAGCCGCAATTGATTCTTCGGGTAAATTATCATAGTACACTTTACGTTGAAAAAATGGAGGCTTATCCACGTCATGGATATTGCGATCCATGGTCTGAATCAACGCGGACACGTCACTCCCTAGGTATTCCAATTTTTCATTGATGGCCGTTTTCGGTATATAAACACGGAACAATAAACGTATTTGACCATTCTCATCAATTGTCACCACTCCCACACGTTCCAGTTCATCCAGAATAGCTCGCGGTGGCACATCCCCACTATAGGCTTTGACTAAGGCACTAAATGAAGGCATTTCCCCATCAAACGATAATACCAAAGCTTCACCCGGTTTTTGCTGGTAGTTTTCATCATGTACCCAGCCATACACCACCCGAGCTGCACGATTGTATTTATCCACTAGATTCTCTTCTTGTTCTTCATCAATCTCTTGAATTCGTTTCACTTCCTTTCGGGATAAACCAGTAATCGTCGCAATTCTCGAATTACTTTGCTTACGACCTGCCACAGCAAATTCCTTGGTTGCCACTTCCACATAAGCGCGGCGCGCAAGATCAGCAAAGACTCCGTAAGGCATATTGTTGCGCAATAGAATTTTTACTAGCGGTTTTAGCACACTGACGATGGCTTTATATAATATTTTTTGCTGATTCATGGTTTTATGGACCCAAACAGCAAATACCGCTGTTTGGGTCAGTCACTCGTTTGATTTTAATCGTCGTCGTCGTTGTCGTTATTATCCGAGTTAGAGTCATCATCAATACTGGCTTTTGTCGCGATAAAAACCCCATCAGAAAAACGCCCCTTGAGCTTGACTTCCATACCCTTGGTAAAGGTGGCGTTTGTTAGATTAGCTAAATCAACAGCAATCCCTGCAATACTCAATGGTAACGTCGTCGAATCTACTTGCACAAGCTGGCCTTTTAAAACTTCTTGTTCTGTCGCATCCCATCTTTCACGTTTCATTTTTTTGGCAACTAATTGCCCGTTACCATCAAGATAAGCGCTAATTTCTAGCCAATTATCTACTGCCAAATCATCAACCCCGAAATTATATTTAACATCCTGATCATCGTCACCATAGCGCTCATCCTTGACCATGGTAAAGTTATTTATTTTTATCGGCTGGCCAAACACTATAACGGTATTGTCGAGCAATGAAGTACTCATCACTTTTCCTTCCAGCTTTATATTAGTGGGCCTATCTAACTTGATTTTTTTAGCGACCAGCTTACCATTTTCATCACGATAGCCTTCAACTTTCAATTTTACGCCATCAACAAGCATTGAAATATCACCATGTTCGAAACGCGTCTGATCATTTAATATCACTGGCATACCATTGACGGTAAACTCAGGCAGATCAACCGTCGATGTCACAATACCCTGAATTTCAACATTATCATTTCTCTCACTGTCATTTCGTTCCTGGGCGTTATGCCTTTATTTCCTTAGCTTCTATTTCATAAGCCACCAGTTGTTGAGCTTCATTTAAGGCATCACGGCTTTTCACTTCAACCAACAAACCTTCCGTCAAGCCGTTGCTTAAATTATTATCTAACGATGCCAACTCATAGTTAATTGTTAGCGCACCAATCATGAATGTCGTTGCTGTTAGATCGCTGATGTTACCCTTGACTTCGATGACATCACCCGCTTCATAGCTTGATTTTTTCACTTCTAAACGGGTGGCTAAAATATTACCATCCCCGGTGCTATAACCACTCACTTCAATGACGTTGCCTTCAACAATGCTTGCCATATCTATAATCTCAGCGGCGTTGCTTTCAAAGACAGTATCATCGTCAATATGTACCGTCAGTCCCATAATATTCAAAGTTTTATCTTTGGCAAAATTATTTGCCAATACCACTCCTTCCACATCATCATCAAACTTAATTTCTAAGGCCGTCCCGGTGACACCATCACTGTTAACACTGCCGTTGAGTGAAACCAGCATCCCCAACTTTAATAAGGACTCATCGCCTTCGACCCCATCAACAATAAATCGGGCGCCATCCGTTTCATACTCCACACCATTGATAAAAACACTACCAAACCCGGTAATCACCCCCGAAATACTTTTATTTATAGGGCTTGATTGAGTTTCAATCGAGGACTCATTATCACCACCACAGCCAGACAGCCCCAGTACGGTCAATAACGATACCGCCATTACTGATTTTTGAAAACGATTATTCATTATACACTTCCTTTCTGAGTTATTGGACATATGAAATTGGGATTATAATCCCAGAAACCTGTCTTAACAATGAATTTTTCAGAAAAACATGAAATTAGTCACATTATTTTTTAATTCATACTGAATAAAACTTGCAATATATTGATTTATAAATGAATATATCTTCAGGGATTGATTTGTCGAGACGTATCTTACAGCAAAATAGCAATATTAATCACAAAGACAGCTAGCAGCGCAGGAATCAGAATGGGCGATATATCCTTCCTTCTCCAAGGAACTTGTGATTATTTCTCAAATTATTTATAGTTGTTTTTAAGTCTCATAAGGATGATATCCGAGACTGACTATCTTGATGAAAAAACGAGCTGAAATTGAGTGCTAATCAAGCGAAATTCGGCGGAAAATATAGCAAAAAAAAGCTAACTTTTTTCGCTCGAAAAATGACCAGGAAATATTTCTCACAACCCATTGAAATTTCTAATTTTTGGAAAAGTCAAGAGGGGTTAGAACGATGCCCTGACTAAGAAGGGTACAGCGCAATGATAAGTAGGGTGGATTAAGCGCAGCGAATCCACCGGAACAGAGCAAAAATAGGTGCATTCGCTGCGGTTAATCCACCCTACCGCCCATTCTCACTCGATGCATAAAGCACGAGTTGTGTCGCTCATCCATTCCCGCTTAGCCCATTTCTAAGAAGCCATCTTCTCGCTCCCTCGCTCTATCCTGGGAACATAGATTCCTAACCATAATTTGCAACAGGTACAGTAATAAATTCACAGTATAAGGTTGTATTACTTTACATCCTAGCAAGGTCGATATGAGGTAACTTTGTATTAACGACAAATTCTGGATGAATGCGTCGTTTTCACGGTAAGCAAATGACAACAGAAACAGGCGTAACGGTGCCATACACTATTTGTTACTTGCTAAAAAATTTCGTTTGATTTATCGCATCCACTCGATCAGGCGAAGGTTAAATTCAAGGAGTTATCATCTCATGCATTATCGACATACAGCTATATTAATTGGCGTATTCTTACTGCTATCTGCAGGGCATAGCTTTGCAGCCAAGGGCAGCGGAGGTATCGCCAGCCCAAGCTCCAACTTGGAGTTCGAGTTAGCTAACCCAAAGCACCGGTTAGCTCCACTGCCTCCTTTAAAAATACCCATTGATGACCTTACAATTATCACGAGGCATGAACTCATCAAATCCGTTGCTAACTTTGAAAATTCCGGTCACACCATCAATGGCGTTGCCTTGAGAAATCGAACCAGTGGCACCATTCATCTGCGAGGTGTGCCATTACCAAGCCAGGTAAAAAAAGCCTTTCTGTATTGGAATTTTTCCGATAATCTTGAAATCGGCCATGAATATGCCAGTATTTTAATTAACGGTAATCGCGTTAATGGAAAAAAAGTCGCCGACAATGAAGATCCATGCTGGGGGGAAACAGGCAACCATACCTATCGAGCCAATGTCACACCCTATGTACCACTGACTCGCCCCAATGAAGACTATCACGTCGTCCCTCAATTTAATCAAACAACGTCCACCACCGGACAAAACCCCTGGTCATCTTTCGAGGCAAAAGATATTCGGTTGGAAGGTGCTTGGTTAGTCGTTATCTTTGAAAATAAAGCGACCCAAGGTAATCAGGTGGCGCTGTATGATGATTTAAGCAATACGGAATTTTCAGGCACACTCAATTTAAGTCTACTCCATCCCACCATGGGGGCTGGACCGGCGCTGTTCTCCATGGCTGGCGCCGATGGACAACGCGGCTCTGGACATAATAATTCCGCCGCCAATGAGTTAAGCTTCTTCAACGATATACAAATCGCCGGTCCCCCCGTTTCTAACAGTGACTGGGATGGCAGTGATGGCTGGCCATTACCCCAACTGAGTGATACCCACACCCGTTACGTCAAACTGAATCAAACCAATATCGGCAAGGTCAGATATGTTTCCAATGGTGATTGCCTAGTCCCGGTGGCCTTTGTCATCGAAGGTCAATAGCGAGTAGTGATAGAGAATAAATATTTTTTTCACGAGGAGTAAGTCACATGATTTAGCCACTAAAAAAACGGCGTCTTTAGACGCCGTTTTTTCATTTCTTGTTCCCACGCTCCCGCGTGGGAAGGCAGACAAGGTAAATTCCTCACTAAGAAATGTATGAGGCAACCAGTCAACACCTTGGTGTGTCGATTGAATTAGACAGTGAATTCTCTTCGATTGAAATTTTGAATAATAAGCTTATATCGTGACTACGATTTTTCCCATTTGCTGGTTAGATTCCATATACTCATGCGCCTGTTGGATTTGGTTGAAACTAAATACTTTATCGATGGCTGGCGTTAACTTGCCAGCGTCAAACAGTGGCCAAAGAAATGCTTTTGCATTTTCCAGTCGATCTTTGTCGTGGGTCATTTCAAAAAGCGTATATCCACGAATCGTTAAAGCTTTTGCCAAAGCGCTAAACAATGGATAAGGTGTTGGCTCACTATCCAATGCACCATATTCAATAATTCGCCCTCCTTTGGAGCTCACTTCCGCCAGTTGACTCAATAGCGGACCACCGATCGGATCAAAAATAAGCTCAGCGCCGGTATCCTGGGTAATCTCTGCCATTCGAGCCACTAAATCTTCTGCGTCTGTTTGGATAACATGGTCAGCGCCTTGATCGAGCAAAAACGGTTTTTTACTTGGTCCTCGGGTTGTGGCAATCACAATCGCACCCAGGCGCTTCGCCATCTGGATCGCCGCCACACCCACACTACTGCTGGCGGCGGTAATTAATATTCGCTGCCCTGGCTTGAGCTGAGCGATGCCAATTAGGGCACCATAGGCGGTCAGATATTGCATCCAAATTGATGCACCCTGCTGCATCGTTAAAGATTCAGGGAGTTTAGCCACCGCATGAGCCGGCACCACTGCATATTCAGCATAAACGCCATACTGCCCCATGGAGAAAGCGGGGATGGTGTTGACTCGATCACCTATTTTAAAATCGGTGACATGCTTGCCAATGGCATCCACCACCCCGGCGGCCTCATAACCCAGTCGCGAGGGAAGCTGTGGTGTTTCAAGATAAGCGCCATTCCTAAACATAACCTCAGCACGATTCAGACCGATGGCTTCGACCTTAATGCGTAGCTCATGCTCGCCAGGTTTGGCTACGGGTAGCGCTTCAATTTTTAATACCGAGGCATCTCCCGTTTCGTGAAAACGCACCACTTTTGCTATCGAAGCATTCATATTTTTTTCCTTAATAGAGTCGCCACAAGAGAACTTATGGATCACAAGTTCCGAACAAAACAATCAATTGACTTTATACGCGGCAAATACTTCATCAATGTCGCTATCAAATAAATGATTACTGTAATTACTCAGTATCTTTACCGATATCGCCAAGATAATTGCCATTAAATGTTTTTCGCCTTATCCAATATGGGCGCTTGCGCCTGATCAGCCGATGACAGCTCAATCGGCGTTAAATCCTGAAATAGACAATGCGATGACATGGACTTGTTCTCCTTTTTTATTGCGTTTAACCCACTAGGTGAAATTGACTTTCCATACCCTGATCTCGTGTTGAGATGATTCGTTGGTAAGCTTCTGAGCGATACCAATTCATGGCACTGTCTCGATCAGGAAACTGAATCACCACCTTGGTTTGAAAGGCGGATTCGCCATGTAGCACTTCGATCGCCCCTTTGGCTAAAAACTCACCACCGAATGGCACCAACGTCTCGGTGGCCATCGCGCTGTAGGCACTGAGTTTGTCTTTATCCGTAGGGGTTAGGTCAACAATGATTAATGCCGTCATTGGTTTGATTTCCTTTGTGAATGAAAGTTGACATAGCTTACGAGAGCAGAAAGAATAGAACAATAGCCATTAAATGAACTGATTGTTTAAAAAAATGAACAATATAAAAATACTTCCGTCATTGCTTATTTTTGCTGAAGTCGCTAATCAGCAATCCTTTACCTTAGCCGCCCAGCAATTTGGCATGAGCAAATCGGCAATTAGCCAGCAGATCAAACGGCTGGAACAATACATAGGGCAGCAACTCCTATCCAGACATACCCGCGGCATGTCATTGACGGCGGCGGGAGAAAAATTACTCACTCGCTGTGAATTGCTGCGTGATCAAGTGGATTTAGCTTTTGAAGAACTCAACAACACCAAAGAAACCCCTTCCGGCACTTTCGCCCTAACCGTGTCGCATTCATGTGAAAGAGATATTATCATTCCAGCCTTGCATCAGTTGTGTATCGAATTTCCTAAAATCGAGCCAAAATTGCTGGTAACCGACGAAGTCAGAGACCTGATTCACGATAATTTAGATGTCGCTATATACGCCGGTGAACTCAATGACAGTCACTACCGAGCACTGCCTATCGGCACAGTCAGTGAGATTTTTTGTGCTAGTCCAAATTATGTTCAGAAACATGGTCAACTAAACGTACCGGATGATTTACTTCAGCACAGAATGATAGCCACCTCTTGGCAAACCAACCCACTAGCGATTTATGCAAACCAGGCGCTGTCTGAAAAAATTTCTGTCAGTGTCATTTTTTTTGCAAAAACCAATACATTTCCCAGTGCGTTGAAAATGATTTTACATGATATGGGCATAGCATTACTGCCAGAGTTTGCCATCCAGACACTTCTGGCTAATGGTGATTTGGTCAGAGTGCTGGCAAAATATCAGGGTCGGCAATGGCCGTTTTATATGATCCATCGATTTCATGGTGAAAAACCCATTCATGTCACCCGCTTTTATCAATTGGTGAAACATTTCTTCTGTAAAGCAAACTCATAATCGATGGGAAGTTATTCCATGCCTATTCCTTACTCGAAATCTATCCCTGATTGCTTTCTAGAGTAATCACTCGTTAGGCATATGTCTCAGCCACGCAAAATTAGCCGGCCATCAATTTAGTCAATCAGGTTGACTTTATAGTAAACATAGTTTACTTTTATCTCATGGATACTCAAAATAACCCGCCTTTTATTCCAACCGCACGATTATTACTCGATGCCTTTCGTGCGTTTGAAAACGAACTTGCTCAAATGCTTGATTCAAAAGGTTTCACCGATGTCACAACGGGTAATTTTAACATTTTTCGCCACCTAAACCCTGAAGGTATGCATTTATCGGAACTGGCCAAAGATGCTCAAATTAGTAAACAAGCGATCGGCAAGATGGTGAAAGATTTGGAATATAAAGGCTACGTTGAACTCATTCCTGATAAAATCGATGCTCGTGCCAAATATGTACACTTGACCATCAAGGGCCAAAAACTCATTGACCTAGCGATTACCATTGTTTCTGACATGGAAGACAATTACCAATCTTTGTTAGGCAAAAAAAACTACCAAAAACTCCGCCAATCTGTTAGCCAAATTTGCGAGTGGCATCTCAACAAAGAGGAAACATAATATGCTACGACAACTTGATTCATCTTTATGGGTAGACGAAGTTTCTTTTAAACGATTAGGTATCAACTTTGGCAACCGGATGACTTGCATCCAATTGGCAGATAATAATTTCTGGCTTCATTCACCGACGAAATTTGATCGAACGACACACCAAGAAATAACAACAAAGGGAAAAATTAAATACCTGGTTGCCCCGAGTTTAATGCACAACCTATTCGTCATGGACTGGAAAGAACAAGACATAGCTTCTCAAGTATTAGCACCGGCTCAAGCAAAGAAACTCCAAGCTGATCTCAAACTTGACGAAACATCACTAGAGAAAATAGCCCAACTCTTTAACAGCGAAATTAGCTGTATTCCAATAAACGGCCTACCTGTTTTACAGGAATACGCTTTTATTCATCATGCAAGTAAAACGCTTATTCTTACCGATCTTGCGTTTAATTTTGGGAAAAATGTCACCGGTTGGACAAAGTTTTTCTTGAAGGTTTACGGTGCCTACGACAAATTTGGACCGACCTTGACTATTCGCGTCTCAATAAAAGATAAGCACGCATTTAACGAATCTTTAAAAAAAATAGCGTTACAGGACTTCGATCGCATCATCGTGTCACATGGTCGTATTGTTGAGAGCAATGGAAATATAATTTTCAAAGAAGCGTTTAAAAAGTACCTCGAAAATTGAAGTCAGTTTTTGTTGCATAAACTGATTTCAGGAAAAAATAGACTCGTAGAGTGGATTAAGCGCAGCGAATCCACCATGAATAAAACTGGCCGTCCTCACCAACTCGGAAAATTATCACGCGCCTATTCCTAAAATTATCGTTTGTGGTGGTATCTCCGCGACGGCGGCTCTTTATTCGATGGATCACATTATTTCAGAGATATTATTTTTGATGTAATTAATGAGCAATGGCACTATATTGCAATGATTTATCACGAATTCAGAGATAAAAAACCAATAATTGAATATCTGGTCATCCGTGCTAAAAAAAAGGCGCCAATAATTTTGGCGCCCCGTTTTGTGGATGTTGAAGGGTTAGTTTAGGTTGACATGGAACGGTTTTAGAGCCGGTAA
>VAPK010880827.1_pt1 | contig 10812 bp, 12 predicted proteins | sample 3395031 | NCBI WGS metagenome assembly VAPK01 (sample SAMN08290443, study PRJNA428436) | hydrothermal vent metagenome | isolation source: Deep-sea hydrothermal vent chimney 1 | place: Pacific Ocean: Juan De Fuca Ridge
AGAGATTTTTTGCAATTTTATTGAACAAAAATATGAGCGTTTAGATATTTTAATAAATAATGCAGCCCAAACTGTGAGACGCCCGGCAGGCTTTTATTCCCATTTAATGGAAAATGAAGAGAAAACTCTAGAATCCTTGCCAAAATATGCTAAAGACGTATTGAAAGATCATAGCGATTGCCTAGGCGAACTAAAAATATTAACTTCAGGAGCATCTTCCAATAAAAATATGCCTGTTACTTGGCATGGACCAGAACCTGGTATTGGTTTAAAAGCTTCAGCAAAGTTATCTCAAATTCCATATAGTTTTGATAATACATTGGTTAGTAAGGAAGTTTTCCCTGAAGGGGAATTAGATGCTGATTTACAACAAGTAGATTTAAGAAAGACAAATAGCTGGCGTTTAAAGCTTGGCGAGATAGAAACTACCGAAATGATTGAAGTACAACTCGTGAATGCAGTTGCACCGTTTGTGTTGTGCAATCGCCTTTCAGAACTTATGAAAAAAAGTAATACAGGTAAAAAGCATATTATTAATGTCTCTGCAATGGAAGGAAAGTTTCATCGATTTTTTAAAGAAAGTCGTCATCCGCATACAAATATGGCAAAAGCAGCTTTAAATATGCTAACGCATACTTCTTCAAGAGCATTAGCAAAAGATGGTATTTTTATGAATGCTGTTGACACAGGATGGGTAACGGATGAAGACCCTATAGAATTGGCTAAGAAAAAAGAAGAAATGCATGATTTTCAGCCACCTCTAGATATTGTTGATGGAGCTGCACGTGTATTAGATCCCTTATTTGAGGGTATAAATACAGGAAAACATTGGAGTGGTAAATTTCTAAAAGATTATAAACCTATTGATTGGTAATTAGATGAGTAAAGAACAACCAAATAATCCGTTACATGGCATAAAACTAGCTGAAATTTTAGATTATCTAGTCGGTTTTTATGGCTGGAAAAGATTGGGACAACATATTGCTATTAATTGTTTTAATTCAAACCCTTCTATAAAGTCTAGTTTAAAGTTTTTACGCAAAACCCAATGGGCTAGAGATAAGGTAGAACAATTGTATTTAGATACTAAATAAATCAATTGCCGTATTGCATTTACTATTCAATTATTATAAATTACATTATAATGAGTAAAGAAACGGTAAAATTTTTCAATGAATCTAAAGGAATTGAATTTATAACTGAAGAAGTAGTTGACAAAGATCACTTTGTGCACATCTCTGGATTAATAGATGAAATTAGTGAAGACGACCAAGTTGAGTTTGATCTACAAAGAAGGATGCAAAGGATTAAATGCAGTTAACGTAAAAGTCATCTAAAAAATAAACTTCAAGTTTTATATAGTCCATCAATATTGATGGGCTTTTTTTGTGCAAATTTCCAATTTAATTGCAGGGCTAAAGTCAAAAAAAAGGGTTTAACCTGCTTAACAGCAATCAGGCTTGGGGTCAAGGTAGTTTATTAAAATTTATATGGCACCTGGTTAAATAGAATGTTAGTCCATTATTGCCGCTTTTTTCGATTTTCTATAGAGAAAAGAATTAAAAATTTTTCTTTTCCCAAAATTACTTAAAGATTTACTATTTACGAATTTCAAATAAAGCTTTCGGTTTATTCCAAAGTATTCATAAGAATTTCCATCTGTAAAAGTAACCTCCAACAACAAACTTTTATGATGAAAATCTACAACCTTTGATTCAGTTATTGTAGCAGTATATTTTTCTAAATTAGCTTTTTTAGTTTCTGGAGCTATACTTACTAGAAAATGATAGGCATCAATAATTTTTTGGCTTACTTCACCTGCTTCTTCTTTTTTTTCTTCATCCTGAAATTTATCGGGATGCCATTGTTTTACTAGACCTCTGTAAGTCTTTTTTATCACTTTCAGATCAATAGCGCTTTCTACCTCAAAAATCTTTTTATATTCATTAATACGCTTCATATTCAGTTGTTTTCAAATTTCGTGCAAATGTATTCTTATTATCTTTATTTATGTAAACTTATAGCAACAAATGTGGTTTTTATTTTACATCTAAATTTCTTTACTTAGAATGCAGTATTTGAAAAATTATTGACTATTTGTACTGAACCTGCCTGCGACAGGCAGGCATGAAATTTATGACAATCCTGTAAACGGAATTTTGATGACCCAAATATTGAATATTTTATAGAAGCGAGATGGTTATGGGATATTTACATATAATATCGAATTATAGGAAATTTTGTATTAGATACTATTAATATACTACAATACGGATGGTAATTGAAATTATGTTAACATTCCGTAATTTGCTTTACCATAATTACTCACCAAATTCTTATTTTATAAATTAGAGTTCATGAATCTCCTAAAGTCGATTTGTTGCCGATATAAACCTAAAGGTATTATATCTATAATTATGTAAAATAGCCTGAAAATGAGCTATCCGAAAATTACTCGCCACCGCATCATCATTCTTGATAATTGCTTCAGTCACTGGCTAAACCAATTATACAAAAGGTCTCCTATAATGCTCTGCGTTATGTAACTTGAGCTTTGGGTAAAAGCGAAAGTTTTTACAATAATTTTCTTTATTTTTTTCTTGACAAATTTTTCTTTACGATGTTAATGGAACACTCTTTTTACGAAACGACGTAGTGTAGGCTACAAAAAGGGGAAGGCTACAATGGTATAGGTTAGCATACTATAAGCAACAATAATTAAAACACCTACTAATGAAGCTCTTTGCCTATTTGAAATATTGATAATCATGCTTTTGCTATTAAAGGGTTACTTGTTGATATTCATTAATTTACCTCCGTTGTATTTTGATTTCTCTAATAATTTACTATAATGTTTTCCATTCAACATAAATTCAATTGCTTTTATCTTATCACTACTTTCATTATAATATTTTTCACAAATTTTAAATCCTATAAAGTAGCCTAAATCAGGTGGTAGGTTTTTTTGATTGTAATTATAAAACCAGTTTTTACGAATTTCTTTATAATCATTTTTTAAATCAGTATTGAATTTTATCCATAACTCCTTTTCATGTTCTTCGCCATAAACATAGGTTTTTCTTATGTGTGAAGGCAATTGGTTTGTGATTAGAAACATAATAAAATCTGCTGAGCCTTCTGAAATAGCTTTTGAAAGTAGTTCATTGGTAAAAAAAGTACGAAGTCCTTTTTTCTGATTTATATGTACTTGTTCATGAATAATTAAAGAAGCAAAAGAATTATAGTTAATCAAATTATCCAACCTAAGAAATTCAGATTTTGTGTCCTTTGTTTTTGCATTTTTCTGAATTTCTATAATGGTATTACCTTTAATTACTGTTCCTCCATGCTTAAATTGCCCTACAACAAAATGAATATCACTAAAAACGGCATTAGGGTATAGTTTTTCAAATTGATATGTATATTCTCTAATTTTTGCAGAGTCATTTTGAATATCATTTGTTGTTTGCCTTATAGAGTTATAAAACGTGGTATCTTTTAATTGTTTACTGTATTTTATTGCTGTTAATTTATCTTTTTTAATTAATAGCCTTAAACCGAGAGTTGCTTTTTTTAAATAGTCATTTTCAATAATTTTAATTCTGTTTTTTTCATTTTCAATCAGTTTTACTTTGTCATACATTTTCCAAAAATTGTTTACATCATCAAATATCATTTTAAAACTACTACTAGTTCTATAAGTAGTTTTACAACTAATAAATAGTGTAGAAAGTACAATCAATATTATATATATGTGTTTTTGTTGCATTATGTATCTGTTCGTTTTATTTTAACCAATATTTTATTTATTTATAAGTTTTACAGTAATTTTAGAAAAATGCTTTTCTAATTCTTTTTTGATTCCAATTACATGACCAGCCCCAACAATTACAATGTTTTTTTGAAAAGGATTCTTTATAATTTGTTCTGCTATATTTTTAGCCATTCGGTAGTTTCTTTCATCCCAGTACTTGGTAGCATTTGTACAGTCGGCATTTTTATTTTTAACATACCTAAATGAGTTTAATAAATGCATTCGTTGTAGAGATTTTGGTTTATTAATATGTTTTCCTAATCTTCCCAAAATACCCGGAATAATTGAACTGTTATAATCTTTTTTATTCAGTTTCTTATTGATTTTATTATCGCCATTATTTGCTCCTATTTTTACGCATTTTTTCCAAAAAGAATGATACTCTTTGTTTGTCTGCTGATCATCCATAGCATAAATATGCTTTAAATTCATGGCAATGGCCAGTTTAGAGGTTAGGTTTGCGTTCTCATTTCTTAACGATTTTTTACTACCTTTAATTCCATGTTTCCTTAAATAATTATAGTAATAATAATTAGCAAAATCTCTTTTTACAATATAACTTTTCGCCATAAATTTAAAATCAGCCGAAGTAAATCTATCTAAATCTGAAGTTTTCAAATGGCTAAAACGCTTAGTATTAAATACAAATACTTTTTTTAAAGAATCTGACTGTTTTATGAATTTTCTAGAGTAATTATTTAAGCTAATCGTATCAGTAGGATGAACTCTTTCTACATAAATAGCTTCTGGTTTGTATTTTTTGGTAAACTTTAATAAAGGCTTATAACTGTTTTTAACAATCTTTGGAACTGTATGCATTGTTCCAATAATTAAGACCTCTTTTTCTTGACCAAAAGAGTTTAATGATGTAAGGCTAATAATTAATATTATTATGAAATTTTTCATATATTATGTAATTAATTTTTGGTTTTATTAATTTGCAATAAATGGTTTATTTCTATGACTAGTTTTATTTAAACTATTGTATTCTTCTCGTGAAACTCTTATAGCCTTACTATCTGGTTTTAATAATAATACTTCATCGTTCAAAAAATTAACCTTAGTCATTTTATAAGTATATGGACTTCCTTCTAAAAAGACTATTAATCCTGGTAATCCGAAAAAAATCACCAGGCCCATTATTTATACCAAATTTATTTGTGTACCAGGCGATAACTGTTCTTCCTTGATTATTGATAGTGGTTGCTTTATGACATATAATACCGTCAAATATTTTTGTATCTGACTCCAGCTTCCAATCATATTTATGGATTTTCTCTTCAATTAAAATAGTTTTTTCGTGCATATTTATTTGTGTATACAATTTGCTGTCTATAAAATCATTAAAATATATTATACTTCCACTACTAAATGTAGAGGTTTTATCAAAACTATTTTCAGTAATAGTGTCGTCTAAAGTTTCTTTAAGCATATAATATGGTCCCTTTTTATTTTGAGTTAAAAAGGCTTTCTGCCATTTTTATTTTGCCCTGATTGTCTCTTTAATAGATTCTGGAAAGTCTGCTATTTTACTTTCATCAACTATCATTTTTTGACTGTACTCAACTGTTACAGAGGTTGAGTTTTGGGAAATACCAGATTGTATAATACCGAATAGTATACTAAATAATAGTATTGAATTTGCTTTTGTGGATAATTTCATTTCTTTTTTGATAATTAAATTATTAAACATATTTATTTGAGTTGTAATAGTTTTTTATTTATCACCAACTCGAATATCTTTCCTTTTTTTGATTTAACTTTTAACTTAATACTATCTGATTTTTCAGGATGCCATTTTTTTATAATCAATTCGCAAATTTTATCTTCAGTAATTTTCACATCATTAATCTCTGTAATTTCATCACCAAAATAAATTTTGTTTTTTAAATTTTTATCCCAAACAAAACCAACAACAAGTTTATTGTTTTTTAATGTTTTTGAAAACCCAAATAGAGAGTCGTTAATATCTATTTTCCTAATTTTAGGATTAAAATAAAATCTTTCATTAATGAAATCAATTGTTACTATTCCATACTTTAATAATTCAGCACCAATTCTGGAATGATTGCTATTTACGGTATTGGTTATGTAATTATTAATTTCAAAATTATTAATTGATAATTTAGGTAAAAGAAGCCTATAATGATTCTTGGCAGGAACATTTCCAAATAAACCTAAAGCCGATGCTCCCTTGCTGTGTCCAAACAACTTATAAATATCTGTAGTTTTAAATATTTCATAATTTTTGAGAGATAAATCATAAAGACCAGCCATTCCTGTATCAAATAAAACTTGCTCTTTTGCTTTATTTTCACCTTGAAGTTTAATCCAAATATAGGGTCTTTTATGATTTCCGATAAGTTTAATTTTACTTGAATGTTTTTTATTCAAATTCAGGTTTTTCTTATTATCTGTTATTCTAATAATTTTTTTATCTAAATCAATTTGTAAGATTGATTTATCAAACATATTACTACCAATAAAACCATCAATATGAAAACATTTTAATGCAGATGAACGAAGATTATAAACATATGCTTCTGTTTTCTTAAAAGAAATATTTCCGAGTTTTATTTCATCAATTAATACTAAATCTAAAGTTTCTTTTTTTTTACTTGCATCTTTTACTGAAACTTTTTTTAATATTTTTGGTTTAATTAAATTATAAATTTCAGTTGAAATTATGTTTGATGAGCCGGTGTCAAGTATAAAATTAAATTCTCTTCCTTTTATTCTAACAGGAACAATTATTTTATTATTGACAACTTCAATTTTTATCTCTTCATAATAATCTTTAATTCTTAAATCATTGATTTGAGCATAAAAATTTTGTGATATTACAATCAATAAAAAAAATAAAAATTTATTTTTCATAGTTTTTTGATTACTGTTAATCATTTAATTTTTTTCATAAATAGTTCCTTATACGTTTTACCTATAGGTATTACTTTGTTGCCTATGTATACTTGGTTTCCATATATCTTCGTTATTTTGTCAATATTGATGATGTATGAACGATGTATTTGTATAAACCTGAAATTTTGTAATTTTTTATTCCAATTCCCTAAACTATCTAAAATTAAAAGGCTCTTTTCTTCAGTAGTTACATTTACGTAATCAACTTCTGCCTTTAGAAATAAGATATCATCAATATTTATATTGTGGAAAGTTTTATTTGAGTATAGAAATAAATTTTTAATCATTTCTTTTTTTTGATAAATCTCTTCATTTCTTATTCTACTTACTGCTTTAAAAAAACGCTCAAAAGAAAAAGGCTTCAACAAGTAATCTGTTACAGCTTCTTCAAAAGCATCTAAGGCATAATTAGAGAATGCCGTAGTAACAATAACTACTGGAGGGTTGGTTATTGTTTTCAAATAAGATAATCCGTTTAACTCTGGTAATTGAAGATCAAGAAATAGAATATCTGTTTGTTGCAACTTCTCTTGAGTAACATCCAATCCGCTTTCATAAATACCGATACAATCTAAGAATGGAGTTTTGTCAATATAGCTCAACAACACTTCTTGTGCTGGCTTTTCATCTTCTAAAATCAAACATTTTATCACAATTGTATCTTTAATTTTATTTTAAATAATTCAGTGTTATTTGTTATATTTAATTGATACTTTTTAGAGTACAGAAGAGATAATCGCTGTTTTGTGTTTTTTATTCCAATACCACTATTTTTCCAATCAGACTCTATATCGATCTCATAACTTTTATAACATGGGTTTTCACAATAAAATAAAAACTCTCTATTTTTTAAGATTATTTCGATTTTAATTATGTGTTCTTGACCTCTTAGAATACTTGTATATTTAAAGGCGTTTTCTACAAACGAAATCAATAATAAAGGCGGTATTTTTTGTTCATAGTTATCAATATCCTCTTTCCAATCTACCAATATTTTATTAGTTAGGCGTTCTTTCTGTAAGTCTATATAATTTTTAAGATGTGCTATTTCTTTCTTTAGAGCAACCTTTTCTTGTTGTCCTTCACTAATTATATATCGAAAAGAATCAGATAGTTTTAAAATCATTTCAGGAGTTTTGTCATCTTTTTTTAAAGCACTAGTATAAATTGCATTTAATGTATTAAATAAAAAATGTGGATTTATCTGAGCTTTAAGCCCTTCCAATTCAGCGCGATTTTTATCTCTAGTAATGGCTTCCAATTCGGCTTGTTTTCTGAATAATTTCTTAGAAGAGTACAAACCGAAGAATACAAATGAAAATGCCAAGTAAGTCGTGATACTAGATTCAAATTGCTTCCACTGATAAGTATGATGATGGTTTTCTAAATGAAAAAATTTATGAAAAAACTCAAATACAAATGAATTTATAAAAAATAATAGAACCACAAGAAAAACATACTTCCCTTTATTTTTTAAAGGAAAAAACCAGAAGTAAACAATATATGTTGGAATCATAGTGAAGAGCAAAGCATTCATTTCATGAAATACACTCATTTGATAGTCTCCTTCTTTTACCATATATTTTATGTATGGATAAAAAAGAATCACACACCAAAACATGATATGGACAATTGGTTCTCTTTTCTTTATTTTAGAATAAATATTTTCAGGATTCACTTTTTATTTTTTCTTATTTCTATTAGTTCTAGTGCCTTTTCTAAATATGGATCTTTCCCAGATATTAAATCCTCTATGCGATATTCAACCCAATAATCTGGAATTTGAATTTCTCCTTTTTTCTTATTTGGTCTTTCTTGGTATGTAGTTGCAATTGAAATACTAGCTTTTGTTTTTGGTAATTTCATTGGTGTATATGCTGTTGCTCCTGTTGGGTTATTTCCGACACTTGTCCCAATAATTGTTCCTATTTCATTATCTTGAAATAATGTTGTTAACATTGCAGCTGCACTTCCTGTTCTATAATTTGAAATAACATAGACTTTTCCTTTAAATACAGGTCTATTTTCAGTTATATAATATTTAGAATTGCTATTTAAAATTTCACTAAATAGATTATTACTGTTCTTATTAAGAACTAATTTGTTTTTAGGAATTCCGTTAGGGTAATGTGCTTCTAATTCTTTATATTCAGAAGGAAAGTAATTCTTAAATATTTCAGACGTATATGTATATTCAGTAAACCCTATCAGGTCAGTTTTGTTTGTTAAAAAGTACATTAATTGAATTCCTAATGTTAAATTACCTCCTGGGTTATTACGTAAATCAATAATGAGGTTTTCGACATTGTTAGTCTTCAAACTATCTATCAATTCCCAAGCAAAGTCTTTAAAAACAGGATATTCAGGGTTGTAATAGGCTGCTATTTGTTTAGAAGGCTTTTCTTTTTTGAATTGACGCTTTACATAAGCTCTTGCAATGGGTTGTAACCAAGGTTTAACATAACTCTCAATACCTTCTAATATATCAATTTTATCGTGACATCTATTAAATTGTAAATACCCGAAATTTTGTTTAGGATAAATATCATAAGTATACGTTTTATTCTGTCGTTTTGTTATTTCATTAGAAGGTATTATGATTTTATATAAGTCGAGTTTTGTGTTTAAAATGGGTTCGAGGTAAATACTTGAATTATCAATAAATGTGATTTTTATTTTTTCGGATAAATTTTTAATTACATTAATTTCTTTTAGGAATTCGGGTTTATTATAAAAACTCAAATTTCTTAATTCATATTGTTGATTTATTTTGTTTTCGGCAAAGGTAAATTGAGCTAATTTGTTTTCTATATCAGTAATTTCGATATCATTTATTTTTGTAATTTCTTTTCCAATTTGTAGACTATCTTGTTTTTTGTCAACGTTAAATAAAAACCATTTGTTATACGAAATATGAATATTAAATGGATAAATCTCTTTAAAATTTGATTTCAGGTAAAGACTTGTATGTTGATTATGAAAATTTGATAAATATTTTCTTGTTTTTAGAATGAAATTCTTATTTGTAAGATTCTCGTCTGATAATGATTTTAGAATATTACTCTTTTGTTCTACTCTCTCTCTTTTTGGAAATACACGATCAATCTCTGGAAATCCGATTTCTAATATTTTAGTTAAATAGATAAAATCATATTGATAATCATTGTATTCTTTTTTGTTGATTTTTTCTTTTAAGGAATAGTTTTTTATTCCTGTCTTCTGTAAAAAAACACCACAAGAATTGAATAATAATCCTATAATTAATACTAAGGAGATATTTTTTATATTCATAATTTATTATTTTTCAATTTCTTTTTTCATATCAGGTTCATTAACAGAAAAGACAACTATGAGCATATCTTATTACTCTGTGAAATAACGGTGTTATGTGGCGTTATTCTATCTTGAAATTCATTCCGTTTTCTATATAGGTAATATTTGACAATACTTTGTATGCTTCATTCAATTTAGCTATTCCATCAATGTTCATTATGATTAAAGTACTCTTAGATTTTTCATCTTTAAAAATATCAATGGTATTTATTGGCGTTTGAATTTTAAGTTTAGGAAAGTACTCTTGTAATTCAATGATGCTTTTTTTATTGTTAGAATCAATAATGACTAATTTTGTAGTTTCCATTTTATTAAAAGCTTCTTTAGAATCTTCTGATAAAATAGGTCTTGAAAACCACATTGACCGAATATTGAAATAATTATGAATACTATTTGCTATTTCATTATTTTTGGCTTTTTCTTCTGTATTGGCAAATAGTTGTAGGCTATTCATTAAAATAGCTGTTTCTTCTGTAGCTTTTGGAAATTTTTGTGTAAATAACTCAATTGATTTATTTACAAAATCTTGGTCTAATCTTTTTACTTCATCTAAATATTGTTCAGTAAGCGAGAATAGGGAATGTGCAAAACCATCAATATATTTGTTATTGTACCATTCTTGTGAATCTAAACTCTTGTGAATTTGCTTATAAGCATATCCATTTCCTAACACTGTAGCTAAACCTTCATTAAAAAATGAATAGGTAAGAGAGGCGTAAGGTGAAGTTGAATTTTCGAACCATTGG
>VAPK010725381.1_pt1 | contig 10810 bp, 13 predicted proteins | sample 3395031 | NCBI WGS metagenome assembly VAPK01 (sample SAMN08290443, study PRJNA428436) | hydrothermal vent metagenome | isolation source: Deep-sea hydrothermal vent chimney 1 | place: Pacific Ocean: Juan De Fuca Ridge
AGTCTGCGAGTCGGGAGAACCGCACTGCCATACGGGTCTCGCTCCTGAGCGTTGATGAGGTACACCAGGTCGAGCGTCTTCTCACGATGCAGATGGCTCCGAGCGAGATCCTCGTCACTGCCGATGTCGCGTTCGACGCCGGCGTTGACGAGGTCGAGGCGGTCGAGAAGATCGAAGCGAAGATCCGAGCAGCGTGTCCCGACGCGACGAGGATCTTCATCGAACCGGTGCGTCGATGATCGGCTCAGCCTCTGCTCCTGCCTCATCCGGCAACATCGGTCCCGGATTCGACACGCTCGCGATGGCACTCGACCTGCGGTGTACCGCAACTGTTGAAGAGTCGGAGATCATGACGATCACCGAGAACGGTTCAACCCGTCGCTTGAGCAGCGGGGACATGATCGCCCGCGCTGTGATGATGGCCGTCGACAGGACGATGCATGTGACTCTGGAGAACCAGGTTCCTCGCACCCGTGGGCTCGGATCTTCGTCCGCAGTTGCCGCTGCAGTGGCAGGCGCTGCGCTCAAGGCGGTCGGTGCCGATGCTGGGACCGACCGTGTGTTCGAGATCGTGACGGAGCTCGAAGGCCACGCTGACAACGCAGCGGCCGCCGTGTTCGGGGGGACGGTCGCTGTCGTCGATGGGGGCATAAAGCGCCTCGAGGTGCATGACTCGATCCAGCCGGTGGTCGCAATACCGAGCGCGCATCTCAAGACCTCGGAGGCTCGCACGGCTTTGCCGTCGAGCATCCCCATCGAGGCCGTCGCGAGAAGCCTTGGAAGGCTTGCCTTTCTGATCGAGGGTCTCCGGGACGCAAACCCCGACGTCCTACGCCATGCGCGAGGTGATGAGATCCACGAGTTGTCGAGGGCCACACTGTCGCCTGTCACAGGTGAGTTGATCGATGCGGCGGTGCGGGGAGGAGCGTTGCATGCATGTTGGTCGGGAGCGGGCCCGAGTGTTCTCGCGTTCACGACATCGGCTACCAGCGGCCGGGTGATCGGTGCAATGGGCGGTGTCCTCGGACCCGATGGCGAGGTTCTCACTCTCAAGATCGACTACGACGGTCTCATCTAGAGACGATTCGGATTGGGCTCTGCCGGTTTCGCGGCACACGCGTCGTTCACATACCCGCGTCTCGTGTGGTTACGATCGGGGCCATGGAGACGGTCACCATTGCCGGAGCACGCATCGAGGTCCTCCGTATCCCTGCATCATTGCCGGATCGCCCGACGTTGCTTCTCCTCCATGAGGGGCTTGGTTGCGTTGCGCTGTGGAAACAGTTCCCTCACCGGCTCGCCGACGAGACGGGCTGTGAGGTCGTCGCATACAGCCGGCGCGCCTACGGGATGTCGGACCCGTTGCCATTGCCGTGGCCGATCTCGTACATGCATGATGAGGCGGAGTTCCTTTCCGACGTCATCGATTCCCTCGGCCTCGAACGGATCGTTGCAGTCGGTCACTCCGATGGAGCATCGATAGCGATCATCGCTGCGGGCTCTCGCCGATTTCCCGGTCTCGAAGCTCTGGTGTTGGAGTCGCCGCACGTCTTTGCCGAGGAACACGGTCTGACAGAGATCCGCAAGGCAGGCATGGCCTATCGAGAAACAGATCTTCGGGATCGCCTTGCTCGCTATCACGACAATGTCGATGTGGCGTTCCTTGGTTGGCACGACGCATGGACGCACCCCGATTTCGTTGCATGGAACCTGGAGGGGTTCCTTCCGGCGATCGATGTGCCGGTACTTCTGGTTCAAGAGGCCGACGACCCGTACGGGACACTCGCCCAGCTCGATGCGATCGAAGTCGGAGTCGCGGGGCCTGTTGAACGACTTGTGCTTGCCGGCAACGGGCACTCCCCGCATCGGTCCCAGCCCGGTGCTGTTGTCGCAGCGATCGTCGGATTCCTCGAGACGACCGAGTAGGTGACGGGCTACGGCCTCTCCCTGGTGTCGGCGATGATCTCGTGGAGGTCGGCCAGGAGCATCGCGAGAGCGTTCTCGATGTGGTCTGCTGTAGTCCGGTAGGCGTCGAGGTCGCAACCGTAGGGATCCCCAACTGTCGAGTGCTCGTCGAGGCAACGGAACCTGGTGATCTCGAGGTTCGGGAAGGTCCGTCTAACGGTGTCGACGTGGTACTCCTCCATACCGAGGACGAGATCCAGCGGCTCAGACTGTTCGAGGGGCCTCGCCCGATGACCCGAAAGGTCGAGGCTACGTTCTCGGGCGACCGTTCGGGCGTGCTGGGTTGCGGTGGTGCCGGGAACGGCGTGTGTGCCTGCGCTCGAGAAGGTCACCGGCTCGCGGTCGAACATCGATTGAGCTATCACTTCGGCGAGCGGAGACCGGCAGGTGTTGCCGGTACAGACGAACAGGATGTTGGCTGGAGGTGGGGTCGGCTTGCCGTCGTCGATCTGGGACCTAGGCATCAGCGCGGTACTTGGCCGCGGCATCGATAAGGGCCTTGAACAGATCGTGTGCGTCTCCGTTGTCGCGCATCCCGAGGAACTCGGGGTGCCACTGCACAGCGATCATCGGCCATTCGGCATCCTCGTGTTCGAGGCCCTCGATGGTGCCATCGACCGCGACGGCAGACACGGAGAGGCCATCGCCGAGCACATCGACAGCCTGGTGGTGGATCGAGTTGATGCAGTGCTTGCCGGGACCGATGATCTCTGCGATACGCGTGCCTTCTTCGACCATCGCCTCGAGGTGCGGCTCATACACGCCTTCGCCGACGATGTCGTGACCGTGGACGCCGGTGTGGGATGGGAGATCCTGGATCAGCGTTCCGCCGAGAGCGATGTTGATCACCTGGAGACCGCGGCAGATCCCCATGATCGGGATCTTCCGTGCGTGTGCCTTCTTGACGAGTTCCAACTCGAAGATGTCACGGTGCTCGTTGACGCCTCGCACGGTGTCCTCTGGTTCCGCACCGTACAGTTTCGGGGAGATATCGCCTCCGCCTGTGAACAGGAGGCCGTCGACCCGGTCGAGGATGTCGTCGACCTCGGATTCGTCGACCGGCACCAGGATGATCGGGATACCGCCGGCTTGCCGGATGGAGTCCGTGTAGGTGTGTGCGGCGAGGTACGCCGTGATGGTGAGCGTGACAGCGGGGACGTCCTGTGGGCGGCCCGTGATACCGATGATCGGAGGCATCCACCAATGATAGGGAGGCCGGTGCCACGACGTCGACGAGCGTCAGGATCGCAAAACGCCTATCCTTGTGCAGTCAGTGCGGCCCGATCTCGGAGGTTCCGCACAGGAACATCCACGAGTTCGACAATGAGGTTCTCAACGTATGGGTTCGCTGATCAAAAAGCGCCGCAAGAAGATGAGCAAGCACAAGTACCGCAAGCGGCTCAAGGCCAACCGGCACAAGCGCAAGAGGTAGCTCACGCAGAAACGCCCTCCCGGTCGGGAGGGCGTTTCGCTTTCGGCTTTCGGCCATCGGCCACCGGCCATCGGGTTGCGGGTCTACGGGCCGGGGACGAGGGCGACGGCGGCACCGAAGATCCCGATGCTGAGCAGAACGATGACGAGCTGGACGATTCCTCGCACCGCCGGCGATGAGCGCTTCGCGGTGAGCTGGTGGATCAACGTGAGGATGCCGACCGAGGCGACCAACGTCCCTTTGATAGCGAACTGGGACCAGGGCAGGCCTGAGTCCGTGTACAGCCATGTCCCTGCGATCACTGCGATACCGAAGGCCGACCACGACACCTTGCTGAACATGCGGGCAGTTGCTCGTAGCACGCCGACGTCATCGGTTGCTTTCCGGATCGCAAGAACCAGGAACGACAGAACGATGAGTCCACCGGTCCAGACAGCGGCGGCGAGCAGGTGGACCCACTTGACATACTCGAGGCTGGTCACTGCCTACGCGTCGCCGTTGAGGAACTTGACGATCTCATCGACGAGAGTTTCGGCTCGCTCCGGGTCGATGCCTGAGAGTTGAGGATCGTCGGCTTCGGTGACATCGTTGACGAGCGATCCGAGGAAGGGTTCGTCGTACGCCTCGATCTCGTCGAGGAACTCGCTCACATCGCTTCCGGCGTCTTCGAGCGCCTCATCGACCTTCTGTGTGTACTCAGCGTCAACCGTGATCAACTCGGAGGTGTCGATGTGCAGGTTCGTGATGTCGGAGATCTTCTCGACCAGGGCAAGGACGGCCTTCGGGAACGGGTTCCCACTGAGATACGGAGGTGTTGGAGCCCACATGGACAGGGATCGGATACCGACGGACTTGCAGTCGGCCTGTACGACACCAACGATTCCCGACGGGCCCTTGTAGTTTGCTGAGTCCAGTCCTGAGCGAATGACACTCACAGCATCGGAGCCGACACCTGAGAGTACGACCGGGCTCGTATGGCTCACGGCCCCCACGTAGGCACCCATGAGGAGCACCTCCTCGATACCCATGGCTTCGAGCACCTCGACGATGCTCTGAGAGAACACCTTCCATCGGAAGTTCGGCTCGGGTCCACTGACCACGACGATGTCACGACTGTCGCCGGGTCTCGAGAGCGCTGTGAACTGCAGGTGGGGCCACGACACCGATTGTCCAACACCGTCGCGAATGTCGATGTGCGGGCGGTGCTGCTGGAAGTCGTAGAAGGGGTCCGGTTCGATCTCGGCGATCACCGTACGGTCGGGGTGTGCATCGATGATGAAATCGGCCGCCGTCGATGCGACGTCGCAGGCATCGTTCCAGCCACCGAACGCGATGACGGCGATCGGCTGCCGAAGGTCCGGCTCTTCGAAGCGGCGGATGACGTCCATGCCCGCAAGCGTAACGGGATACCCGCGTTGATTACCCATAGTTGCCCCAGGACTCTGGCGCCGAGACAGCCCGTATACGAGCCGTATCGGCGCCAGAGTCCCGGGGATCAGAGCTTGGCGGCGAGGGCTTCGGGGGTCGAGACGGGGAGGTCGCACGCCAGGTTCTCACAGACGTAGGCGAGGGCACCATCCCCGGTACCCCTGTTCTCGAGGAGGGGGACGGATGATGGGGAGCCGTCGCCGATGGCGAGAACCACGTTCGGGCGAAACTGTCCCCACACCGGTCGTACGAGCACGTCACGATCCTTCTCGGTACCCACGACAGCGACTTCTTTGACGCCGACGAGGTGAGTCAGCCATACGGCGAGTGCGTACCCACCGAACGCTGGATGGGTCAGGGCATCGGCGGCAAGGGAGGCCATCGTCGACTCGAACTCACCCGTCGCTTCGAGGTCACCGGTGAGCGCGACGTGCATCTGGAGCGCTTCGAGAGCAAGGGAGTTGTCCGACGGGGTCGGGCTGTCCTGGGTGTTTCGCGGTCGCATGATGAGATCGCCTGCGTCGGTGCTCGTCGCGAAGAACCCTCCGTCGGGGTCCGTGAACCGTTCCCGCAACGTGGCGACCATGGACTCGGCAGATGTGAACCAGTTGTTGTCCCCGGTCGTGGCGAACAGCGTGTAGAAGCCGATCGCCGTTGCTGCGAGGTCATCTGCGAACGCCGGATGGCCGGGTCGTCCGCGCCATGAACGTACGAGACGACCGTCGGGGGATGCTTCGGTGAGGAGGAACTCAGCGATAGCTATGGCACGATCGAGGTATCGGGGCTCGTCGAGGACGGCGCCGGCCTCGGCAAAGGCACGCATCGCCAGGCCGTTCCAGGCGGTGACGATCTTGTCGTCCCGGCCCGGAGGCACTCGCTGCGCGCGCACAGCGCGGAGACGATCGTCGATGTGCTGTTTCGCTGTGGAGATCTCGGACATCGTCAGGCCGGTTGCACTCGACACGGCCCCGATGTCGGTGAGACGGTGCAAGTTGTTCGTACCCTCGAAGTTGCCTCGGGGCGTCGCTCCGTAGATGGCCGCGGCGAGATCGCGATCGTCACCGAGGACGTCACCGAGTTGATCCCAGCTCCACACGGCGAACTTGCCCTCCTCGCCCTCGGAGTCGGCGTCCTCGGCGGAGTGCAACCCTCCGGTGGCGTCGACCATCGTCGAGTCGAGGTAGTCGAGTACGCCACGTGCGACGTCTCGGAAGTGATCGATACCGGTCACCTGCCAGGCTCGCAGGTAGAGCCGGGCGAGGAGCGCGTTGTCGTAGAGCATCTTTTCGAAGTGTGGGATTACCCACCCCGCATCGACCGAGTACCTCGCGAACCCTCCAAAGAGGTGGTCGTAGATCCCCCCGTCGGCCATGGCCGTCAGCATCTGGGTGAGCATTGCAGTAGCCGATCGCCCGGCGTCGGTGTCTGGTTGCATCGCCGACATTCGCAGGAGGAACTCGAGTGTGGCGGCCTGGGGGAACTTCGGGGCACTCCCGAACCCTCCGTCGGTGCGATCGAACATCTGTGACAGCGATGAGACCGCCTGGTCGAGCTGGCCGAGCGTCGGAAGGTGTGCAGGCGCCGGGTTGCGCTGTGTGATGGTCGTCGTGATCTGCTCTGCCTGGTCAAGTGCGCCTTCGCGGTTGTTCCTCCACGCGTCGCCGACGGCAGTCATGACGTCCATGAAGGATGGGTGGCCCACCATCGCGATACGCGGGTAGTAGGTGCCTGCAAAGATCGGTCTGGCGTCGGGTGTCAGGAACACGGTCATCGGCCATCCACCGCGTCCGGTCATGGCCTGGACGGCGTCCATGTATATGCGGTCGACATCGGGCCGTTCCTCACGGTCGACCTTGACGTTGACGAAGTGCTCGTTCATGAACGCTGCTGTGGCCCCGTCTTCGAAGGATTCGTGTGCCATGACGTGGCACCAGTGACACGACGAGTACCCGACCGACAGGATCACCGGGACGTCGCGTTCACGTGCCTCGGCGAAGGCCTCATCGCCCCACTCGAACCAGTCGACCGGGTTGTCCTTGTGTTGGAGCAGGTACGGGGAGGTCGCATTTGCGAGTCTGTTGGGCATGGCGCAACCGTAGCCACACTCCAAGACTGCGGTGACGCGTCGGCACCAACAGGGTTCTCCCGATTCAAGGCAGCTCGTCGTCACGTCGATGTACCTCCATGGAGTCGAAGGTGATCTGGAAACGGCGGATGTCGATCCTTGCGGTCGTGGCCGGCATCCTCATGATGTACTTCTGGTTTGCCTTGGTGTCCCAGCCTCCTCTGTGGGACTGCCCGACCGGAGCCTCTCTCGACCCCACACCACCGAGCGCGATCGGGGACCCCGCCAACGGCTGCCGCCCGACCATCTTTGATGGCCGGGGAAAACCTGCACCCGAACGGGCGTACGGGTACGGAGGAACCCCATATCCGGGGCCCCGGCCGCTGACGCTCCGAAGCGACAGCGTCATCGCCGCGGCGTTCTTCACAGCTGTCGGCCTCCTCTTCTTCGGGATCAGGGGCATCGTGGCGACGAAGGATCGAGATCGTGAACGCGTGGAGCGACGGTCGTCGAGGGTATGGGGGCGAACGCTGATCACGGGGGGAGCGTTGCTCTGTGTTTGGTGGACCCTCGTGGTTGTCGGGACCCTGATGCGGTTCTACCCGAGCTTCATCAACCAGACCTGGCCCTTGCTCGGGGAACCCAGCATCGGTCGTCTCTCCATGCTCCCGATCGCAACGGGGATGCTCGCTGCCGGGCTGGCGATCGTCACTCGAAGACCCGCGTGGAGATCGTTCGGGATCGGCTTTGTGTTCGGTGCGGTCGAGTTGCTCCTCGTCACCTACCTGATCGTCGCCGCGTTCGGCCCCATGTTCGACCGGCCGCTGACACAGAACACCCCTTCGAGGCTCGGCGTCGTGGTGTTGAACGCCTGGATCATTCTGGGTGCGGCGGTGGCCGTCGGCTCGGCCGCTGCTTGGGTCGCTGCGAACCGTGGCCGACGATGGCAGAGATGGGGACTGGTGGGAGTGCCGGGCGTCGCTGCGGTCTCGCTGGTGCTCCTGGTAGGCGGGTGGCTGCCGTTCGCGTACTGGGAACTTCCCGGATCTAGCCCGTTCGGCTAGATGCCTGGTCGGACCCGGTGCGGTTGTCCCGGCCGTGGAGCCTCGAGATGGAGAGGTTGGAGCCCCAGCAGTGGCGGGAGGTCATCGATGCTACCGGTCGGGTTCTCATCTCCACCAGTGGGTAGCGATCGACGAGCATCTAACCAGATGTGGCTGGCTCGTCCTCACCCGGGGGCTCGTACCAGCGAGCGTTCCAGTCCTCGAGCTCTTGGAAGAACGGCCGGAGATCACATCCGCGTTCGGTGAGGCGATACGTTCCGTGTTTCGTGCCGGGTTCGATCGTGATGAGGTCGGCTTCTTGCAACTCTTCGAGGCGTTCGGTGAGGAGCCTGTGCGATAGCCCCGGCACGGTCTGGGCGATGTCGGTGAACCGTTCCTTCTCTGCAAAGAGGGCTCTCAGGATGCTCGCCGTCCAGCGACGACCGACCAGCTCGATGGTGTGCTGGAAGTTGGGACAGTAATCGCCGTGGGGGAATCCGTCGGCCGGTGTTCCCGACTCGGAGCTGCTGTCGATCATCGTCTGAGCATAGCTGTCAAAGAAATGTCTTGTTATCTTTTCTCACTAAGTTACGATATGCGAGTACAGTTACTAATCATACCTATTCGGTGTGACGGACATGCACCGAGCAAGGAGCGAACATGACGACTGAATCCACTCTGACCCCAACGAGGGTCATGGACGGACGTGAAATCCCGGCCACGGGAACCTGGGATCTCGACCCGACGCACCTGTCGGTGACGTTCGAGGCCCGGCACATGATGATCGCAAAGGTCCGGGGAGCGTTCACTGCATCCACCGGGACGATCAGCGTCGAGGACACACTCGCTGCGTCGTCTGTCGACGTGACGATCGACATCGCGAGCCTCGACTCGGGTGACGAGGGACGAGACACGCATCTGTTGTCGGAGGACTTCCTCGACGTCGAGCAGTACCCGACCATGACGTTCACAGGCAGCAACCTCGAAGTCGTTGGTGACCGATACCGGCTCGACGGTGAGCTCACGATCAAGGATGTCACACGGCCGGTGAGCCTCGATCTCGAGTTCACGGGTGCCGTCATCGACCCGTGGGGGAACGCGCGAGCAGCCTTTGCGGCATCGAGCGAGATAGATCGCACCGATTGGGGTCTGACGTGGAACGTGCCGCTCGAGACGGGTGGTGTGCTCGTTTCCAAGACGATCAAGATCGTCATCGACGCAGAGGCCGTGTTGCGTACCTGAGTTCCTGTGAATCGATCGACGGATGGTGGCGGCAACCGGCGACGATGCCGGGGGTCGCCGCTACCGTCACGAAAAGGACACGCATGGATCAGATCGACACCACCAATCACGACCGCATGCCGTCGGTATTCCTGAGCCACGGTGCACCACCGTTGGCCGACGACGAGATATGGACCGGTGAACTGGCCAGGTGGGCACATGCACTCCCGACACCGGAGGCCGTGCTCGTCGTGTCGGCACACTGGGAAGCAGCTCCACTGACGGTCGGGGCGACCGAGACGATTCCGCTGTTCTACGACTTCTACGGATTTCCTCAGCGCTACTACGAGGTCGAGTACCCGGCTCCCGGGGCACCAGAACTGGCAGATACCGTCGGCAAGCTCCTCGCCCGTCCGGGACGCACGCTGCATCAGGATCCAACGCGCGGTCTGGACCACGGTGCCTACGTCCCGCTCGCAGAGATGTACCCCCACGCAGACGTCCCGGCGCTCCAGATCTCGATGCCCACGCTCGACCCTGCGGAGCTCTTCGAACTCGGGCGCGCCCTGGCTCCACTGCGTGACGAAGGCGTGCTCATCCTCGGAAGCGGCTTCAGCACACACAACCTCAGCGAGATGAACCTCGGCGCTCCCGACACCGGTGAGCCACCGAGCTGGTCGAGTGAGTTCGACGACTGGCTCGACCGGACCCTCACCGCCGGCGACATCGACGCCTTGATCGACTTCCAGGAGAAGGCCCCCGCCGCGTCACTTGCTCACCCTCGCACGGAGCACTTCGCTCCGCTGTTCGTCGCGCTCGGCGCAGCGATCGATGACGAGACCACGATCGAGACCACGATCGACGGCTTCTGGTACGGCCTGTCGAAACGCTCGGTCCAGATCGTCTGATCGCCTCGGTCCAGATCGGGGATCCCTCCGATCATCGGTACGTGGCAACGCGGACGATGAGGTCGAAGCAGAGCTGCTGTACGTCGCCCGGAACGGACTCGATACCGCCGAGTGCGACGGCGATTGGGATGCCGTCCCGCGTGGTGATCTCAAGACTGTCATCGGGACGGATGCCAGACTCGCCCTCGATGCAGTTCCGGTACAGGTTCTCGAGGGGGTGTGCCCGCCGTGCGAGGATCAATGGGATGAAGCCACTGAGCGCGAACACGGTGGAGATCAACAGGATCCACACGAGGATCCTGGGCCCGGGGGAGTTTTCCTGATCCTCGTCGCTGTAGTCCACGAGGCCAATCCTGCCAGTGACACGCCGCTTGGACAAGGAGTTCACTGATTCCGAAAAGAGCGTTCGTACAATGAGAGGTATGACGGGACTTGACCGCGGACGAACGTTGTCTCCTGAACAAGCCCGAAGCGTCTACAACCGCATCGGCAGGGTCCAGGACTGGCAGAGTTTCTACGAGACGGCCCCGATCGGCGACATGATCGCTCACTCCGGCTTTCCACTCGCTACATCGGTGTACGAGCTCGGCTGTGGAACCGGTGCGCTGGCTGCTCGACTCCTCGGTGAGGAACTCGACGACGCGGCAACGTACTTCGGTGTCGACGTCAGCGACACAATGGTTTCGATGACGACCGACCGAATCGCGAGATGGTCGGACCGTGCGAGGGTTCAGCTCGTCTCCGGCGA
>VAPK011063805.1_pt1 | contig 10809 bp, 10 predicted proteins | sample 3395031 | NCBI WGS metagenome assembly VAPK01 (sample SAMN08290443, study PRJNA428436) | hydrothermal vent metagenome | isolation source: Deep-sea hydrothermal vent chimney 1 | place: Pacific Ocean: Juan De Fuca Ridge
ATTGGAATGACAGCCGGCTTTGTAGCATATCCTCTTATGAAATTATTTTCCGGACGGAAAAAAGAAGTGCATCCTGGAATGTGGATTCTATTTTTTGTCTCATTGCTGTTTTACGTATTTTATCCGTATTAATTTTTTGTGTGCATAGTTTTATTTTTTCACCAATGTTAATACATTTTTAAATTAATTACAATCGTGTAATAACGGGTTCAAATTTACATATCACAAAATCGTATTTTTACTTATATTTAATATCATGAAAAAAAAATATAAAATTTTACATTTTCTCTAAGTAGTTTCATCAGATAGCCGACTGCCTTTTTACAGTTCAAGTAATCCAACTTTTACACAAACAATCTTAAATTTATTATGAGCATTTTAAAAGAAATTCAAAAACGAAAAACATTTGCAATTATTAGTCATCCCGATGCAGGCAAAACAACACTGACTGAAAAGCTTTTACTTTACAGCGGAGCAATACAAATTGCCGGCTCGGTAAAATCGAATAAAATAACCCGTACTGCAGCTTCGGACTTTTTGGAAATAGAGAAGCAACGCGGAATTTCCGTAGCTTCTTCTGTTTTAACTTTTAATTATAAAGATTTTAAGATTAATTTTTTGGATACTCCCGGACATAAAGATTTTGCCGAAGATACATTCAGAACCTTAACTGCGGTTGATAGTGTTATTCTTGTTATTGATTGTGTAAAAGGTGTTGAGGAACAAACGGAAAAATTAATGAATGTTTGCCGCTTGAGAAATACTCCTGTTATTATTTTTATAAATAAATTGGATAGGGAAGGCAGAAATCCAATTGAACTATTAGATGAGATTGAAGAAAAACTGTCTATAAAAGTAAGACCGTTAACTTATCCTTTCGGGATGGGTGTCAGTTTTAGAGGAGTTTATAACATTTACAAAAACACTTTTGCCTTTTTTCAAGTGAACAAACAGCGTGTTGAGGAAGATGTGCTATTCTTTAACGGGTTGGAAGACAAGGAACTGTTCAATACATTTGGCGAGGATGCTTCAAATTTAAAAGATGATATAGAACTGATTAACGGTGTTTATGACGACTTTGATAAAGAGAAATATTTATCAGGAGAATTAGCACCGGTATTTTTTGGCAGTGCATTGAACAATTTTGGAGTAAAAGAGTTGTTGGATACGTTTGTTGATATTGCCCCCTCTCCAATAGCAAGGGAAACGACCAACGGACTAATACAACCAGATACAGAAAAATTTAGCGGTTTTGTTTTTAAAATTCACGCTAATATTGATCCCAAGCACAGAGACCGCATGGCATTTGTGCGTGTGTGTTCGGGCAAATTTGAACGGAACACATATTATTACCACGTTAGATTAAATAGGAAAGTAAAATTCCCCAGTCCGGCATCTTTTTTGGCACAAACAAAATCTCTTGTGGAATCCGCTTTCCCCGGTGATGTAATAGGCTTATATGATTCAAGTTTATTCAAAATCGGAGATACTTTAACGCAGGGAGAATCATTTATGTACAAAGGGATTCCGAGTTTCTCACCTGAAATTTTTAGAGTAGTAATTAACAGAGACCCGTTTAAGTCCAAACAACTTGAAAAAGGCATTGAGCAATTAACCGATGAAGGACTTGCCCAACTTTTTGTTCAAAAGGAAAGCAACAAAAAAGTAATCGGTGTTGTTGGTGCTTTGCAGTTTGATGTTATTAAATATCGGTTGTTACACGAGTTTGGGGCAACTTGCGAGTTTTCACAAATGAATGCCTATAAAGCTTATTGGGTAATATATGAAAATGAAGAAGATATTGATGAACTAAAAAGATTAAGGGCACATTATTTATATCTTGATAAATCGGGAAACCTTGTCTTTATTGCGGAATCTGCTTACTCTTTAAATTTAGCACAAGAAAAAAATCCTAATGCCGAATTTTTATCAAGCATTGAACATAACGATGAAACAGTCGGGAAAATGTAAAATGCAATTTTAGATATTAACTGTATTCATTTTTGATGTGAGTAAATAAACTTTTTTATAAAAAACAATGGAACTAATTTAAAACAGATGAGTTATAAACAATTGTTATCAAAAAATTATTTTTAACTAAGACAAAAATGTCAAGCAAAAAAATCATATTCGTTTTTCTGATAATGATGACAGCCCGACAAAACTTTGCTAAAACTTTCGCTGCTGCCGATTCAACCAAAATTGATTCTATTAGAACTTCTAAGCAAAAATTGCCCGAACATTTGCCATTGCTGAATTTATCTAATTTTAATAAGCGGAAAAGCAAACGTTTTCACGAACCGGATTTTATAAGTCCTAAAAATAATATGTTAAATTGGAAATTATTGGAATTTAAACTTTCCCGCAGTATTGATTCGATTAATAACAATACAAAAAAAAATAATTTTGAATTTGCTAAACAAAAACTTAAACGATTTTTGAAAAAAAAATATAGTGAACTTCCTAAATATGATTTAGGAACATTCGGAAAAATTTTGGGTGCTGCTAATTCAATAATGGCAGTAATTTTAGGAATACTTTTCCTGTTGTAAAAAACAGCTTCTATTTTTTACTTTTGCAAATAATCCGTACAAATTTTTCGCATTGCAGTATTTGCTGAATTAAATGCCCAAATAATAGAGCCTCCTTTCTTACCGGCACTTAAATCACCAAGTAAAAACAAACCGGAAATATTGGTTTCGTAACCTTCTTTCAAAACAGGGTCGGGTCCGTTAAATTCAATTCCGATTGTTTTAAGAAAATTTTCCGGAGTCGTTCCGCCGAGTGCGTAAACTACGAAATCAAAAATTTCATCTTTGTAATTTCCTTCCTTAAAATGAACTTTTGGTTTTCCGTTTTCATCACTCAATTCTTCGATGTTGCAGTCGAACATTAATCTTACCTTTTGAGTTCCTGCTAACGAGAGCAAACTGTCCCTGTTAATATCATTCATTCGTGAAATAGTTTTTCTGCGGTAGCACAAAGTAACTTCGTTGTTTTCACTACCTTCTGAAAGGAATTGGCAATATTCCGATGCAGAATCTCCACCGCCGACAACAAGTACTTTTGAGCCTTTTATTTTAGTAGTTGTAAGATCAAATAGTATTCTATCTTTTATAGATGTTAGAGCTTTGTAAGAAGGCTTGTTCGGTTTGCCGAGTATTCCAACCGCAATAGCAATTGTTTTAGAAGTATATTCCCCGTTGTCCGTTACCACAGTAAATTTTTGTTCGTTTTCCAATTTGATAATTTTACTTACTGTTTCATTATAATTTACATTTAAATTATAATCCTCAATTGTTTTGTCGAGATACGAAATTGTTTCATGCTTAGAGGAATCAACGAGACACATTACGCCTGTACATTGTGGTGTAAAACCCTTAAAATTAGCTGTTACCAATTTATTTTCGGGATAATACTTTCTAATTGTAAAGGAATGCTCGTTGGCTTTTTCAATAATCAGTATTTTATCGGCAGGAACACCGAATGTTCGTGCTTCTACTGCCATACTTATTCCACCGGGTCCGGCACCAATTATAATTATTTCGTACATTTTTCTCCAAAATATTTTATAAAAATATTGTGTGCTATTTTTTAAGTTTATCACCAAATATTTTTTTGAACTTTTCTAATTTTGGTGTAATAACAAGCTGACAATACGGCTGTGATTTGTTCCGCTCATAATAATTTTGATGATAATTTTCAGCTTCGTAAAAATGTTCAAAAGGGACAATTTCAGTAACGATTTGGTTTTTAAAAATTCCTGATTTATCAAGCTTTGCTTTATATGTTTCGGCAATTTCTTTCTGTTTTTTATTTTTATAAAAAATTACCGATCGATATTGAGTGCCAACATCATTGCCTTGTCGGTTCAGAGTTGTCGGGTCGTGAGTTTCCCAAAACACTTCCAATAAATCTTTGTACGATAATTTACTTGGGTCGAATACAATTTGTGCTGCTTCTGCATGCCCTGTTGTTCCGGAACAAACTTCTTCATAAGTAGGATTTTTTACATCTCCGCCTGAATATCCTGACGTTACTGAAATAACACCGTCTAATTTTTCATAAATAGCTTCAACACACCAAAAACATCCGCCTCCGAATGTTGCAATTTCCGTTTTATTATTTTGTTCCATTTCGTCCAATTTACCTTTATCCATTTTGCCTGAATTCGCTGTTAAAATAGCAGTACTAATTAATAGTAAAAATTCAATTTTAATTAAAAAATGTTTCATCCTAAATACCTTTCATTAACTATTCTAAGAATGTTGCAAAATACTTAACAATTATAAAAATAAATAATCAAAAATTTCGCCCATAAAAGTTGCTAATCCAAAGCACTTTTTGCAGTAAAATAATTTACTATATTTAAAATTAAAAATAATGGGATTTTCATTGAAAGACTACACAAAAAAGAAAATTTTTATTGCCGGACATCGGGGAATGGTTGGCTCGGCAATTTTGCGCGAACTGGAGCAAAACGGTTATGAAAACCTTTTACTGCGCACTTCAAAAGAATTGGACTTAATAAATCAAACTGATGTAAATAATTTTTTTGCCGAAGAAAAACCTGATATTGTAATTGATGCAGCTGCACGCGTAGGCGGAATTTTGGCTAACAATACATACAGAGCTGAGTTTATTTATAATAATTTAATGATTGAATCTAACATCATTAATGCAGCATACAAAAATGATGTAGAAAAATTGTTGTTTCTCGGAAGTTCATGTATTTATCCAAAATTGGCTCCGCAGCCAATGAAAGAAGAATACTTGTTAAGCGGTTATTTGGAAAGCACAAACGAACCGTATGCAATTGCCAAAATTGCAGGAATAAAATTGTGCGAAAATTATTATAATCAATACAACCGTAATTTTTATTCTGCTATGCCGACAAATTTATACGGTCAGTTTGATAATTTTAACTTGTCAACTTCGCATGTTCTGCCTGCTTTATTGCGGAAATTTCATCAAGCTAAATTAGATAAGGAACAGACAGTAACAGTTTGGGGCAGCGGAAAGCCAATGCGAGAATTTTTATACGTGGATGATTTGGCAAATGCAATTCGTTTTATGCTCGAAAATATTAACGCAGCCGATATTTACAACAATGGAATCACTCACCTTAATCTTGGAACCGGAAAAGATTTGAGTATTGCAGAACTTGCCGAAACAATTAAATCAGTCGTTGGTTTTGGGGGAAATATAATTTATGACAATTCAAAACCTGACGGAACGCCTAAAAAATTATTGGATGTTTCTCGTCTTGAAAATCTTGGATGGAAATATTTCACTGAATTGAAGCGGGGAATTGAAAAAACTTACGATTGGTATTTACAAAATGTTGAGAAAGAATTTATTAAACTTTAATAAGGAAGCAAATTGAAAAAAGCACTAATAACAGGAATTACAGGTCAAGACGGAAGTTACCTAACTGAAATTTTACTCGAAAAAGGATATGAGGTACATGGGATTGTTCGCAGAAGCAGTTCGTTCAACACGGAAAGAATTGACCATCTTTACAACAATAAAGAAATAATGAACAAAAAATTGTTTCTTCACTATGGCGATCTCGTTGACACCAGCAGTTTAAATAGATTGTTGGAAATAACAGAGCCGGATGAAATTTATAATCTTGGTGCACAAAGCCACGTAAAAGTGTCATTTGAAATTCCCGATTACACTGCACAGGTTGATGCACTTGGCACACTTCGTTTTCTTGATGCAATAAGAGAAACAGGATTACACGGTACCAAGCTTTACCAAGCCTCAACAAGTGAATTATACGGAAAAGTAAGGGAAGTTCCTCAAAGTGAAAGCACACCGTTTTATCCGCGTTCTCCTTATGCAGTTGCAAAACTTTATGCTTATTGGATTATTGTGAATTATCGCGAAGCGTATAATATTTATGCAGCCAACGGAATACTGTTTAATCACGAATCTGAACGCAGAGGAAATACTTTTGTTACCAAAAAAATAACAAGAGCTGCCGCAAATATTGTTCTTGGCAATCAAAAAATTGTTCGACTCGGAAACTTAAACGCAAAAAGAGATTGGGGTTATGCTCCTGAATACTGCGAAGGAATGTGGAGAATACTTCAGCAGGAAATTGCGGAAGATTACGTTCTTGCAACAGGAGAGACTCATACAGTTCGCGAATTTGCGGATCATGCTTTTAAAAATCTTGGCATATCCATAGAATGGAAAGGACAAGATGCCGAGGAAAAAGGATATATTGCAGAATTAGATAACAGCGTAATTGATAGTTTTACAGATTCGTTTAATCTGAATACAAATCTCAAAGTCGGTGATCTAATTGTAGAAGTTTCCAAAAATTATTATCGCCCTACCGAAGTTGAATTGTTGATTGGTAAACCGACAAAAGCAAAAGAAAAACTCGGATGGGAAGCCGAAACTAAATTCGAAAATTTGGTAAAAATTATGCAGCAATACGATTTTATTAAACTTAAAAAATAATTGTGGTTTATCAATATTATTATTACTATTAGCCAACGATTTTCCCGAAATCAAAGTTTGAATCGGTGCAGTTGGTTAGTGATGATAAAATCATAATTTATATATTCTTTTCCTCATTAATAAAAATAAATTGAGTTATATACATAAGAACAGTTAATTTATTAGTAAAATAGTCTCAAATTTGCATTTATATCTTTCATGTCATTCCCGCACATTTTAAGCTGGAATCTGTTCCATAATGGATTCCACATAAAAGCATTCGGGAATGACAATTTGATTAAATAGCACACATTTATTATTGTAACAATGTATATAACTCAAAAAACAAATTTGTCCAATTATTCTATTGAGAATAAATATTGACATGTAAAATTTACATGATATTTTCTTGCGACAGCAATTATTATCATTTTGAGCTAAAAATGCAATATATTTTTTAGCACAAAAATTGTTGCTATATTAAGTCAATGAAAACAATTTCATCAAATAAGGTAAATTAAAATGAATACCGGTCAAATGTTGATAACAGTCGGTGCTATGGTTTTATTAACTCTTGTAATTTTAAGAGTTAATAATGGTTTCCTCACAACAAGCACCGCTATGATGGAAACTAAATTTGATGTTCTCGCTGTCTCTCTCGGCACTTCCATTATTGAGGAAGCAAGTGGTAAATCATTTGATCAAAATACTGATACAAATTCCGTAACTTCAACTGCATCACTCTCGTCAATAGGTGTTGACGGTAGTGAAGTTTATCCGAATTTTAATGACTTTGATGATTATAATGGATTGGTAAAAATTGTAAAATACGATTCTTCCGATACAACATTTAAATCTGCCGATTTTAAAATTAAATGCAGTGTAGGCTATATCACACCAAACAATCCTGAGGCACTTACTACATCACCTAAAACTTGGCACAAAAGATTAAACGTGGAAGTTACAAGCAAATCTATGGCAGATACCATAAGGCTTTTTACAATTTACAGCTATTTTTATTTTAGGTAGAGGATAATAAAATGGGATTTAGTACATTATTGGATATTCTCGGTTCCACACTTATCGGCGGGATGCTTTTTATGATTTTGCTGAGGCTAAACGATGCATCCGTCCAAAATACATTTACTTACGGAGGTGATTTGATCGTTCAGCAGGATTTGGTGGCTGTTGTCGATTTAATTGAATATGATTTTAGAAAAATTGGTTACTGCAAAGATTGGACAAAAATTCCTGACCCGTCTAAGTCAATTATAGCCGCTGATACGAGTAGCATAACATATTTAACCGATGATAATAACGATGGAATTGTTGACACAATGCATTATTATACAGGACAGGTCTCTGAATTAAGTCAAACTCCAAATCCAAAAGACAGACTTCTCTATAGAGTATTAAACAGTAATCCTGCAAAAAGTGCAAATATGGGAATTACTCAATTTAGGATGACTTATTTTGATGCTCTTGGGAATAAATTACCTTTCCCAATAACGGTTCCCAGCGCTATTTACACAATGCAGATTGATATTACTGTAGAAAACTCCGCGGCTTACGATCAGCAGTACTCAAGTGCATTTTGGCGGCAAATAAGACTCGCAGCAAGAAACTTAAAAAACAGGTGATATTATGGGTGGAAAAGCAGCAATTTTTATGGTACTTGGTTTTAGCATGATATTTTTGGTTTTCGGATATAATTATAATAATTTGACCAATAATGCAATAGATAATTTTACTAACTATTACGTTCGTACAAATGCACACAATATTGCCGTTGCGGGTGCGAATATGGCGGCGAATGAAGTTTTTATGAATAAAACATGGGATACGGGTTTTGCAGACTTAACAATAAATAACGGTACACTTAATGTCTATGTCAGTAACCCTTTATCAGGTTCGGGAAAGGTTACAATTTGCCATATACCTCAGGGAAATCCAATTGCTAAACACGAAATTGTAATACCAGCATCTGCGGTTCCCGCTCATTTAGCACACGGCGATTATTTGGGAGCTTGTGATGCTAATCCGGTTGACTTTGAAAAAATCACTATTATTTCCGAAGGTACTTATCACGGAAGGACAGATGTTGTTGAAGTTGAATTACGTCCTAGTACTTTTTCAAAATTCGGTTATTTTGCAGACACTTGGGGGGCGGGTTATTTAGTAACCGGAGATACTGTTTCAGGTCCTTTTCACACAAACCAAACTCTTCGTACACTCGGATCACCGGTATTTATGGGAAAAGTTACGGCTAAGGGATTAAAGGCAGTCGGCAATAAATGGGGATTTGGAAAAGCAGATCCTAAATTTTATGGTGGAATAGACACACCGGTTAATGTTCCTTTTAATTTGGATATTTCTAAAATTGAGACCGCTGCAAACTATTCAGGCAGGGTTTTTGCCGATAATGCTACTAATAAAGCACAGGATTTAAGATTGACTTTTCATGATGATAAAACCGTTGACTGGAGTGTTAAGCTAACTACTACATCATCCTGGTCAACTCCTGTTAATGCTTTGTTAGACACACTTGCGCCCAATGGTGTAATATGGAATAAAAAAGGCAATCTATATGTTTCAGGAGAAGTTAATGGGAACTACACAATTGGAACCGCAAAAAAGAATAATAGCTACGGTAATGTTTATATCGAAGATGACGTTAAATATAGAGAACCACCCATTTTATTTTTACCTAATGGGAAAACAGCTATTAATCCAGCTGTTCACGATATGTTGGGTATTGTTGCCGCTAAGCAAGTTGTTATAAAAGATAATGTTGCAAACCATAGCGATGTTGAAATAGATGCCTCTTTATTTAATTATGACGGCGGGATTACAGTTGAAAATATTCATTCGTGGTCACCGAATATGGGAGCATTAAAAATATACGGCGGACTTATCGAAAAAGCTGCTCAAACAACAGGCTATACAAACGGTGCCGGATATAACGAGCTTATAAGATATGATGCAAGATTTATGACACAAGTTCCACCGTTTTTTCCAACAACAAGCGAATACGAAATAGTTTCGTGGTATGAATGAGTCCGGTCTAAAAAGTAATATTTTTACTAACCCACGACTTCAGAGGCTGTGTGAAAACTCTGAGTTTCAAAAAAGATGTTGCGTTTTTTAACCATAATCGAAGAAAAATTTTACAAATTTGGACTTTTCACACAGCCTCTTCAGTCGTGGGAAAACAGACTAAAAACGAACTTCCCCAAACGGACTTTAGTCCGTTTGGGGCTTTTTAGAGTGGACTCATGAATAAAATAAAATTATAACAGCTTTCGACCTAGCCAATAAAAATATTTATTATTGTATTATTTTTTGTTTCCGGAAGCTGTTATTGTTTTTTGATATTTGAGAAATAATTACCGCAGCTGCTGAAGCAACATTTAAGGATTCTCCACTACCTATTTTATGAATAGACAAATTTTTAACACTTAATTCTTTCAACTGAGCTGAAGCACCATTTGCTTCATTACAAAAGGTAATAATGGATTTTTTACCCGGTTTATATTCAAATATATTTTCCCCCTCTGTATCTGCAACGATGATTAAGTATCCTTCGTTTTTAAAATTACTAAGAATTTCATAGAATTTTTCTGTTTGAAAAATTTGAAGATTAAATATTGCCCCCATACTCGAACGTAAAACTTTTGGGTTATACAAATCAACCGAATCAGAACTGATAATTAGTTCTTCAAATCCAAACCATGCACATGTTCGCAAAATGGTTCCAAAATTTCCCGGGTCAGAAATGTTTTCAAGGGCAACAATAAAATTACTTGAACCAAGCATGTTTATATTAAAATCTCTTTTATGAAAAACAGCCGCTATACCCTGAGGGTTTTTCGTATCAGTAATTTTTTGAAAACTGCGATCATCAATCTTTTCAGTTTTTATATTCAACGAATTATAATGAGTAATTAGTTCGCTGTTTCGAAGAAGAAATGCATCCGTATAAAAAATAATTTCAGCATGAAAATCACTGTTAATTCCTTCATCAACAATACGTTTGCCTTCAATTAAAAACAAAGCTTCCGATTCCCTAAACTTTTTTTTATTTAATGATGCGTAATATTGTATCTCGTTTTTTGTCAAATGAATTATCCCGATGTATCAAAAATGAAAAATAGTGAAAGATTTCCGTATTTCAATAACTACGATTTTAATTTTTAAGTTTAGAATTTCAAAAAAAAGTTAAAACCAACAAAAAAAACATTGCAAAAATTTATCAAATGTGTTAATTTTAAAACTCTAAAATTTTGCTGGTGTAGCTCAGTTGGTAGAGCAGCTGATTTGTAATCAGCCGGTCGGTGGTTCGAGTCCTCTCAC
>VAPK010165608.1_pt1 | contig 10808 bp, 7 predicted proteins | sample 3395031 | NCBI WGS metagenome assembly VAPK01 (sample SAMN08290443, study PRJNA428436) | hydrothermal vent metagenome | isolation source: Deep-sea hydrothermal vent chimney 1 | place: Pacific Ocean: Juan De Fuca Ridge
CCCACCGATCAGTGTGAGCACAACTGCTCTTTTGTCAGCGGTCATGTCTCGGCCGCGCTTTTTTTCCTCACTTTCGCGTTCGTCTACCGCTCCAAAAAGGTTTTGTGGTTCGCACTCTCCTTGTCGGCGTTGATGGCGCTTACGCGGGTCGCCCAGGGCGCCCACTTTCTGAGTGACGTATTGTTCGCGTTCGTGGTCAACTATATCGTCTTCGTTCTGCTTTATCGGTTTTTTTACGGGGAGGTACCGCGATTTGAATAAAAAGGTGATACTCTTTTCTTTGGTTGTGGTTTTCATCGCGATTCTCTTCTATCTGCAGGGCGACATTCCCACGGAGCGTTTTTTCCATCGACTTAGAGAGAGCGAAATCGTTCGCCTCTTTTCGATCCTGACGGAGATGGGAAAGGCGGAGTACTATCTGGTTCCGGCCGCCCTCGGGTATCTCTATTTCCGAAAGGGCGAAAACGCGGCGGCGATGCAGCGCTCGGCCTATCTTTTCGTCACGGTCGCCGCTTCGGGCTTGCTGGTCGATCTGATCAAGGTGATTGCGGGCCGTTTTCGTCCCGAACTCTATTTCAAAAAGGGACTTTACGGATTCGATTTTTTCCATATCCACCATAACTACATCTCCTTTCCGTCAGGACATGCGGCCACGGCGGTGGGGGCGGCGGTGGCGCTGGGATATCTCTGGCCCAAAGGGCGATATCTTTTTTGGATGTTGGGAGGTCTGATCGCATTGAGTCGGATCGTCGTGGTGCGCCACTATCCCAGCGATATTCTGATCGGCGGTTTGATCGGTGCGCTGGTTTCGCTCTGGCTCTACCGAAAAGTATACAAAGAGAGGATCGAAGATGCGAGAATCTAAGGTGCTTTCGCTTTTGCTGCTGACGATCGCCGTTTTTCTCAGCTTTTTCGCGACGCTCGGGATGGTTCCGCTTTTCGATCTGGACGAGGGGGCTTTCAGTGAAGCCACACGCGAGATGCTCGCTTCGGGAGACTATCTTACCACCTATCTCAACGGCAATCTGCGTTTTGACAAACCGATTCTGATCTATTGGCTACAGGCGTTGAGCGGCCGGTTGTTCGGCTTGAACGAATTTGCGATGCGCTTCCCCTCCGCGATCGCCGCCACGCTCTGGATCGTCGGCGTCTATCGGTTCGTGCGTCAGGAAAAGGATGAAACGAGCGCTTTTTACGCTTCGTTTTTCATGCTCTCCTCTTTGCAGATCACGATTATCGCCAAAGCGGCGATCGCCGACGCGCTTTTGAATCTTTTTATCGCGCTTTCGATGTTCGCGATCTATCGCTACCATCGAACGAGAGCGCGTCGTCACCTCTATCTCACCTTTTTGTTCATCGCATTGGGAACCCTCACCAAAGGACCTGTGGCGATCATGATTCCGTTTGTCGTCAGTGCGCTCTTTTTTATTCTCAACAAAGAGTTCGTCGTATGGCTGCGGGCGATTTTCAATCCCGTCGGAATCGTCATCTTTCTTCTGGTGGCGGGACCGTGGTATCTGCTGGAGTATCTCGAACAGGGGGAGAAGTTTGTGGAGGGGTTCTTTCTCAAACACAATCTGCAGCGATTCGAATCGCCGATGGAGGGGCATTTCGGTTCGTTTTTCTACTATATTCCCGTACTTTTGATAGGGATGCTTCCTTTCACCTCGTTGATTCTGCGGCCGCTTCTTGAGCTCAAAGATTTTTTGAGGGAGGATCTGGGACGTTTTCTGCTGTTATGGTTCGGTTTCGTTTTTCTCTTCTTCTCCTTCTCCGGAACGAAACTTCCCCACTACGTGATCTACGGATACACGCCGCTTTTCATTCTGGCGGCGTATCGTCCGGATCGGTATGCGGGGCGGTTGGGGCTGGTCGTCTGGCCGGTGACGCTCTATCTCTCTCTTATGCTGCTGCCGCTCTGGCTTCGTGCGGGAGGTTTGGAGACGATTGCGGATGCGCATGCACGGGCGATTCTCGAAGACGGGTTGGCATGTTTTGATGCGGAGTATTTCGGTGCGTTTTCGCTCGCGATCGTGGCGACGCTGGTAGCCGGAATGGGCCGATTTTCGAATTTTTGGCGGATCGTGATCGTCGGTCTGGTTTTCATTGTGACGATCAATTTCGTGCTGCTTCCCGTGGTGGGCGAGATCAAACAGCAGCCCATCAAAGAGGCCGCATCGATCGCGAAAACGCTTCGTGTCCCTATCACCAGCTATCGAATCACGACACCGTCGTTCAATTTCTATCTCGGAAGCCTGACCAAACGGGGCGATCCGCGTCCGGGCGAAGTGGTCTATACGAAGAGAGAGAAATTAAAAAGAGTGAAAAGTTATGATATGATTTATCAAAAGGGCGGAGTCGCCCTGATCAAACTGAAGGAGTTGTGAGTTGAAAAAACTCTCGCTGGTTATACCGGTCATGAATGAAGAGAAGAATATAAAGCCGCTGTTTCAAGCGGTGCGCGAGGCACTAAAAGGAATCGACTACGAAATGATTCTGGTGGATGACGGGTCGACCGACGATACGGTGAAGCGTATCAAAGAGAATGCGGACGCGCGTACGAAACTGATCGTTTTCAAGCGTAACTACGGTCAAACTACGGCGATGGCGGCGGGAATCGATGCGGCGGAGGGAGAGTTGATAGCGACGATCGACGGAGATTTGCAAAACGACCCTTCCGACATTCCGATGATGATCGAAAAGCTGGAAAAAGAGGGATGGGATGTGGTGGCGGGACGCCGCGCGAAGCGGCAGGACGGTTTTTTGTTGCGTAAACTCCCCAGCAAAATCGCCAACATGCTGATCAGAAAACTCACCGGCGTGCATATCAGCGATTACGGCTGCACACTGAAAGTCTTCACGAAGGATGTCGCGAAAAATCTGGAGCTCTACGGAGAACTGCACCGTTTCATACCGGTATTGGCCACGCTCAACGGGGCGAAAATCACGGAAGTGGACGTCAAGCACCATCCCCGAATCCATGGCAGTTCCAAATACGGTATCGGCAGGACGTTCAGGGTGATGAGCGATCTACTGCTGATGGTGTTTATGGAGAAGTATCGTCAAAAACCGATGCACCTTTTCGGCACGATGGGTATTATTACGTTCGGTATCGGGATGATCATCAACCTCTATATGTTGATTTTGAAATTGCTCGGATACAGTATCGGTACCAGACCGCTGCTTATTTTGGGTGTGATGTTGACGTTCGTGGGTATCATTCTGATCGTGACCGGCTTTTTGGCGGAGTTGATCATGCGTACCTACTACGGAGCGCAGAACAAAAAACCTTATACGATCGCCGAAGTCTATACGGGAAAAGGGGTCAAAACGTGATCGCGATTCCCGCATATAAGCCGCTGTATTCGAATTCTCCCTCGAATTGATCCGTGTCGATCTTCAGCCTTTTGTATTGATATCCCAGATGCAGATTCGTACAGCAGAAATGTTTCGTCTTTCCGAAGATCCGGTAGGCGATACCGCCGTATGCATAAAAGCTGTTACCGCTGCTGAGTGCGTTGGCGCTGGAGAGTTTTCCGATCAGATCCAACCCTTCCAGCAGGGATAGTTTTCCCTCCATATCGATACCGGGTAGAATCAGGATTTTGGTGTATTTTTCCTGCTGTGTGCCATCATCCGAAAGGATCGAATCGAGTTTGATACCATCCAGACTCACGCCGATCGCCAGATGCGGATCGATTCTGTAGAGATATTGCGCTTGGGCCCATGCCATCTTGATGCTGCTGTTGACGAATGTTTGGGATGCGAAGAGTGAACCGTTGTAGATGATATCCTCCGTGAGTTTGGCGCGGGATGTGTTTTTGAACTCTTCGAACGAGAAATTGAAACGGTGTTTGCGGGATCCGAAGGAGAAGGAGGGTTTGAGTGTCAGATCGCTCTTGTCGTTTCTCAGATCCTTTTTGATGTCGATGGTATTTGCGTTTCCCTCTTTGAATTTCAGATATCCATCCAGGGTATTGCTCCCAGTTTCGAGTTTGAAACCGGTTTCGGCGGAGAGTGAAAGTGCAAAAAAGATCAACAGAGAAAATATGGAAAAGAGTTTCGACATTAAAATCCCTTTTTACTTGCATATATTTAGGTAACTATTATATTACCTTGCAGGGATATCGTCAATATAAAATAACTCTTAATACCTATAAATAAAATATTTATGAAGTAAAGTTTTAAAAAGTTACCTTTTGTAAATAAAATTGCCTTCTGTCGAGATTTTTAGAAACCCTCCAGCATAAGTTCCCACAGCTTTTCTATCTCCGAATCGGGAAGATAGAGGGTCGAACGGGTGTGAAAAAGCTCTTCCAAAAAATGTCTCCGAAACGATTTTCCGGTGAGACAGGTCGGATGTGCCGGTAGAAAGCCACGTACGAGTGTGACCCGATTCTCGATGAGACCGTCACAGACGAAGCATTGAAAATGCTCATGCAGTCTTCCTTCATGTGAAAGGAGAGAGAGGTATCCTTCGATGGCACTTCGTTTGGGGTTTTGTTTTTCGAATTTTCGATGCATCGACTCGAGTAATCCGAAATAGAAAGGATCTATGTTTTCGATATCGCGTAAGTGTTTGTAAAAGAGTTGAACGAGCTGTTGCCAGATGTAGAAACGGTGCCGTTCGAAGATCCATTTTTCGCTCAGATGCAAAACATGTCGCAGTTGGCCGATGGAAGAGCCGGCTGAATGTCGTACTTCGAAGTCGATCTTGTATCCGATATGGATGGTGGCATGTCTGGCGCCGTAAAAGCGATAAAGAGTTTTTAAGCGATTTTGTGTTAAGAGCGTGACGATCAGATCTTCGTCCCGTACCCTCTGAGTGTGTAGAATATACCCTTGCATAGGGCTATTGTACCAAAGATCATCAGAATTTTACCACTTTTTCGATAAAATCAGCTACTTTTTAGAAAAGGTTGCTTATGGATTTATTAAAAAGCTTTAAAGACAACTGTGGTTTCGGTCTTTTGGCAAGTATAGACAATATTCCGACCCACCAGAATGTCGAAGATGCGATCATGGCTTTGGAGCGCATGATGCACCGGGGTGCGATCGCCGCGGACGGTAAGAGCGGAGACGGAAGCGGTTTGCTGTTCGGTATGCCGGTGGAGTTTATGCGAAAAGTGGCACAGAAAGAGGGTGTAGCGCTTCCCGAACAGTTTGCCGTCGGTATGCTCTTTATGCAAAATGACGCACAAAAGCAGACTATCGACGAAATCTGCGAAAAGAACGATCTGAAGGTTCTGCTCTACAGGGAAGTACCTATCGATACCAAAGCGTTGGGCGAACAGGCGTTGGCTACACTGCCAATGATCCGCCAAATTTTTCTGACACCCAACTCCATCATCGCAACCAAACGGTTCGAAGCGCTTCTGTACCTGACAAGACGTGAAATAGAAGCCGCATTTTCCGAAGAGAAAGATTTTTACATTCCCACTTTCTCCAATAAGGTAATCTCTTACAAGGGATTGGTGATGCCCACCCATATCAAAGAGTTCTACAAAGATCTCACCGATCCCGATTTCAAAGTCCCCTTCGCACTCTTTCATCAGCGTTTTTCGACCAATACGCTTCCCGAATGGCGTCTGGCACAGCCGTTTCGTGCGATCGCTCACAACGGAGAGATCAACTCCATTTCGGCGAATCGCTACAATATCCGTGCCAAATCGGAAATGCTCGAAAGCGAAGTCTTTTCCGAAAGCGAAATCAGGAAGCTTTTGCCGATCACCGCATCGGATCTAAGCGACAGTGCGAGTTTGGACAACGTTTTCGAATTTCTAATCGTCAATGGAATGGATTTCTTCAAGGCGGCCCGCGCCCTGATTCCCGCACCATGGCAGAACGCCCCCCATATGGATTCGCACCTGCGGGCTTTTTACGAATATATGAGCACCTGTTTCGAAGCGTGGGACGGTCCGGCGGCCGTGAGCCTGACGGACGGTCGCTATATCGGATGTATCCTCGATCGTAACGGTTTGCGTCCGGCCAAATACATCATCACCAAAGACAGACGTATCGTCATCAGCAGTGAATACGGTGTACTTCAGATAGACGACAGCAATATCGTCGAGCGGGGCAGACTCCAGAGCGGGGAGATGATCGGTGTCGATCTGAAATTCGGAAAGGTTCTCAAGAGTGACGAAATCGACAGCTATCTGAAAACCAGCAACACCTACTCCGAATGGCTGAACAAACATATGACCTATCTGCAAGAATTCGTGGATCTGCCTTTCAACGATACGAGCGCCTACGAAATAGAAGAGCTCGTGGTCAAACAGCGATACAACCATATCACCCGAGAAATCATCGATATGGTGATCGAGCCTATGATGCGCGACGGCAAAGAGAATACGGGTTCGATGGGTGACGATACGCCTTTGGCGGCATTCAGCGATCAAAACAGACCTTTCAGCGATTTTTTCAAGCAGAAGTTCGCGCAGGTGACGAATCCCCCCATCGATCCTATTCGTGAACGCGTGGTGATGAGTCTCAATACCGGCTTCGGCGAGATGCGCAACATTTTGGAGGAGGATCCAGAACACGCCATTCGGCTCAAAGCGATCTCTCCGATTTTGATGGAGGAGAAATATCGGACGCTACTCTCCTTCGGCGACCCCGAACACCCCAGATACAAAGCCCATTACAAAAACAGAACTTTTTCCACCCTTTTTGACGAAGATCTGCGCGCTTCGCTGCAAAAGCTGGCCGATAGTGTCGTGAGAGCGGTTCGGGACGAGGGGGTGCGGGTGATCATACTCGACGACCGGTGTCAGGGAGAGAGGATGAAGACGATCCCGATGCTGATGGCGATCGGCCGTATCAATCAGGCGCTTCTGGATGCCGGAATCAGGCATCTTACTTCCACCGTCGCCGTGAGTGGCGAAGCGATCGATTCGCATACGTGCGCGACGATGATCGCATACGGTGCCAACGCCATCTACCCCTATTTACTCTATGCGACGGTCCTGGAGATCGCGAACAAGAAAAATATCTCCATGTACGAGCGTAAACATCAATTCAAAAATGTCCATCAGGCTCTGGGTGCCGGTTTACTGAAAATCATGTCCAAAATGGGAATCGCGACGATCGCATCCTACAGAAACTCCGCGCTTTTTGACATTTTGGGTCTTTCCGAAGAGATCAAGGAGGAGTGTTTCAGGGATTCGCATCTTTTGATGCCGGGTCTGGGATACGAAGATATCGAAGAGAGGATCGAACGCAACTACAACAAGGCGCTGGAAGTCAAACGGATCGAAAAACTTCTTCCCCTCGAGGTCGGTGGCTTTCATAAATATATTTTCAACAACGAATACCATGACTACTCCCCTTCCGTGGTCAATGCCATACACAAAGCCTCCATCACCGGCAGGCGGGAAGATTATCGTCGGTTTGCGGATCTGGTGGACAAACGGGATAAAAAGATGATTCGCGATTTCTTCGTACTCGATTCGGACAGGGAACCGATCGCCGTAGAGAAGGTCGAGCCGGTCGAGAATATCTTCAAACGGTTCGCCACGGCCGCGATGAGTTTAGGCTCCATCTCTCCCGAAGCGCATGAGGCGATCGGTGAAGCGATGAACCGTATCGGTGCACAATCCAACTCCGGAGAAGGCGGAGAAGCCCCCGAACGACTCAAAAGCAGCAAGCGCTCCAAGATCAAGCAGATCGCATCGGGCCGATTCGGTGTCACACCTGAATATCTCAGAAGTGCCGAAGAGATCCAGATCAAGATCGCCCAGGGTGCGAAACCGGGAGAGGGGGGACAACTTCCGGGCCACAAGGTCACGCCTCTGATCGCATCGTTGCGATACACCATTCCGGGTGTCACGCTGATCTCCCCGCCTCCCCACCACGATATCTACTCCATCGAAGATCTCGCACAACTTATTTTCGATATGAAGCAGATCAATCCCGACGCCCATGTCGCGGTGAAACTGGTTTCCACGGCGGGTGTCGGGACGATCGCCGCGGGTGTCGCCAAGGCGTACGCCGACAAAATCATCATCTCCGGAGGAGAAGGCGGTACGGGTGCGGCACCCCTGACATCGATCAAATACGCCGGCAATCCGTGGGAGCTAGGACTTAGCGAAGCGCACAACGCATTGAAACTCAACGGTTTGAGAGAATTCGTCCACCTGCAGACCGACGGCGGACTCAAAACCGGCTTGGACGTGATCAAGGCGGCCTTGCTGGGTGCGGAGAGTTACGCCTTCGGTACGGGGGCGCTGACGGTGATCGGATGTCGTATCCTCAGAAGTTGCCATACCAACCGATGTACGGTCGGTGTCGCGACGCAGGAAGAGGTGCTCAGAGAGCATTTCGTGGGTACGGTCGATCGAATCGTCAACTACTTCACCCTTTTGGCCGAGGATGTGAGGGAGATTTTGGCGAAGCTCGGTTACCGTTCGGTCGAAGAGATCGTCGGACGCAGCGATCTGCTGAAAATAATCGACGATCCTATGGCGCGAAAATTCGATTTCTCTTCGATTCTGCGCCGCATCGAAGGTATCGATACATGTCAGGTCGCTTCCAACGAGCCGTTCGATAAGAACGAATACGAAAAAGAGATATTGAACGAAGTCTACAAAGTGATCGAGAATCCCGGAGACAAAATCGTACTCAGAAAGCGTATCTCCAACCTCAACAGGAGTTTCGGTACCCGTATCAGTGGAGAGATCGCCAAATTCTACGGCAACAACGGCCTTCCCGACGACAGTATCACGCTCAAACTCACCGGTGTTTCCGGACAATCTTTCGGTGCCTATCTGATTCGGGGTGTTTCTCTCTATCTCGAGGGGGCCGGCAACGACTATGTCGGAAAAGGAATGAACGGCGGAAAGATCGTCATCACTCCCAAAACCCAGGGCGAGATGATCTCGTGCGCGGGCAACACCTGCCTCTATGGCGCGACCGGGGGCAAGCTCTACGTCGCCGGCAGTGTGGGAGAGAGATTCGCGGTCAGGAACTCCGGCGCGATCGCGATCGTCGAAGGGACGGGCGATCACCCCTGCGAATACATGACCGGAGGAGTGGTCGTGATACTCGGTCGAACCGGTGTCAATTTCGGGGCCGGTATGACGGGCGGTATCGCTTTTGTCTACGACGAGCACCATGAATTTATCGACAATCTCAACCAGGAGCTCGTCATCGCGACACGTATCGATACGGACGAATCGGATGAAGAGAGGCATTTCATCAAAAAGTTGTTGCGCAACTATGTGGACGAGACTTCGAGCGAAAAAGCGAAATACATTTTGGAAAACTTCAGGCATACGCTTCGGGATTTCTGGATCATCAGACCAAAAGATATGCGCAAAGTGCCGTTGAATCCAGAGGAGGGAGACTAAGATGCAGAATTTTATGTTTATGGAGAGAATCGAACCGGAAAAGCGAGGTTCGAATGAGCGGAAAAAAGATTTCAAGGAGATTTACACGATCTTCAGAACGACAGACGCGATGGCGCAGGCGGATCGTTGTGTACAGTGCGGCGATCCCTACTGCCATAGCGCGTGCCCGCTGCACAACTTCATTCCCTATTGGCTCAAATCCGTAGCGGGCAAAGACGATGTGCTCGCCTTCAAACTCTCCAACGAAACCAACCCCTTCCCGGAGATCACCGGCCGTATTTGCCCGCAAGATCGTCTTTGCGAAGGTGCATGTACCCTCGAGCAGGATGGTTACAACGCGGTGACGATAGGCTCGATCGAGACCTACATCAGCGAGCATGGTTTCAAGAAGGGGATGAAAATAGAATTCCCTCCGCTGAACACGGGCAAAAAGGTGGCGGTTGTCGGTTCGGGTCCGGCGGGCTTCTCCGCGGCCACCTTTTTGATGCGCGCAGGAATAGCGGTCGATATGTTCGAAAAGGCGAACCGTCCCGGCGGCCTGCTTACATATGGAATTCCGAGCTTCAAACTCGAGAAAGAGATCGTTTTCAGGCGATTTCAGTGGCTCGAAGAGGCGGGGATGAAACTCTTCCTCAATACAGAAGTGGGCAAAGATATCGATTTCAAGGAGTTGATGGAGAATTACGACGCGGTATTTATCGGAATCGGTGCGGAAGCTTCCAAAAAAGCGAACATCCCCGGTGAAAACGGAAAAAACGTCTTCGTCGCGATCGATTTTTTGAAAAATATTCAACAAAAACTTTTTGGTGAATCTTACGACGAGTCGTTCGATGTCCGCAACAAGAACGTCGTCGTCGTCGGAGGCGGTGATACGGCGATGGATTGTCTTCGTACGTCGCTTCGAGAAGGAGCCAAAAGCGTCAAGTGCCTCTACCGCAGAGACGTCCACAATTTGCCCGGTTCCAGAAAAGAGTTCAAAAACGCGAAAGAGGAGGGGGCGGAGTTCGTTTTCAACGTCACCCCCAAAGAGGTGCTTCTCAACGACAAAGGAGAAGTGATCGGTATCGAAATGCTCAAGACGATTCTGACGAAAAAAGACGCTTCGGGTAGACAGCGTGTGGAAGTGATCGAAAACAGCGCGTTTCGAATCGATGCCGACGTGGTGATTTTCGCACTCGGATTCAACAACACCCAGCCCAAATATCTCTACGAAAACGGTATCGAGATGGACAAATGGGGTCAGATACAGGCGGATGAAAACTTGGAATGCAGCAAACCGTTCGTTTATACCGGAGGGGATTGTTACAGAGGAAGCGATCTGGTTGTGACTGCCGCCTACGACGGAAAGATCGCGGCGCAATCGATGATCAAGAAACTTTTGGGAAAATAGAGGCGAAACGATAGAAGAGATCGATAATTTCTGCGATGCCGTGCTCCGTGGATGCGAAGAGACCCGCG
>VAPK011028322.1_pt1 | contig 10808 bp, 12 predicted proteins | sample 3395031 | NCBI WGS metagenome assembly VAPK01 (sample SAMN08290443, study PRJNA428436) | hydrothermal vent metagenome | isolation source: Deep-sea hydrothermal vent chimney 1 | place: Pacific Ocean: Juan De Fuca Ridge
ACTGCCCTGACTTGTCAGACAACCAGCGCAAATACTAGAGAGGGGTAGGCCAAGGGTCAAGCCTTCCATCGGATTAACCAGAGGCGCGAGGGCCCGGCACCTCGGCTCCTATCGATGCCGCACCAGACCAAACTGAAACCTGCCTTCGATGAAGTGAGTGGTGGCGACAAAAACTGGAGTGCCTGCCATGTCGCAGTGAAGCTGGACCAGCTTCAAATACGAGGCATCCGACGGGCGCTCTCCCCAGCCAATATGGGGCCCGTGGTCAGCGTGAAGTTCGGTGACCGCCACCGCGGTCTGTACTCCGTTTCTGTCGAGAAGGCTGAATAGGGAGCCGGAAACATCGCTCGGCTTGAACCCTTCTCCCAGCAAGGTCCGAGGGATCACATCCAAAGAAAACCCGATGACCTCATCGTCAGCCAACACCACCCTCTCAGCCACCAACACACTTTCGCCTGGCTCAAGTCGAAGGGTGTTGCGTTCGGTCTCGTCGGCCTCCCGAATTGTGACAGAGCGGTACTTCATGGACGGCCGATGACCCTGATTGCGGATGGTATCGGTGATCGATTCCAGTCTTCGAATGTCAGACTGTCCCGGGACAGCTGACGGCATCACTACGGTGCCGTGTCCGTGGCGGGTTAGGGTCGAACCCCGGCTCTCCAGGTCTTGAAGGGCGGTCCGAATGGTGGCTCGAGATACCCCGTACTGATTGGCCAGGGTGTGTTCGCCGGGGAGCCGGTCTCCCGGCTCCCAATCTCCCGACTCGATCCTTCGCTTGAGATCCGCCGCCACGGTATCCGATAGGTTCGACACCGGATTGCTGTGCTTGGTTGTCACGAGACCCCTCACCTCTCTCCCGCTGCGGTGGTCGACACTACATGGCCTGCCACCCCTCGTCCACAACTTGTCAGACAACTGAAGGGAGAGATAGTTTGAAACAATGCTGACGGGCTCAGAAGTGGCAAAGCTTCTCCAACTCCAACCCCTACCAACGGGCGAGGGCGGACTCCGGTCCCAGACCTGGCGGGACCAGTCAGGATCCAGTATCTACTTCCTGATGCAACCCGGCGACTTCTCCGCCCTGCACCGTCTCACCGGGCCAGAATTGTGGCATCACTATTCCGGGGCACCGGTAGAGATGCTCTTGCTTGACCCAAGTACTCTGTCTCATTCCTTGTTCATTCTTGGCGACGATCTAACAGCCGAGCAACGACCATTCTACGGGGTCGCCCAGGGAATCTGGATGGGAGCGCGGACCATGGGAGACTGGTCGCTGGTGGGGACCACCATGGCTCCCCCCTACAGCCCCGCTGCTTTCGAAATAGGACTTGCCGCCGACCTCGTCATCGAGTTTCCCTCGGCCGCGACCTTGATCCCATCATTCACCAGGGACCAAGCCTGATGTTGGGCACCGACTCCCCAGCAAGGCTCCTGGATCTGTCGGGCCGGGTGGTAATCGTGTCCGGCTCCACCGGCGGGCTTGGAACCGGGATCAGCGAACGGCTCCGTCTGGCTGGTGCCACCATGGTCAGCCATCGACGGTCCGGGCCAGCGGGTTCGGCCGATCTGATCTTTGACCTAACCTCTCCCGATGCCCCCAGCGAGATCGTCAGCAAGGTGCTGGATACCCACGGTCGGATCGACGGGCTTGTCAACAACGCTGGCATTCAAACACTCACCCCCTTCGACCAACTTGACGACGATGCGTGGCGGGAGATGATCGATATCAACCTGACGGCCACTCATCGCCTAACTCAAGCGGTCGCCAAAGTCATGATTGGTCAGGCGTCGGGCGGATCCATCGTTCATGTTGCCTCCATTGAGGGGCATCAGCCGACCACGCTACATGGCCACTATTCGGTGTCCAAGGCGGCCCTGATCGCTCACGCCAAGGCGGCCGCTCTGACCTTTGGTCCTCAAGGAGTCCGGGTCAACACCATCTCACCCGGACTCATCAACCGGCCGGGCTTGGAAAACGACTGGCCCGATGGGGCTAGTCGTTGGACGAAGAGTGCACCGCTAGGTCGGCTGGGAGAGCCTTCCGATGTCGGCGATGCTTGCCTGTTCCTCATCTCCGATCTCTCCCGCTGGGTTACCGGCATCGACCTAGTGGTCGATGGCGGTGTCCTGACCCGACCAACCTGGTAGACAACAAGACCATCGCAACACCAAGCGAAGAAGACCGCAAGCAAAGAGGTAACGACCAATCATGCTCTACGAAGAACTCCAGTCCACGTCTGCTCGGATCGCCGAACTGACCGGAGTGGCCAGTCACGATGTGGTGGCCGTCCTTGGCTCTGGACTCGGCAGCTACCCGGCAACGGTGGATAACGCCACAGTGGTCGACTACGGCGACCTCCCCGGCTTCCCCCAACCAGGAGCAAGTGGCCATGCCGGCAGGGCCTACTCGGTCCAGATGGGAGACAACCGTGTACTCCTCTTAGCCGGTCGGTCCCACGCCTATGAAGGACACGCCATGGATGCCATCACCTTCGCCGTCCGCTGCTCAATCCTGTCTGGCTGTTCCAAGGTGGTATTGACCAATGCGGCCGGGGGTTGCGCCGACGGGATGGAAGCTGGGGATCTGACCCTGATTACCGATCATCTCAACCTGTCGGGGCTCAGCCCACTTGGCGGCGAGAACGACGATCGCCTTGGTCCACGCTTTCCGGACATGACCGATGTCTACTCTCCAGTTCTGCGAGAGAAGGTGAGGGCCGCGTCGGCCAAGGTTGGGGTACCGCTACGCGAAGGTATCTACGCATGGTGGCAAGGCCCGAACTTTGAGACTCCGGCCGAGGTGCAGATGTCCAAGACCCTGGGAGCTTCCCTGGTTGGTATGTCCACGGTGCCCGAGGCAGTGGCCGCTCGCCACATGGGCGCCGAGGTTGTTGGTATCTCCCTGGTTACCAACCTGGCCGCTGGCATCTCGGAGACTCCCCTGTCCGGTGAAGAGGTAATGGAGACTGCGGCCCTGGCCGCCAAGGACTTCAACGCCCTCTTCGACGCCTTCCTCCCCACTCTCTAATCCCGTTCCCAAGTCCAGGTCCCCAGAACTCCGTCAACTGGAGTGCCAGGGCACCGTTTTCGACCGTCTGGCACTCCAGTCGGGTGGGTTAGGCGGGGCTTTTGCCAGCTCGGAGGAGGAGCCACACGGTCATAGCGAATTCACCGATGACCGCGGGGATGGCGACGATCAACAAGAACACGGTGGCGTGGTCGTCATAGGTACCCAACAGGGCTCTTCCTAGCGTGTCGATCACATAGCCCGTACCGGCCAAGACCAGGACCCAACCCAACAGCTTGTTGATATTGCCCGACTTCAGGATTAGGCAGCCGATCGTTATCAGGTGACCTCCAAAGAGGAATAGCCCAATCAACCAGGTGAATATAGACGCCTGGAGGTAGAGCATGGCTTGAGCATCCGACTGAGCAGGATCGAAGGCCGAGAGGTAATCGGCGCCCGTCACCAGTTCGAGGACCAGGAACAAGAAGACCGAGGCGACTCCGAGAAGAGTGGTATAGACCAGCCGTAACCAGGCGGCCAGCAACGAAAGGTCTCGGTTGACCGGGCGGAAGATGATGTGCAAAGCCCAGGCCACCACCACATCCAGAGCGAAGATCACCAGGAATCCAACCAGCCCGGCCCGAAACAGGCCTTCGGAAGCCCTGATATTGGCGACGGTGGCCGCGGGATCGCCGGACTCGGTGAGTCCCTCGAGTACCAGGAAATTGGTGAAGACCCCAAGAACAAAGAGACCGATGTAGGAGACGCCGGCGATCTTGGCGGCGGTCCGGGGATGGACCTGTTTGCTGGAGGTGAGAGTGGTGGTCATGGCCGGGCCTTGTTTTGGTGGGAGGCTGTTTGGTGGGAGGCTGTTTGGTGTAAGGCGATCGAGATGACCTCGGCATTGACCGAGGTGAGGTGGACCAAGACACCATGCAAGTGAGAGGGATCGCGGATCTCACCGATCAACACGGTTACTCCATCACGAGAGTGGTCGATGCTGAAGTCGTCGACCAAGGGACGAAGGAATCGGGAGCTTGCCCTACCACGAAGGACGATCTCATACAGGGTTGCCTCGGTCATGGCCTTACCCTCGCCGTTAGAGGAACTATGTGTCCTCATGCGTTTGCTCATCTCACCCGGGTGAGATCGGTATCGGGAAGGGTCCACCGAACCGGTCGAGACTCTGACCGAACATGAGATTGCGGTCCTGTGCTACCTGCCAACAAAGCTGAGCCACCCGCACCAACAATCCATCAACTGGAGTGCCAGGGTGCCGTTTTCGACCGTCTGGCACTCCAGTTGGGGTCCATAACCGCCCGACCTCGGCCTATTGGTAGCTGACCCTGGCCTATTGGTAGCTGACCCTGGCCTATTGGTAGCTGACCCTGGCCTATTGGTAGCTGACCCTGGCCTATTGGTAGCTGACATAGTCGGGGTCGGGGTCCAGGCCCAGTACCTCCGAAGGCGACATGGTTGGTGAATCCTCGTCGTAGAAGACCTTGAAACCCCGGGCAAATCTCGGCGGGAGCAGGGTGTTGTAGTCGGCAATTTTGGCCCCCGGCCCACCCTCACCATCGGCCTGAAACAAGATGATCACACCCGGTCTGGAAACAATCTCATCGGCGTTGGTAACCATGTCCGGTCGGAAACGATGCACAATCAGCAACTTGTCCGGCAGGTCATTTGCCGCCACCAGTTCCGACAAATAGGCGGAAACCTGGTTGATGGTCGAGGCGTCAACGGTACCGATACGACCGGCCGGGGTCTGGTCCGGGCCAACCACCCACTCGGGATCCATGGCCAACCCAACATCGGGTTCCAACAGCAACGGCTCGAACGAACGAGCCTCGTCAAGGAAGTTGGCTCGGCCCGGTTGAATGTCGAGGATGACCTGACCACCGACGGTCCGGATGGTGTCGATGTAGGGGCGGACCGCGGCGTGATCAACCCGTCTCCGGTAGAGGTTGTCGGGACCAGGAGATGCCGTCACTAGGGTGGTGATCAGCTCGAAGGCCGGAACCACCGGACGCGCCTGTGCCCGATATGGCTGGGCCTGGGCCATCAGTCGAGGCAGCACTTGCTCGGGGGTTCCCTCACCAGCGACACCAAGTACATCGGTGGTCGGGTGACCATAAAAGGCCACCAGCATGTAGTCCAGCGACCCTCCCTCAAAACCGGCCCGGTAGCCGAAGCGGTAGTCGGTTCGCTCCACCTCGGTTCCGTCAAAGGCAAAAACCGTGACTATCACCGGCACCACCTGTCCGATGGCCAATCCCGTCGGCAGTCGGTCCGGCTGGAAGACCAGGTCGGTGGTCGCGCTCCCGGCAGAAACGGTGCCAGCCAGCCGCTGTCCGTCAACCGAGACCAGCATGGTCGACGCGGCGGCCACCACCTCTCGATCAAGGCTGACCTCGATCAAGCTCAGGCGGGTAGTAGTCCGGTACGCGTCGGGCGTGGCCCGTACCACCGACAATTCGGGTTGCAGAATCCCTTCCGGCGATATCAGGAACTCCGCCGCCACTTGCTCACGACTGACGCCGGCAGCAATTCGACCAAGCCAATAGCTCAAGCCCGCCACATCGTGTGTCCGGTTCAGAACATCGCGATAAAGGGAGGAGATGTATCCCTGGTTGCTGGCTCCCGAGCGGGCAAAGAACTCCGGAGAAGAAAAGAACAGGGAATAGAGATCGTTGGCGGTCTCCCTGTCCACCAGAAGGTCGGACCAGTAATCCAGGCCTTCGGCATCGGGCGCCCGGTGCAGAATCTCGACATAGGCCCGGGAAACGGCGTGGCGTCGTTGTTCCAGCGAATCACCGATCTGGCCCAGCACAGCCCCGGGCGAGACACCCAACTCAATCTGACCAACCCAATGAGCCCGGCCGCCAGGTTCGGGCTCTCGACCAAGTAGTCCTTGATAGGCCGAGCTGATAAAGGCCTCGGTATCAAAGCCAGCGGCCTCCGCAAGAAACGTTTCGGACCTCGTGGCCTGAGCCGGTGCCACCGGCAGAACCATGGCGCCCAACAGGGACCCAAGAACCAACAGGGTACGCACAACTCCAACCATCTACCGAGAGTGACATACCCTCCGTCGCGACCGCGGGATCCAAGCCGATCCAACCAGAGGGTTCGGGCCGTTTGCTCGGGAGATTCCACCTAACGCCGGGGCAGACGACCCCAGATCAAACCGCCCTCAAGACGCCAGCGGGGAAAGAGCACCCGCAACGGACCCTGCATGGCCAACCAGACTAGGAGCCAGGTGGTACCAAGGTGAACCATAAAGGGACCAACGGCGACGGTATCGCAGACACAGCGCCCGGTAAGGGCATCGGCCACGCTCAACAACTGCCAAGCCAAGAATCCCTCGGGTACTACGGCAATCAGGCCCAGCAAGGAGGGCCAGTCCTTGTCCCAGCGGAACTGTTGGAGACCGTGGTAGAACAACTCCCACCCGATCCCGGCTACTGCCACCACCGCCAGCGCGGTCAGGGCGTTCTCCAAAACATGGGATCTGGTCATGGTGGCGGCACGCGGTAGGAACGGCACCAGCAGCAGGGTCCAGGGGATGCCGACCATCACAATCAGGAATAGGCGGGTCTCGATTCGACCGACCAGGGTTGAGGTCATGGTTGATGTCCTCTCATCCAATGCAGCCATTGCCGAGCCGAGCGGAGGGACCCCATTCGCGAAATCTCACCCAGCCGGGCCAGGTCATCCACCATGCACCAGGCGGCCTGCCCAAGACCCCAGAAGGAATCCGATGGTGCCAGGGTTCCGCCCAAGGTGATGGAGCCACTGGCGTAGAGGCGCCCGTCTCCGCTGCGAGAACCAGCCACCTCGAAGTCATCGCTGACGGTGAGGCGATTCCACTCATTCGTGCGTACCCCGAGTCTGTCCACCAGGTCGGCCATGAACGGATTGTTGCGCATGTCCGGGTCAAGACCGATGGCATCAATGACGTAGTCGGCCTCGACCGCCTCGGTCGATCCATCCGGGGCTCGCATCTCGACCACAACCCGATCGTCTCGACCGGGCCGCAGGGAGCGCAGCTCGGCTCGGCGGGCCTGATACCAGCCCTTCTTCTTGCCATCGTCAAGCATGCGTCGCCAGCGACGGCGCGACGCCGTGGTGGTGCCACTCATGCGCTCAAGCAGATCCGAGCGAGCGTGGGGTTCAGAAGTCAGCATGGTGCGTCGTAGTTGTCCTCCCCCGGCCGCCTTGGGAAAGGTGAAGGCTTGATAGCTGAACCCCTCATCGGCCCGGCGACGAAAGGTCCGGGGTTCGGTTGAGGAGTCTGGCCAGGACCGGAAGAGATGAATGATACGAGTGTCGCGATGTCGGGAGTTCGCCAGCCGTTCTAACACTCGAGAAGAGGCAATCCCGGCACCGCGCAACACGATGGTGGCGGGCTCATTGCAGACGGCATCATAAACGTAGTTGTGAGGTTCGTAGGCGTTTACCACCCGGGATTCATCACCGGAACTCAAGCGGTAGGCGGCAACTTCTCTGCTGATTCGAGGGCCAGGATGGCCAATAGCGATGTGAACAAACCGGCTCCATATGACAGTCGGCACTTCGTCGTCTTCGGAATCCACGTAGGTGACATAGCCACCATCCTCGTGCCGTCGCACCGCAGTGGCCCGACCATTGACCAGCATGTCGGTCCAGCCGATGCGGGAAGCTTCGCGATCGATGCTGTCAAAAACAAGGGCGGCGGGAGGGGTATAGAACTCGCTCAATATGGGTTCGGTCATCACCGTCCAGAGGGGGCGTAGAGTACGACGGCGACGAGCCTCGGTCACGGCGTAGGAGGGAAACCCCCACAGGTTGTCAATGCGAGACATGGAGTCGGACCGGAGCCGGTCCCAGCCGACGATCTGGGAAGTCTCCGTCAGATACTTGAAGGTTTCATAAGGAGTTGCCAGCGGGCTGACCACGGCAATTGATTCGGTGGGTACACCCGAAACCCGTAGGGCATCGACGGCCGCGAACGAGCCAAGCCCACCACCGATGCTGAGAAAGTTGACCCGCTTGAGGGCCGAACCAAAGCCTTCAAGTTCGGCCTCACCAACAACGGGATCTGAGGGGACCTCTACCAAAGCCACGGAATCCAGCTCCTCTTTCTACGACTGAGCCTTCCTTCACCCAAGGCCTTCCTTCACCCAAGCCATCGCGAGTCTCATCCTGACCGGAGATTCAAAGGCGGCATGAGTCTAGATACTAATGTCGGACGTCCCCGAAACAGGCGACGGACCGGGGGTCTTTAGTCCCTTAGTCCTTTGACTGTATGGGCCGGTTCGTTGACGATATGGAGGCCGCGTATGCTCGGGCATGGCTGAGGTTCAGATTCGGAAAAAGGGTGCTCTCATTTCCTGGTCGCTCTCCGGTCTTGTCACCATCACCTGGCTAGCGGCTGTACTGGCGTTTGACCTCATGGACCGAGTCATCCAGAACTGGGAATCAACCCTCACCATGGTCTTTGGCAGCTTTCTTGCTGGCTCGTCACCCGAAGGTGGCGGAGCCGTTGCCTTTCCGGTGTTTACCAAGGCTCTCGGCGTTCCCGGCCCAATTGCCCGCACCTTCGGACTCTCCATCCAGGCGGTGGGCATGACCATGGCGGTGATTTCCATCCTGGTTAGTCACCGGCCCATTCACCTGCGAGCAGCCGCTGTTGGTTCGGTCTCCGCGGTGATCGGCTTCCTGGTCGCCGCAGCGCTCTTTGGTAAACACGGCGAAGTATTCTGGCCCAGCACAATCGGTGCTCCTTGGGCCAAGGCCACCTTCAGCATCGTGCTCGCGACCACGTCCTTCCTTATGATCCGACACCTTCGGGGCAACGTCGAGCAACCTTTTGCCTTGCCCTGGACCAGCCGCTACGACGTTGGGGTGGTCGTGGTTGGCCTGGCGGGAGGAGTGCTGTCCTCGCTCACCGGGACTGGCGCGAACATTGTCATATTCTTGTTCCTCATCGTGCTGGCCGATGTTGATCCTCGGGTAGCTCTACCAACGGCGGTCACGGTCATGGCAGCGGTATCCATCGTAGGTTTCATACTCTTCGCCATTGTCGACCGACAACTGGTTCTGGTCGTTTCTGGAGGTCGAGTGACCAGCGTTGGTGGCACCACCACCGATCTAGATGCCTCCAACTCCGATCTACTAGGCCTCTGGCTGGCGGCGATCCCGGTGGTGGTGTGGGGCGCCCCGCTGGGTTCGCTGGTGGCCTCCAAGGTGAATGAGTACCGACTAGTTGGCTTCGTCGCCGTGCTCGCAGCCTTCGAGGTCGTGACCACCTTCATCCTGGTTAGCGAACTTCGTACCGAGCCATCGCTACTGATCTACCTTGCCGCCGGTCTTGTCCTACTCCCCGCCTTCATGGTCGTGATGCAGCGCCATCGGCTCCGGGTCTTCGCGACCCGAGATCAGACACTGACAGAGATCGTCTCCGACCCCTAGGAGACCAGATCTATCCGCAGTTCTTCCTCAACCGGGACTGCGCTCATTATCCTGGCGTTGCGCTTGACTCGCCGGATGCTCTCCCTCTCCAAAATATCTGGCACCGCCACGGAGCCAATGGCGGAATCCAGTGAACTGGACAGTTCACCCAGCGCCATCAGTGCGTGATAGCGGCCGCAACAAACCCGAAGAAAGGAAGCGAAGTTGGCGATGTTGTGGCCAGCATCAAGCGCCTCGCCGTAGAGCTTGGTGACGAGTTGACCAACACTCATCCCGTCCCGAAAGGCAATCTCTTCTAGTGTCAGCCAAAAGAAGTGCTCCAGTCGGATACTGGTGACGGCTCCCTCAAGACGGACAGACTTTGAACGGCTCTCCCACAAGTCGGCGTCCGCTCCAATGAAAAGTTGGCACATGGTCGAGTCTCCAGCTACATAGAACGACGGTGTTGGGTAACCAACCTAGTTCGATGGGTACTCTCGCCGCCAGAACACCTGCTGGCTGAAGGATTGCTGATTCTCGATTTACAGAAGGGCCATGAACTGGCGCATCCACTCGGGGTGAGCGGGCCATGCCGGAGCGGTTACCAGCTTGCCGTCGGTCACCGCTGCGCTCACATCGATGTCGGCAAAGGTGCCTCCGGCCGCAGTGACCTCGGGTGCACACGCCGGGTAGGCCGTACAGGTCCTGCCTTCGAGTACGCCAGCAGTTGCCAGGATTTGTGAGCCGTGGCAGATGGCGGCCACCGGCTTGTCGGTATCAAAGAAGTGCCGCACCTTCGAAAGGACCCGTTCGTCCAGCCTCAGGTACTCCGGAGCCCGGCCACCGGGAATCACTAAAGCATCGAAGTCGGCCTCGTCAATCTCGGCGAACGTGCCGTTGAGGGCAAACATGTGCCCAGGCTTTTCGGTGTAAGTCTGATCTCCCTCAAAATCGTGAATGGCGGTAGGAACGGTGTCACCAGCTGCCTTATCGGGACAGACCGCAATCACTTCGTGTCCGCAAGCCATCAGGGTCTGGAACGGGACCATGGTCTCGTAGTCTTCGGTGAAGTCACCGGTGATCATCAGGATCTTAGACATCGTTAGTCTCCTCGGTTTGGTGCAGATTCTTGGAAAGAACCTAGGCTCTGACCCGGTGTCGGTGGTACTAGCCCGCTACTACAAAGTGCACGACCGGGCGGTCTGGTCTGACACGTAGGGATCCAGGTCAGAGAACGGTACGGACCTGCCACAACTCGGGGAAGAGTTCGACCTCCAACATGCGACGAAGATAGCTCACTCCGCCGGTTCCTCCGGTTCCTCGCTTGTGTCCGATAATGCGTTCGACCGTGGTCACATGGTTGAAGCGC
>VAPK010529345.1_pt1 | contig 10806 bp, 10 predicted proteins | sample 3395031 | NCBI WGS metagenome assembly VAPK01 (sample SAMN08290443, study PRJNA428436) | hydrothermal vent metagenome | isolation source: Deep-sea hydrothermal vent chimney 1 | place: Pacific Ocean: Juan De Fuca Ridge
ATTCTATATATTTTAAATATTAGTGCTTATTTTTTATAATCGATTAGGTCAATGACAAACAATATGCCAAGCACTAAAAACTGACAGGATGTCATTTAATCACAAAGACAAGATGGTAGGTTGCTAAAAATAAAGCTATGATAATCAAAAATGTGAACCACATCACCAAGAATTGACATGCCGTTAGCGCAAAATACCATCACTATAAATAGAACCCAATTTTTTCCTTGATTGACTGGTCTTCATCTTTTTTGCTTAAAATTTGGGAAGAAGCCATTACATTGGTTAATATTGTTAAAGACTTCCCATAGAATAGATATTGTATACATACTAACTCTGTCATGAAAAAAACGTTTACGCCCTATGTTCTAAAGCTGATTGTAATATCTGTCTTATTGTTTTCCTGTGGAGCAAATAAAAAAGTGACGGAAACAGAGTTTATCTCTCTTTTTAATGGAAAAAATTTAGAAGGTTGGGTGGGTAACAAAGAATCGTATCGAGTTGAGAACGGAATAATCGTTGTTGACCCGAACAGAAGTGATAACGGGGGCAACCTTTATACTTTTAACGAGTACAGTGATTTTATTTTTCGCTTTGAATTTCAATTAACAGCTGGTGGCAATAACGGTTTGGGAATACATGCCCCACTTGAAGGTGATGCCGCTTACCTGGGTAAAGAAATTCAAATACTCGATAATACGAGTCTTAAATATGCCGAATTGAAACCCTATCAATACCACGGGTCGGTATATGGTATTATACCGGCAAAACGTGGTTTCTTAAAACCTGTTGGCAAATGGAACACTGAGGAAGTAATCGTTCAGGGATCCAAAATAAAGGTCATTTTAAATGGCACTACGATTGTCGATAGTGATTTTCTTGAAGCCAGCAAGAACGGCACTATGGATGGCAAGAATCACCCAGGGCTCCAACGAAATCGAGGTCACATCGCATTTTTAGGGCATGGTGACATCGTGAGATTCCGGAATATTTCAATAAAAGACCTATCTTTCAAACAATTAAAGTAAAAAAAACCACATGAGCATAAAAAACAATAACCGTAGAGACTTCGTCAAAAAAAGTGGATTAGGACTTTTAGGATTATCGATACTGCCCTCATTTCTCGGTAAGATAACATCAGAAAACCGCTTGAGAACAGCGCATATAGGTGTAGGCAATATGGGCGGTGAGGATCTAAAGGCAATTTCATCACATAAATTGGTCGACGTTACGGCATTGTGCGATGTTGACACCAATAATTTGGCGGCTGCCAAGAAATTGCATCCAAATGCAAAGATATTTTCCGATTACAGAAAAATGTTCGAAGAAATGGGCGACTCAATTGATGCCGTAATCGTTTCGACCCCTGACCATACCCATGCACCTGCGTCGATGATGGCAATGAACCTGAACAAACCCGTATACTGTCAAAAGCCCCTTACACATCATGTGACAGAGGCTAGGGCAATGCGAAAATTGGCGAAAGAAAAAAACCTTGTCACCCAAATGGGCATTCAAGTACATTCTTTTTACGATTATAAACTAGCAACATTATTGATTCAATCAAGTATCATAGGAAAAGTGAATACCGTACATGCCTGGTCACCAAAAAATTGGGGTTACGATGGTGCAGCACCCGAAGGCAGTGACCCAATACCCGAAAGTTTGGATTGGAACCTATGGTTGGGCACCTCCGCTGAGAGGCCGTACAAAGACGGAATTTATCACCCTGGTAATTGGAGGAAACTAATGGATTTCGGTTGTGCCACTCTTGGTGATATGGGCGTACATATATTCGATACGCCATACAACGCACTAGAACTTGATGTACCAAAAACCATTACCAATAATTGTAGAAAACCCACTGGTTTCGGGTATCCTGAGAACAATACGGTCACTTATGAATTTCCAGGTACTAAGTATACTGCCGAAACACTAAAATGGGTATGGTACGATGGCGCCGGAGCACCTACCGAACATGAGGATATTCTTTTGCCCAATGGTGAAAAACTTCCTGAACAAGGAGCTGTATTTGTTGGTGAAAAAGGAAGGCTGCTCTTACCGCACTTTATGGAACTACCCAAACTAATCGTAGACGGAAAATATAAAGAGATGGATATTGAGTCTTTTAAAATGGGGGAACCTATTAGAAACTATGGTACAGAAGGAAAAAAGCATTACCACCAGTTTGTAGATGCCTGTTTGGGAAAAACCGAATGTACCGCCCCATTCTCTTATGCGGCCAGACTTACCGAAACCATACTTTTAGGGGTTATTGCCGGTCGCTTTCCGAATAAGACCTTGCATTGGGACAATGAAAATGCAAAGTTCGCTGAAGAAGAGGCGAATCAGTATTTAGATTCGCCCTATCGTGATTTTTAAACCTGCACTACTCTTTTGAAAAGTATTTTGAAATTGTTGATGGAATCGTAGTACCTCAACCTACTATTTTTTTTATTCCATCAACAATTTCATTGAGTTTCTTGTCATCACAAGTAATGGAAAACGCTGCTTGCGAATAATAAAAACTACGCTCAAAAAGGTGTTTGCCAATGAACTCCGTCAACTCTTTATCAGATATGTGCTTGATCAACGGTCGTTCAGACTTCTCTTTCTTCAACCTTGCTGCCAAACTATCAATAGTAAGTTTTAAATAAACAACCTTGTCGGTCGCTTCTGAAATAACCGACATGTTATTTGCGTAACAAGGCGTACCCCCACCAATAGAGAGAACAAAACCATCTTCTTTTGAAAGAATTTCTTTTAAATACGCCGATTCTTTTTTACGAAAATAGATTTCTCCTTTCTCTGAGAAAATCGTTGAAATTATTGCTTCCTCTCGTTTTTCGATATAATCATCAAGATCTAAAAAAAACAAACCAAGTTCTTTGGCCAATTGCCTTCCTACTGTGGTCTTACCACTGCCCATATACCCTAAAAGAACTATTTTCACCGTTATGATTTTTGTAAATTTGAACTAATTTTCATTGATTTCAAAAAGAAATCTAAATTTCTCTTGAAATCGACTTGTAAAATTAATTATTGCCATTATATTTGCAGCCGCAAAGAACAGATCTTTGTATTGAAATTATGACCTGGTAGCTCAGTTGGTAGAGCATCTCCCTTTTAAGGAGAGGGTCCTGGGTTCGAGCCCCAGCCAGGTCACGAAGTGAAATAAAAACCTGCTTTTCTGCAGGTTTTTTTCTGTAGTAAACTGGGGCGAGAAGTATATGCCGAACAGAGTGACGTAAGCTTCGGCTCGATAATTTTTAATGCAAAGTTGTAGAACGAAAACTATTTAAACCAACATTAAAATTTTAAAAGAGAAATAGGAAATGTTCAACTTTATGAAGACTGATAAAATACCTTTTATTAATACTCATATGAAGATAAACTTCCGTTTGGCTCATAGAAATATCCCTTTAAGGCTTTCATAACTTTTTCCTTATTTAGGCAAGCTTCCATAAAACCAGAATACCAGACATATAATGGATTATCATAATTGTCGCTAAATTCAAAAGTTCGGGTTTTCTTATATTCTCCAACATTATCAGGTCGATAAATTACGTTAGTGCTACCATTGCCCATTTGAAAATATGGTACAAAGGCAGTTTCTAAAAGTCTATGTCCCCATTCATTACCTCCTTCTGAAAGGCTAGGTAATTCTTCTTTCAGATAATCAATTACTACAATGTTTCTCCTCTTACTCTTGTCTATAGAATGAGTTCTAATAAGCTTATTTATATAAGAATCGTTAAAACCGTAACCAATAAATAGAATTGCATCAGATTCATAAATTCTCTGATCTAGTTTTAAAAAATACTGTCTGAAAGGCTCTCTATAAATTTGGTTTATTTTATCCAAACCAGTTATAATCGTTGAAAGAGGGTGATTTGATCCTTCTTGAGTCGTAATGCCTCGCCTATTTTTAGGCCCATAGCCAAAATCACTAGCCAAATCCCTATTCCAAAAAATTTCCTCATTATCTCGCATATCAAAATGTACAGAACCATGTAGATGATAACAAAAACTCCATTCGTTTTTATAGAGATTAACCATTTTGAACTTTCCCGTAATACTGTCAAAACCATGCTTCAAATTAGGTAATGCAGAAAGTAAAACATTGTCATAGTTTAAATTCACAAAGCCCAATTCAAATTCATTTTCAAACAACTTAAAAAATTTCTTTACCATATTAAGATTACCCTCTTTACCTAGATTCCTGCATTTGCTTCTTAAATAATCTAATAATGAAGAATTTAAATGTTTATTTAAAGAAGAGAAATCATTTGTATCTGCAATTTTCACCACACCATTCGCATTTCGTATTTCTGGAAAATCTTTTATTTCAATAAAATTAGCATCCATCTCTAATGATGATATCCTCTGGATTGTATGCAAATACTGTTCAAAGTTGTTTTTTTCAGGGTTATCCCTATTCATCTTATTTCTAACCCATGTATAGAGACTCTCATTATAAGTTGAATTCGTTAAACAACAGCATCTAGTTGCCCATTCTTCAAACAATTTATCTATTTCGTCAACACTAGGCATACCAAATTCAATAGAGGCCCCAGCACCCAATACAACCAAGAGTTTTTTCATATCAAATTTTCTTCATTAAATTTTTAAAAGTATAAAGAATCTAGTTAAAACATTGACTATTTATCAATAGCGAAATAAGGCATTGATTAAAATTAGGAATACAAATATTATGAATCATAGAAATATTGCACAAAGCGGATAAATGTCAGTAATGCTTTTCCCATTCTTGACCTTATATAGCTTTTTTACAAAAGTGGGTACGCTAAATATCTAAAAGTTCAAAAAATCAAAAAAATTGTTAATATTTCGATATTTATACGTATATTATACATATAAATAGATTGAACTATGATACGAAAGGAATTGCATTTAGATGAAACCGTTATTTCAGCGCTAGAAGCCGAAGCCAAAAGACAGAACCGAAGTCTTAAAAATTATTTGGAATTTCTGGTCATTGAACAGGCCAAGAAACTCGAAGTGCCCTCCAAAGAATATACTGATATGATGGATGACTTATTGAACAAGTTCAATAACAATGAAATAGAATTTTCTGCCATTGAAGACGTAATGAGTAGGAATGGTATATCAAATTAACGTTTCAAAAGATGCAGAGAAAGATATCTTAACCGCTAAATGTTATTTTCGCATTTCGGGTTTGGAATACGATTTTGATAATGATTTCATAAGCCAAATAGCGTATTTAAAAGCAAACCCCTTCCTCTTCCAAGTTTACTATAGGAATATCAGAAGAGCTCATTTTAATAGCTTTAGATATTCGATACACTTTGTAATCAAAAACAATATGGTCTTCATTTTACGAGTGTTACATCATAAACAAGAGTATAAATACTAAATAGAAATTTAAGAAGGTAAATAATTCAAGTATGCAATAGCAAAATCGCTAAATAAACAAGAGCTGTGTGCCTTCTTGATCAGCTCTGGCGTAGAAATCGCCTATGGTAAGAATACCATCTAGATCATCAATAAGATCTTCTTCTTTTAAATGGAACATATCTACAGCCAATTTACAACCCCAAAGTTTGCATCCAGAATCTGATAGAATCTCCAAAAACTCACCAATGGGGGGCATATCCAACTTTTCCATTTCCCTTTTCATCATTTTCGTAGCCATTGCTTCCACCCCGGGCAAACCACCAAGCATGGTAGGCATGTGCATTGCGGGGTTGCCAACGGTAGCAACACGTAAATGCGCTAACTTTTTCTTTTGAATTGCCTCCAATCCAAAAAATGTAAAAAATATTTCAGATTCAATACCTTCCATTCTGGCACCATTAGCCATTACAAAGGCAGCATAAACATTTTCTATTGTAGCTTTTGATAGTATAAAAAGCATTTTATTAACTTTTGTTTTGCTCATAATTTCAAGTTTTCACAAATTATATACAACTTTTAGGTTTTGGAATTCCAGCTATCATAGTAGATGTTTTTAATGGCCCTCCTGGAAATAAAGCATAAAATTCTTTAATGTTCACAACGCCGCTTTTTTTAATACCTCTTATTGAAAGAGCTTCGTCTTTATTATGTTTTTCTTGAAGATAGTCTATGACTTTCCAATGTTCGTCAGTCATTTCAATGTCATTTTCTTTTCCGATTTCAGTTCCAACCTCTTTGGTCCATTGAGAAAAATCTGTTAAATACCCTTGTTCGTTCCTGTTTATATTTTCCATTTTAATAATTTAGTTTTATTTTAAATCTATTTTTTTTCCTTTTAAACTCATATTTCTACCTACAAACGGAATTGGTATTCCCTTAAGGAGCATGTTCCAATAAACCCATCTAAAGGCTAATTTTCCCCAATGATTGAATACACTTTCCTTTAACAATTTAAGCGGCCCGATTCCTGCTATTGGAAATGTACCTTCTACAGGTTCTTGTTCGTAGTTGAAATCTATAAGTAATGCTTTGTTGTTTCCTGTTTCAATAAAACAGTTGGCATGACCATCAAATTCTTCTTTTAGAGGTTTGTTTTCTATATAAAGTAAGATATTGTCTGTAAGTGTTTCAGCTTGAAAGTGAGCTACAGATCCAGCTTTTGATGCAGGAACATTTGTTGCGTCACCTATAACAAATACATTTTCGTTTTCTAATGATTGTAAGGTGTTATGATGTGTTGGAACAAAGTTTAAATCGTCTCCCATTCCCGACCGCTCAATAACTGAATCTCCCATATTTGTTGGTACGGTTACCAATAAATCGTATTCAATTTCTTTGTCTATATAATCTATTATTTTATTGTTTTCATTATCTACACGTTCTATGGCAAAGTCAATTTCAATATTGATATTTTTTTCTTTTAATAAATATCCTAATGATTTTGAGCATTTTTCTTTTGTAAAAGCACCATCTAAAGGAGTTACATAAGTAATTTCTACTTTATCCCTTATTCCTTTTTTCTTAAAGAAAGAATCGGCCAAAAAAGCAAACTCTAAAGGTGCAACAGGACATTTAATGGGCATTTCAGCAATATGTACAACTAATTTTCCACCTTTCCAATCTCTTAGTTTGTTGCGTAATGCTAAAGCACCTTCATAAGTGTAAAAATCAAATACATTTTTTTGCCAATTTTCACCTTTCATTCCTTCTACTTCTTCGGGAACGGTTTTAGACCCCGTAGCAATTATTAAGACGTCATAGAGAAGTGTTTCGTCTTCTAATTCAATTTTATTCTCTTGCGGAAAAATTTGTTGAATCTTTTTTTGAATATAGTTCACACCCTTAGGAATGAATTTTTTTCCCACCTTTTTTACTTGATCTTCGGTATAGGTGTCAAAAGGAAGAAATAAAAATCCTGGTTGATAATAGTGTGTTCTATACTGATCCACAATGGTTATCTTCCACTCTTTTTCAGGAAGCCTTGCTATCAAATGATTTGCCATAATCGTACCCGAAGTGCCCGCCCCTAATATAACTGCCTTTTTCATTTACTTGAATTTTAATGGTACTCGTTCAACGTGAACAAAGAACAAATTTACTACTGCCAACGTTCAAAAAAGATGACAAATATCACGTTGATCTTAGTGAAAAAACTTCTTGAAATCCGAAAGCCTGCCCATGACGGGCAGACTTTTTCAAAAAGTAAAATCGATTAAAACAAACTAATTATAAAGTGCCTTTAATGGCTGCCTGTGCAGATGCTAACCTTGCAATGGGAACCCTAAACGGAGAACAACTTACATAATTCATTCCCGTAGTGTAACAAAACTCTACTGAACTGGGTTCGCCCCCGTGCTCGCCACATATACCCACTTTTAGATCAGGTTTGACCGCTCTACCTTTTTCCGTGCCCATTTTGACCAACTGCCCCACACCTTCTTGATCCAACACTTCGAACGGGTCTACTGTCAAAATACCTTTCTCTAAATATATAGGTAGAAATTTACCGATGTCATCGCGTGAGTAACCAAAGGTCAATTGGGTCAGGTCATTTGTTCCGAAAGAGAAAAAATCAGCATGCTTCGCAATTGAATCCGCCAACAGAGCGGCACGTGGAATCTCGATCATGGTACCCACCAAATAATCAATAGTGTCCTCACGTTCTTCAAATATTTTATTTGCCGTACTCCTGATAATCTTTTCTTGCTCTAAAAATTCGTTCAAAGTACCAACGAGCGGTACCATAATTTCTGGTTTGACCTCAATACCTTTCTCTTTGAGGTTTAGTGCCGCTTCGATAATGGCCCTAGTCTGCATCTCGGTGATTTCAGGGTAGGTGTTTCCCAATCTACAGCCTCTATGCCCTAACATGGGATTAAATTCTTGAAGTTCAGAGACCTTGTTCTTTACCGCCTGTAATGAAATGTGCATCTCTTCTGCCAATTCTTTTTGTGTTGCCAATTGGTGCGGAACAAATTCATGTAGGGGTGGATCCAACAAACGAATGGTCACGGGTAGCCCTTGCATCGCTTCAAAAATACCTTCAAAATCACTTCGCTGCATTGGCAAAAGATCTTCCAAGGCATTTCTTCTTCCCTTAACGGTATCGGCCAGAATCATTTCGCGCATGGCCTTGATACGATCTACTTCAAAGAACATATGTTCGGTTCTGGTCAAACCAATGCCCTTGGCTCCAAAATTTCTGGCCACTTTGGCATCTTTGGGAGAATCGGCATTTGTTCTGACCTTCATAGTGGCATATTTATCGGCCAATTTCATGATTTCACCGAACTCACCGCTCAGTTCAGGTTCGCTGGTCGCTACTTTTCCTTCAATGATATTACCGGTCGAGCCATTCAATGAAATCCAATCCCCTTCATGGTATTCCTTACCATCTACGGTCATGGTACGGTTCTTATAATCGATTATCAAAGCCCCTGCCCCAGAAATACAACATTTGCCCATGCCCCTTGCCACAACTGCTGCATGGGAGGTCATACCACCACGTGCGGTCAAAATACCTTTGGCAAGGTTCATACCTTCCAAATCTTCGGGAGAGGTTTCAATACGGGTCAAAATAGTATTACGGAATTTACTTGCCTCATCGGCAAAGAACACGATCTGACCTGTTGCCGCCCCGGGAGAAGCGGGCAACCCTTGTGCAATGATATTTACTCTTTTTAAAGCTACTGGGTCAAATACCGGATGTAATAGTTCATCTAATTTATTAGGCTCTATGCGAAGTAGTGCTTCCTTTTCTTCTATAGACCCTTCTTTCAATAAGTCAATTGCGATTTTGACCATTGCGGCACCAGTACGTTTGCCATTTCTGGTCTGTAATATCCAAAGTTTTCCATCCTGAATAGTAAACTCCATATCTTGCATATCGAGATAATGCTTTTCAAGAATGCCTTGGTATTCATGGAGCTGAGTATAAATAATGGGCATCAACTCTTCTAAGGAGGGGTACTTTTCTATACGCTCTATTTCATCGATTTTTGCTAATTTCGCCCATCTTTTCGAGCCCAACTTGGTAATCTGCTGCGGTGTTCTAACACCTGCTACCACATCTTCACCTTGGGCGTTTATTAAGTACTCACCGTTGAAAACATTTTCTCCGGTACCGGCATCTCGGGTAAAGCATACCCCAGTACCCGAGTTTTCACCCATATTACCGTATACCATGGCCTGTACGTTTACAGCGGTACCCCAATTAGCTGGGTAGCCGTTCATTTTTCTGTAATAAATGGCCCGGCCACCGTTCCAACTATTGAACACGGCGATTATCGCTCCCCAAAGTTGTTGCCAAGGGTCTGTAGGAAAATCATGCCCCGTGCGCTTTTTTACGGCATCCTTAAAATCATAAATAAGGTCTTTCAAATCTTGAATGGTAAATTGGGTATCTAGTTGGATCTTCCTTTTTTCTTTTAGGTGCTCCATGATTTCCTCGAATGGATCGATGTCATCTTTAGATTTCGGTTTCATTCCCAAGACGACCCCACCGTACATTTGAATAAATCTGCGGTAAGAGTCCCAGGCAAACCGCTCATTATTTGTCTTGATGGCCAACCCTTTGACAACTTCATCGTTTAGCCCCAAATTTAGAACGGTATCCATCATACCGGGCATAGATACCCTTGCGCCTGAACGAACCGAGATCAGTAATGGGTTTTCAATATCACCAAATGTCGAGCCCATAATATTCTCAATATTTTCTACTGCTTTTTCGACATCTTTTTTAATTCTCTTCAGAACTGTTTCTTTACCCAGTTCATTGTACTCGGTACATACTTCGGTAGTAATCGTAAATCCGGGAGGAACGGGTATACCAATTGCACACATTTCAGCCAAATTGGCCCCTTTTCCCCCAAGAAGATTTTTCATTTTACTATTACCGTCGGCGACCTTATCGCCAAATCGATAGACCCTGCTGGGAATCTCTTCCAATACTTCCATACTATAAAATTTTAGGTGTCTTTATGTAATTATCAAAACATCAAAATTATATACTCCAATACTGTATTTTCATGATTTTTATCATAATAATCATATTGGGATTGCATGGGACTCCATCATGGCAAATAAGTGTCATTTTCGAAGATCCGTAAAGATACTTTGCTATATTTGTCCTCCTTTTCAAAAGAGGCCCACGTGGCGGAATTGGTAGACGCGCTACCTTGAGGGGGTAGTGTTCGAAAGATCGTGCTGGTTCGACTCCAGTCGTGGGCACAAGGCCCCAACTTTTTGGTTGGGGCTTTTTTGTTACAAAGAAATGCTGGTTCCCCCGAAGTCTCGGGGCAGTCGTGGGCACAAGGCCCCAACTTTTTGGTTGGGGCTTTTTTGTTACAAAGAAATGCTGGTTCCCCC
>VAPK010521366.1_pt1 | contig 10801 bp, 9 predicted proteins | sample 3395031 | NCBI WGS metagenome assembly VAPK01 (sample SAMN08290443, study PRJNA428436) | hydrothermal vent metagenome | isolation source: Deep-sea hydrothermal vent chimney 1 | place: Pacific Ocean: Juan De Fuca Ridge
GCAACCAGAGGGCCAAATGGACTTAACTTTTCGCCTTCAACTTCGTTCCAGAACAATCCGTCTTTTTTTCCGGGTGTACTGGCAATACGCTGGGCATACTCCCGAACTTTGTCACCATCTCTATCCGTATTTGCATATTCAAGCTGTGCATCAATGTATAGCTGACAAATCTCTATCGCATTCAGTTCATTTCTACCTATACGCCTGTTAACAAGCTCTTCAATTCCTGCCCCTGTATCAAAATGCCACCCAGCTTCTGTTTTTACCAATGGAAATGGGAGTGGCCAGGTTTCGCTGCCCATATAGAGAACTTTTTTGTCAGCCCCTACATCACGCAGCTCATTCTTTTGTCTTATTGCCTGAGCAGCCCGCTCACGACTTATCTTGTCATCGTCCGTTAATTCATATTCATATTCCTTACCAAAGATATTAAGCAGTGCCTCCGTATCATCTTGTGCCAGAGCCCTGGCCAGAGCATCAACAGCCATATCTGCCGTTTTGAATATTGTCTGATCTGCAGCCTGCGCAGTAGAAATAAACAGAATTGCAGTCATCGACAAAATGCCTGCCAGAAGAATTACAGCCTGGAAATTAGGTATTGCCCGCTGATTAATTTTTTTATGATTCTTACAATTCATGTGCACGATAATAATCTCCAGCATGCTGATGCTATTTTTATAATGGTATTTTTAATCCCGATTATTTCAGTTATCTCCTGCGACCACCACCGCCGCCACCACCACCTCTACTACCCCCTCCGCTTCTTCTAGCTGAACTGCCAGATGAACGCCGTGAAGTTCTGTAATTGGATTGGCTGGTTCGACTCTTCTGACCACGCTGACTGTTTCTGGACGTAGTCTGCCCACTTTTGTAACCACCAAAGGAACCTCCACTACTGCTCCGTGTGCGTTTAGATTGCTGTATTGTGGCAGTGCTGCGCCTTTGATTACTGGGTTGGCTGGATGGCCTTTGCCCATTACTCGGTTTTTTTCCTGTACTTGGTCGGGTTCCAGAACCTGGTCTTGTTCCTGTACTTGGACGTGATCCAATACCAGGTTTCGTTCCTGCTCCCGGTCTTGTTCCTGTACCTGGACGTATTCCTGCACCAGGTCTATTTCCCGAGCCAGGCCTATTCCCCAGGCCGGGCCTGTTTCCTGGACGGTTTCCGCCTCCAGGTTTCCAGGTATTACCACTACCAATATTGATGTTATTCCCCCCACGATACACATTAATATCAGTACGTCCACGTCCATACCAGCGACCATGGCTACCCCAGTGTATGCCGTAAGTGATGGCCGCACCGACAAACACGCCAGTCCAGAATGTGGCTGCGGGGTTATAGTAATACGGATAAGGGGAAGAGTAATAATAGGGGTAAGGGGTTGTCTGGTACACTACCACTGTCGAGGGTCTATAACTTGGTACGTAAATAACTTCCGGACTAGCTGATTCAATCTTGATAATTTCTTTTTCCACAACGATAATTTGCTTGTCATTCGATTCCAGGTTTCCAGCCTCCTGAGCTTTATTACGAAATTGCTGAATAGCCTCCATAACATCATCCTGTTGATTAACGACCGCCTCTCCCAGTTTCCAGGTCCAGTCCAGGTCATTGTTCATTAACTCGACCACTTCTGGATAATTTAACAGTCCCAATACACTAGGCTCCCATTGCTCATCAGGTTTCAGATCCGGTTGGTTTTTATACTGCTCCAGAAAACGAGATGCCTGCACAATCTCCATGGGATAAGTTGAGGCTGGTATAACGATAGCAAGCAGTTCGTCGGGGTAAAGCGCAATTGGCCCAACCAACTCCACAAGTTGTTCTATGGTAAGTAAGCCTGTTAGATCTGTGCTGGTTTCATCAGGTGTACTCTGTTGTTCACCACTGCCGAGTATTGCTGTACCTGCAAAATAGCCCGCAGTAGAAATAATTAAAAATAGTGCAATGCTTTTTAGATTTAGTCCGGCATGAATCATCATAGGTTCTCCTTAAGCTTCAATTAATTGTCTACAAAGGTATTCATGGGGTAACAACCATATATATTGAAAACTATGTTTGTATTCTATCAATATAGTAATGACGGATACAGTAGAGCAGGCTTTGGTTCATACTACAATATTTTAACTGTAAATATTGAATTGTAGAGCAAGTGGTAAAATCTATTTTTTGCACAAACTTTTATCTTTTATGGTTCAACTGGCCAAACTGCAGTGCTCTGTTCTAACAAGTATTTAGAATAAGTCTCTCATGATCCCCTAACTGTTTCAATAAGCACTCTACATTAATTTTCTTGGATGGACCAAATAAGGGCGATATTTCGAATAAGTAGATGTTTTTTTGACTGAATGGTTTGTTAAGCCTAGAAAAAGCAGTTGCTCGCGGTTTGCTATTGAAAGAATTCAAGGAGCTATATTTTTTGCAACTATAATCACGTGCAGTGTAGATAAATTTTATCGGAAACAGAAGAAAGAAAAGGGCTTTTATTAAGACTTAGGTACCTGTAAACAAGTGATTATCCATTCTTGCTAGTCTTTTTGCCCGTCATCAGTGCTGTAGCAAAATTTACATAGCCAGCTATGCGCCAATTGCTACAGCACTGATGACAAACAAAAATCCTGCCCAATTATTGGATACTTATTTATTTCCAGGTGCCTTGGTATGAGTAGCTAACAAGGTAGAATTTGTGAAAATCAAAGATGAAAGGAGGATATTAAGAGGGTGTTTTATTGCGGAATAGATACAAAGTTAAACAAAGGAAATTCCCGCTTCCTTGCGGGATATTCAGGATTTAATGAACATCTTTCCAATATTCTTTTTTAAGTAAATAAGCAATTACAGTAAACATAAGTAGGAAAAATAATACATATTTACCTAAACGTTTTCTTTCCAGTTGTATTGGCTCACCAACATAAACCAGAAAGTTGACAAGTTCATTTACTGTTTTGTCAAATTCCTTGTTTGATAAGCTGCCTTTTTCTGTAAGTTTTAAATGCGTTACAACATCTTCTCCTTTTACACTTTGAATTTGAGCTGTTTGTATGCCTTGTAACTTCCAGAGCATATTGGGCATGCCTACGTCTTTAAAAACAGTGTTATTAGTACCAAAAGGTTTGCTTTTATCTGCATAAAACCCTTTTAGGTAAGTATACAACCAGTCAGCACCTCTGACTCTAGCGATCAATGATAAGTCTGGAGGATTTACGCCAAACCATTTTTTTGAATCATGCTCGTTCATGGCTGTGAGCATTGGGTCGTATATGTTAGCGCCTTCGGGTGCAATTTCTGCAAGGACTATATTTTCATCAATCTGCAAATCCATGGCGATACGTTTATAGCGCATATATTTAGCTGAATGACAACCAAGACAATAAGTGACATAGTGCTTTGCCCCTTTTTGTATTGAAGCGAAGTCATTCAGGTCTACATCAGCATGTTGCAATACAACACCCCCACCTGCTGCAAATGTACTGAGGGGCAATAAAAGAAACAATGTTTGTATGATTTTTTTCATGATTAATCCAGGCTCCCTTTTAGTCTTTTTGCTAACCGAGTTAACACGTGTTTAATACCCGACTTATCCGGAGTCACAGGGAATGCAGTTGCGCCCCAGCTAGTTTTGAGGGGTTTGTGGATAGTCATTTCCTCTAAAGCATCAACTATGGCGTGATATTGATCTTCAGCATCGGGTTCCTCTGTAACCCGTCTTGGAACTGGCTTGGTTTTTTCCCAGCGAGTATAGATAGGCATTAATAAGAAAAATGCAAAGTAGATGACGGTAAAAACTCTAGCCATCATGGTATATGTAGGTGTTGCTGGTTGTGTACCCAGGTAGCCTAAAGCAAGGAAACTAATTACAAATAGAGCTAATGCTTTTTTGTATATTCCACCTCTATAGCGTATGGATTTAACTTTGCAGCGATCTAACCAGGGGAGTAGGAATAACACGACAATTGAACCACCCATCGCAATAACACCGGCAAATTTATCGGGTACTGCTCGTAAAATGGCATAGAAAGGTGTGAAGTACCATGAAGGTTCAATATGTTCAGGTGTTTTTAAAGGGTCCGCCGGGATAAAGTTGGCGTGCTCCAGAAAATAACCCCCCATTTCAGGCATATAAAAAATAACGGTGGCGAAAAAGATTGCAAATACACCGACACCGACAAGATCTTTTACTGTGTAGTAAGGGTGAAAAGGAATGCCATCTACTGGTTTTCCCCAGGGATCTTTGGATTCTTTAATCTCAACACCATCCGGGTTGTTAGAACCTACTTCATGTAGAGCAATAATATGCAAAAACACCAGAATAAGTAGTGCTAAGGGTACGGCTATTACATGAAAGGCAAAGAATCGGTTCAATGTCGCATCACCGATAACATAGTCCCCCCGAATCCATAATGCTAATTCTTCCCCGATGACAGGAATGGCACTAAATAGAGAGATAATAACCTGTGCACCCCAGTAAGACATTTGTCCCCAGGGTAATAGATAGCCCATAAAGGCTTCAGCCATTAAGCATACAAAAAGCAGCATACCAAAGATCCATATCAGTTCTCTGGGCTTTTTATACGAACCGTAAATCATGCCTCTAAACATATGTAAGTAAATCAGGATGAAAAAGGCTGATGCACCTGTTGAATGCATATAGCGAACTAGCCAGCCCCAGTTGACATCCCGCATGATATATTCAACGGAATCAAAGGCCAGTTTTGCATCTGGTTTATAGTTCATGGTTAACAAAATGCCAGTGACAAATTGAAGGACTAGAACCAATAAGGCTAGAGAGCCAAAGAAATACCAGATGTTAAAGTTCTTGGGTGCATAGTATTCCGCCATATGCTCGTTCCACAATTTTGACATTGGGAATCGTTCAAGCATCCAGTTTGTACAAGCATTTATTCTATTTTTCATGCGCTTGCCTCCGTAATTTCTTCACCAACTATGATGAGCGTGTCTGTAATATAGCGATAAGGGGGAATGACAAGATTCGTTGGAGCAGGAACGGATTTGAATACACGGCCTGCCAAATCAAAGCCTGAGCCGTGACAAGGGCAGAAAAAACCACCTTTCCAGTCTTTGCCTAGGTCGTTAGGTGCTATCTCGGGTCTAAAGGTAGGGGAACAGCCTAGGTGTGTACAAAGGCCAACGGCGACAAATATTTCAGGCTTAATTGAACGAAACTGGTTGTGACTGTCTTCCGGTTGTTCAGACTCTTCCGAGGATGGATCGGCAAGTTTAGCTGTATCAGTCTTCAAAATTTCAAGTGTTTCGGGAGATCTAGATACGATCCAAACGGGTTTTCCTCGCCAGGCAACACGAATTAATTGACCTAGCTCTATCTTACTTATGTCAACTTCTACGGGTGCTCCAGCAGCCATTGCTTTGGCACTGGGTGTCATTTGAGAGAGAAAAGGAACAGCCAAATATCCTGTGCCTACTGCACCAACAACAGTGAGGGCAGTGGTCAGGAATTGGCGTTTGGATCTATCGGCGACTTCATTAGCCATATATAACGCTCCTGGTTTAGATGGGATGTATATCTAGATACATCAATTATTATATTTATGTTACCAATATACCATTACAGCTAGTGTTTTTTGAAGCTGTAAATAATGTTTTGTGTATGTTTCTTTAATATCATTAAGCACGGTTTTATTAAGCATTAATTGTGCCGCTTTGTGTGTGTGTTTGAAATATGGTTGATTTTAGTGCTTATTTTTCTTGTGCTTATTGATTGTGCGCAATTTCTGTGCAGTTTTTTGCACCAAAATAAAAATAGCTGAATGATTACTGTAAATTCAGTATTTTTGCCAGAGCGTGAATAAACAGTTTATTTTCTTCAGGTTTTCCGATGGTCACGCGCAGGCAATCAGTTAACAGTTCTCCCTGTGGTGATAAGTTTTTTATTAAAATACCCTCGGTTTTTAAATGTTCAAAAATTAGAGTTGCCTGATCTTTTTTTGTTTTAAAAAGTATAAAATTTGCCGAACTGGGGTATGCAGTAATGTCGGGTAATTCATTCAGTTGTTTTAAGACTAGAGTTCTGTCCCTACAAATTTGTTGTGTTTGCTGTCCAAACAAATTTTGGTTTTTTAGTGCGAATTCTGCTGTAAGTTGCGTTAGGCTATTGATGTTGTAAGGGAGTCGAATTTTATTTAGCTGTTCTATTATGTCTGTATTGCCAGCAATAAAACCAAGCCGCAGACCTGCAAGTCCCAATTTTGAGACAGTGCGCATCACCAGTAGATTGGGGTGGTCAGCTAGCTTTTTAATGAAGCTGGCATCTGCAAAAGGGGCGTACGCTTCGTCAACAATAACAAGTCCTGGGGCAGTCTCAATTATGGATTCTATATCTTGCTCGTTAAATAAATTGCCTGTTGGATTATTTGGATAAGCCAGAAATATTACAGAAGGTTGATAGCGTTTTATAGCAGTATGTATGGCTGCTAAATCCAGATCAAAGCTATCTTCAAGAAGTGGAATGCCATGATAGTTGAGTCCAAGACTCAGTGCGACCTGCTTATACATAACAAACCCTGGGGCGGGCGCTAAAACATGGGCGTCGACGGGTAAAGCCATGAGTAAAAGCTGAATAATTTCATCAGAACCATTGCCTAATAAAACTTTACTTTGAGCCGGAATTTGATTGCTTTCTTTAATGGTTTTAGTCAATCGCCAGGCTTCTGGGTCAGGGTAACGGTTGATAGGGCAGTCTTTTATTGAAGCTAGCCATTGTTGTTTAATATTTTCAGGCCATGAATAAGGGTTTTCCATAGCGTCAAGTTTAATCAGGTTTTTTGCTTCAGCGACTTTATATGCGGATAAGGCTAAAATTTCTTTTCGGAAAATGGTGGTTATCAGGTTTTGTGTCATATTTTAAGAGCAGGCAAAAGACAAAAGACAAAAAGAAAGGGTGCAAATCTCGTATTTCATTTCGTTACATACGGGCTACTTGCTCTGTATTTAGTCTGCTCTTATTCTAAACTCGGCAGAACGGGCATGTGCAGTAAGACTTTCACCTCTTGCCAATACAGATGCGATTCTTCCCAGGGTATCGGCGCCCGATTTAGAGCAGTTTATCAGGCTGCTGCGTTTCTGAAAATCATAAACACCTAGTGGAGAAGAATAGCGAGCCGTGCTGGATGTTGGAAGGACATGGTTAGGGCCAGCGCAGTAATCCCCAAGTGCCTCAGCAGTATAACGACCCATAAAGATAGCACCGGCATGACGAATATGCTGGTTTAGCGCTTCAGGGTCTTCTACAGAGAGTTCCAGATGTTCAGGGGCAATGATATTGGCTACTTCTGTCGCTTGAATGAGGTTATCGACTTTTATTAACATGCCTCTAGAGCTGAGTGATGCTTCAATAATACCTTTACGTTCCATTTCTGGAATAAGCTTGTTGATGCTTTGTTCAACCTGGTCTAAATAGTCTGCATCATTTGAAATTAATATAGCCTGGGCATTTTCATCATGTTCGGCCTGAGAAAAAAGATCCATGGCAATCCAGTCGGGATTGGTTTTTCCATCACATATAATAAGAATTTCAGAGGGGCCTGCAATCATGTCTATACCGACCTGGCCAAAAACCATTTTTTTTGCAGTGGCAACATAAATGTTGCCTGGGCCTACAATTTTATCAACAGCGGGAATGGTTTTTGTTCCGTAAGCAAGAGCGGCAACGGCTTGAGCGCCTCCTATAGTAAAAACTTTGTCTACACCGGCTAGATAGGCGGCAGCCAGGACAAGCTGGTTGGTCTCGCCATGAGGTGTTGGGACAACCATGATGATTTCTTTAACACCTGCCACTTTTGCAGGAATAGCATTCATTAAAACAGAGGAGGGGTACGCGGCTTTACCGCCTGGAACGTATAGGCCAACTTTGTCTAAAGCTGTTATTTTCTGTCCCAGAATCGTACCGTCACTTTCGGTATATTGCCAGGACTGCATTTTTTGTTCTTCTGCATAAGCTCTTATGCGGTTGGCTGCAGTTTGTAGGGCCTCTGCTTTTTCAGCGGACAATGCATCCCAGGCCTGTTTTAATGTTTCCAGTGATAATTCAAGCTCTGAGGCTTTTTTAAACCCGGTTTGGTCGAATTGGTTGGTGTAATCTATTACAGCCTTGTCGCCTTTTTTTCTGACATTGGCGATAATATCAATAACGCGTTGATGGACTTCTATGTTATCTGTTTCATCCCATGCCAATTGATTTTTTAACTGGTCATCAAAGTCTGTGTTAGATGTGTTGAGTCGGGTAATATTTAAAGCAGGCATGAGGCTATAGGCGTTTTGCTAAAGTTGTTTCAAATTGGTCAAGTAGTGATTGAATGACCTTATGTTTCATTTTCATTGAAGCCTTGTTGACAACCAGGCGAGAGCTAATATGAGCAATGAGCTCTTTAGGTTCAAGGCCGTTGGCTTTCAGTGTGTTCCCGGTATCAACTACATCGACAATACAATCAGCTAATCCGACCAGCGGGGCTAGTTCCATGGCGCCATAAAGTTTGATGATTTCAGCTTGTACGCCAATATCAGCAAAATAACGCTGGGCTGTTTTTGTATATTTGGTAGCCACACGAATTCTGCCTTTGATTTCGGGGGCATTGACGGGTGTAGCCGTCATTAATCTACATTTTGCAATACCCAGATCCAGGGGTTCATATAAACCTTCTGCTCCGTGCTCCAGTAAAACATCTTTTCCGGCAATGCCCATGTCAGCAGCCCCATACTCAACAAAAGTCGGGACATCTGTTGCTCTTATGATAACCAGATTAACATCGTCTTTAGTCGTGCGGAGAATCAGTTTCCGGCTTGTTTTGGGGTTATCTATTGGAATAATGCCTGCTTCTTCTAATAAGGGGAGAGCATCGTCGTATATTCGGCCTTTTGATACAGCAATTGTTAACATGTTACTTACCTTGGAACCCGTCTGATAGTTGCGCCTAGTTGACTCAGTTTTTCTTCAATATGATCATAACCACGATCTATATGATAAATACGATCAACCAGTGTGTCTCCTATTGCTACCAGTCCGGCAAGAACCAGGCTGGCAGATGCACGAAGATCTGTTGCCATCACGGGAGCTCCCGTTAATTTTTCAGATCCTTTGCATATTGCTGTATTTGATTCTAGTTGAATATCGGCTCCCATGCGTTGCATTTCCTGAACGTGCATAAAACGATTTTCGAATACAGTTTCAGTAATAATACCTACACCTTCTGCTACCGAATTCATGGCTGTAAATTGTGCTTGCATATCCGTAGGGAATGCTGGGTAAGGTGCAGTGCGAAGGTTGACTGCTTTAGGTTGTTTGCCATGCATGTCGAGCTGAATCCAGTCTTCACCGGTGGTAATGTCAGCGCCTGCTTCTTTTAGTTTCTCCAGAACAGCATCTAGAATATCTGGGCAGGTGTCTTTTAGCTTGACTTTACCACGGGTAATAGCTGCTGCAACTAAATAGGTGCCTGTTTCAATACGGTCAGGGAGAATATCATAGTGGATATCTTTGGCATCTAGTTTTTCTACACCTTCAATTGTCAGTATGTCAGTATCAATGCCACTGATTTTTGCGCCCATTGCATTCAGGAAGTGGGCCAAATCAGACACCTCGGGTTCTTTAGCAGCATTTTCTAGAATGGTGATGCCTTCAGCTAACACTGCAGCCATTAGCAAGTTTTCTGTACCGGTTACCGTTACTTTATCCAGAACCAATCTGCAGCCTTGTAAGCGGCTGGCTTTAGCATGAATATAGCCGGCTTCTACCTGAATGTCAGCTCCCATTTTTATCAGGGAGTCAATATGAATGTCTACTGGACGCGTACCAATTGCACAGCCACCGGGTAAAGATACGTGGGCTTCACCATAACGTGCGAGTAGTGGACCAAGAACCAGAATAGATGCACGCATGGTTTTAACCAGTTCGTAGGGTGCTTCGTATTTTGTAATGGTACTGGAATTTACTTCGATGTTCATTCTTTCATCGATAGTAAGATGTATGCCCATTTGTCCTAACAATTGCATGGTTGTAGTAATATCATGCAAATGAGGTATATTGCCTATAGATACGGGGTTTTCGCAAAGCAGTGTGGCAGCTAATATGGGCAAGGCTGCGTTTTTCGCTCCAGAGATTCTTAGTTCTCCTGAAAGTTGAGTTCCACCGGTAATAATCAGTTTATCCATAGGGGTTTAGTTTAACCTGTAGTGTTTAGTAATAGCCAAGGTTTAGTTGCGTTTTATAATCATTGGCTAAAAATCAGTCAAAATTTGTGTAAATCTAAGTCACTAAGTTTTGCAAGTGTTAATAACTGTTGAGGAATGTTTTTGAATCTTAGTTTTGTGTTGTATAGTTTACTATGTTTTAGCCATTCGATCATAAGTGCGAGTCCTGCACTATCAGCGGCGGCGACTTTTTCTAAATCAATATGTATATCCTTTGTAGTGTTTAGAAAATCAAAAGATTTTATTGTTTTTTTATTAAGAGTGGAAAATGTCATATTACCCTCAACAAAATAGGAGTCATCGCTTAGTTTAATCAGATTAAATGCGGGCATTATTCTTCTGCTGCTGCATCTTTAAATAAAAATTGCCCAATAACTTCTTCTAGCACGATAGCTGACTGGGTAATATCTATAGCACCATTTGCCTCTATAAAGTCTTCAGAGCCACCGGGCTCAAGACTAACATATTGTTCACCCAGTAAACCTGCAGTGAAAATACTGGCTGTGGTATCGTCGGGTAAGTTGTACTGAGATTCAATATGCATTTCTACAACTGATTCATAATTGTCTTTATCAATAC
>VAPK010607995.1_pt1 | contig 10801 bp, 9 predicted proteins | sample 3395031 | NCBI WGS metagenome assembly VAPK01 (sample SAMN08290443, study PRJNA428436) | hydrothermal vent metagenome | isolation source: Deep-sea hydrothermal vent chimney 1 | place: Pacific Ocean: Juan De Fuca Ridge
ATAATATGGATCCTGAGAAAATTATGAAATTGGTAAAAAACCTCGACGAATTCGATTCTGATCAATCTGCCTTTGCGCAAATTGAAGGTTTGCTGGGTGAAATAAAATAACAAAAATTATAAATTTTAAAAACCGCTTTAATCTACTTGAAGCGGTTTTTTTATGCTTGATATTGAACGAATTAATATAAAATGGGTTTAAACAAGTCTCGGTTTTGTAATAAAGGCCAGAATTAATGTTATTAAATGTAAGCCGCATATAATTATAACTTCTTAAAGTATTTAGTTTTAAATTAATTGAATTCCTAGATGTCTTACAGCCTTTTATTTAACCAATTTTTAACGCATTAAATAATTTTTTATGGCATATATTTGCGTTTTAACCAATTTATACAATATGAAAATTAAGTTTTTATTAATTTGTAGTCTGTTTATTACATTTCATATTATTGCTCAGGAAGAATCAAAGATAAATTCAGAATACAGAGCAGAAAGAGAAAAAATAAACGATTTAGTGCACACTAAATTAAAAGTGAGTTTCGATTATTCGAAAAGGCATTTGCTTGGAGAAGCCTGGGTAACTTTAAAACCTCATTTTTATAATGTGAGTGAATTAGAATTAGATGCTAAGGCCATGATTATTCACAAAGTTAGCAAAGATGGTAAAGATCTTAAATTCGAATACGATGATAAAAAGTTAAAGATCAATTTATCAAATACTTATTCAAAAAACGAAAATTATACTATTTATATAAAATATACGGCAAGACCTGAAGAAGTGAAACAGCAGGGTAGTGCTGCGATTTCCGACGCCAAAGGCTTGTATTTTATTGATCCCGATGAGACAGACCCTAATAAGCCAACACAAATTTGGACACAAGGGGAAACTGAATCGAGTAGTTGTTGGTTTCCAACCATCGATACTCCAAATCAAAAAACTTCTGAAGAGATATATATTACTGTTCCCAATAAATATGTAACACTATCAAATGGATTACTTAAAGAGCAAAAAGAAAATGGCGATGGAACGAGAACAGACTACTGGAAATTCGATCAAAAACACGCTCCATACCTGTTTTTTATGGGAGTTGGAGAGTACAGTATCGTTAAAGATAAATGGAAAAATATAGATGTAGATTATTATGTAGAAAAAGAATATGAACCTTATGCTAAAGGTATTTTCGGTTTGACACCGGAAATGATTCAGTTCTTTTCAGATTATACCGGAGTGGATTATATTTGGCCAAAATATGCACAAATTGTGGGAAGAGATTATGTTAGTGGCGCCATGGAAAATACAACAGCTGTAATTCATGGTGAAATGGCATACCAAACTTCTAGTGAGTTAATTGATGAAAACAGCTGGGAAACTGTAATAGCTCATGAATTGTTTCATCACTGGTTCGGTGATCTGGTTACTGCTGAAAGCTGGAGTAATTTAACGGTAAACGAATCTTTTGCAAATTACAGTGAATATCTTTGGTTAGAATACAAATATGGCAGTGATTATGCCGATGCCCATCGTTATGATGAAGTTCAAGGGTATATCTCTCCTGAAAATGAATTAAAAGATTTGGTACGCTTTCATTACAATAGTAGAGAAGATATGTTTGATGGTGTATCTTATAATAAAGGTGGGGCAATTTTGCATATGCTGAGAAATTTTATTGGAGACGATGCTTTTAGAGCAGGATTGAAGGTGTATTTAAACGATAACATATACGGTACTGGTGAAGCACATCAATTGCGTTTGGCATTTGAAAAGGTTACAGGTAAGGACTTAAACTGGTTTTTTAATCAGTGGTATTTTAGTCATGGGCATCCTAAATTAGACATAAAATATATTTATAGCGAAGCAGCTAATTTGGTAACTGTAAAGATAAACCAAACTCAGGAAAATGTATTTCAGTTTCCTTTTGCAATAGATGTTTACGAAAATTCTAAGCCAAAAAGGTACAATGTTTGGGTAGATGAAAAAGAGAAATCGTTTTCTTTTAAATATACTACAAAACCAAAATTGGTGAATGCCGGTGCCAACAGAACTTTATTAACAGAAATTACCGATGATAAAACAATTGAAAATTATGTGTATTTGTATCGATTTGGTAAAAAATATGAAGATAGAAGAGAAGCTATTGAACATTTAGCAAACCATCAAAGTGAAAAAATTGCATTGGAGGAAATAGTTAATGCAATGAACGATAAATATCATGAAATTAGAATGTTGGCTATTGAAAAAATAGATTTTTCTGCCCCTAATGCAAATAAAGGGATCAAACTAGTTGAAAGTTTAGCGGTAAATGATCCAAAAACATTGGTTCAGGCTAAGGCGATTACAAAGCTTGAAGAATTGAATGATAAAAAATATACTTCTATTTACAAAAAAGCGCTCAAAAGTGAATCGAGTTCGGTTAAAGTAAGTGCTTTGCAAGCTTTGTATAAAACCGACAAAGATGCTGCCTTAGATTTTGCCAGATCTATTACAGATGAAAAAGAAAAAGAAAGTATGACAGAAGCCCTGGTACCGGTTTATATTATGGATAAAACAGAATCTGAAATTGTTTTTGTATCTAAAAATTTAATTACCGGTATGTTTTTTATTGAAGATAAGGATTTGCAAAACACCTATAAAGAAGGTTTCCAATGGGTTGCTGCTTCCGATAACCAAGAAGCTACCCAAAATTTGGTAGATTCTTTTGTACAATTGGGTACGCAATACAAACAATATGGTGCAGATAAAATAGCGGTTCAGGTGTTGCAACAGGTAAATGCTATAAAAAACGAATCTGATTTTGCAAATAAAGATACTTTAATAAAAATAGTTCAAGACGGATTGAATAAGTTGCAAAACTAATATATAGTGAGGGTTTGACTGCTATCCGTTATAAGATTTAGCCAATCCCTCACTAAACAGTTTATCAACTCAAATACTCTTTAAAACTACCATCCGAATAAAAGAAAACAATTCGTTCCAGTTTAGAACCTGTTTCAGTATCATCTTTTTTCAAATTACCCGGTTGCTCAACTGGGTCGATGGATTTATTCTTTGAAATAATGGGATTATCGGAAGATAAAGTAGGGGATACTTTACCTGGGAAAACGCCTTTACCATTTAATAACCAATACAATTCGACTTCTTTAAATTGTTTCACAACTTTCATGACAAAATCTAAACTAGGCTTATTTCTACCCGAAAGTAAATGGGAAATGCTCGATCTCTGGACTTGAATCTTATCAGCAAAAGTAGATGCTGATATTTGATAATAGTCCATGATAATTTTCAATCTATTTCCAAATTCAGAACTGTTTATCATTGTAAATTAATTTATGTTTACAAAAGTAATTAAAGCTTTTGTTTTATCAAAAATAATCTTCAATTAATATTAATTTATGCAAAATATATTAATTAATAAGATTATATAAAGTATGTTAACTAACAGATATATAAGAGTATGTGCAAATAATAATATATAGATAAATATATTTGATAATGCAAATTGTGCCAATCATAAAAATTTATCTAATTATTTACAATTGTAATTAATCTGATAAAAACATTGATTACAAATGTAAATAAATGATTGTTTACATTTGTAAAATGAATTTGAATCAATTAGAAAATATAGAGTCCTTATATAATTCGTTTTACCAGAATAAATTAAGGGGAAGATGGATTCGGTTAACTGATATAATTCCTATAATGGAAAGTTTAAGTCCCATCTTTAAAAGGGATGAAATAGGATACTCTTTTCTGAAAAAGAGTATATATAGCATTAAAGTGGGAAGCGGTAAAATAAAAATTTTGATCTGGTCGCAAATGCATGGTAATGAAAGTACCGGCACAAAAGCAGTGTTTGATCTTTTTAAATTTTTAGAGAATACAAAATTCAATCCTATTAAGGATAGCATCCTAAAAAATTGCACAATTGTTGTTATCCCTATGCTAAATCCAGATGGATCGCTGCTATATACTAGAGAAAATGCGCAGCATATTGATCTCAACAGGGATGTTATTGATAAAAAAGCTAGTGAAAGTATTCTATTGCAAGAGGTATTGAAAAGTGTAAACCCTGATTTTTGTTTCAATTTACATGATCAACGAACAATTTTTAGTGTCGGAAATGATAATAATCCAGCAACTTTATCATTTTTAGCTCCTTCAGAAGATGAGGAACGAACTATTACTCCTGGTAGGAAAAAGAGTATGAAGGTAATTGTGTCTATGTATAATTCTTTAAAGAAATTTATTCCTGGCCAAATCGGAAGATATACAGATGAATTCTATCCTACGGCAACCGGTGATAACTTTCAGAAAATGGGTCACAATACCATCTTAATAGAATCAGGTCACTTTAAAAACGATTATCAAAGAGAAATATCTAGAAAATATACTTTTCTAGCCTTATTACAGGGAGTTTGTACTATTTCCAACAATGTTGATACACAAGAACATAATGAATATTTTAAGATACCTGACAACCAACAGAACTATCTGGATATTCTTGTGAAAAATATTCAATACAAGAATGAAAAAGTAGACCTTGGCCTATTATTTAAAGAAAAGCTAGAAAATTCAAAATTGCAATTTATTCCAGAAATAGAAAAAACAGCGAATTTAGATGCTTATGATGCAAACACTAAAATAGATGGTTCAAATTTAAGATTTGACACAAAAAAGGATATTAATGAATGGATAAAAAATGAATTTATTTAAAAGATACCCAGTTTTTTTTAAAATATATTAAAGGAATCTTCGTTTAGTTTCTATTTATTTACGATATTTGTAATATATCTAAAATATCTACTATGTCAAAATTCAAATTAGATGAACTCGATCATCAGATCTTAGAGGCCTTAATCGAAAATGCCAGAACTCCATTTACAGATATTGCAAAAAACCTTTTGGTGTCTGCAGGAACGATTCATGTTCGTGTAAAAAAAATGGAAGATGAGGGTGTTATTAAAGGATCTACCCTAAGTGTTGATTATAATAAAATGGGCTATACCTTTATAGCTTATGTTGGTCTTTTTCTTGAAAACTCATCTACCACACAAGCTGTTGTTGAGGAAGTTAGAAATATTCCAGAAGTAACAGTTGCGCATTTAACAACTGGCAAGTTTTCTATATTTTGTAAGATAAGAGCTAAAAATACCATGCATGCCAAAGAAATTATATTTAGTTTAGATAGAATAACAGGCATAAAACGTACAGAAACTTCTATTTCACTAGAAGAAGTTATCAATGATAAAAAAAGATTGATGCATCAGATCTTTAAAGAAATCTCGTTTTAATAAGTATCAATTCAATGAATATTTATCTATTAATTTAAAAACTGCATAGCCTTTACTAGTATTTCTGCATACTTATGGTTTTTTACAGCTTTCAATAGGGCCTCATGTTTTAAAAACTCTGAATTATTTACCCAAAAAGAAAGCGCATGCAAGGCAGCTCCCTTTTTACCTGCATTTTTAATAAAAGGACCTTTTGTAACATTGCCAAAATGAACATCCAATTTTTTATCAATAAAAAGTTGAGTTCTTTTGTTAATCCTGCTTTCTACTTTCTTTAACCCATCTTCACTTATAATTATCATAACATCTGGGTTTTCCAGGCCTGTGTAATTAATTGGATTTCTGGATATTATTACTTCAGCTACCGAAAAACCTGTTCCCACGGTTACAGGATATTCTCCTTTCATTGAAACGTATAATCCAGACATAATCCCAACTTCTGCCAATAATTTAGCAGCCGATTGAATACCACCTCCTGCAGATCCGGCAAGAATGACACCAATTTTATTTTTAATATCGGAAGAAAATTCTTTTTCAATACCTTTCAATGTATCAAATAAAGAGGTAAAATCAACAAATTCATTGTCTAGAAGCACTCTCTTATTGGTCAATTCTATTTCATTTTCTGTGAATTTTTCCAGATCCTTTATTTTTTTTATACCATATGACGGACAAACACTGGCAAGTTCCAACAAAGAAAAGCCCTTTGTTTCTATAGCTTTTTTAATACTTTTGTTAAAATTTTGAGGAGAAATTACTCTTGCACTACTAGCTGCTCCCGCCTCATGGGCCAGATTAATAATATCAAAAGAAGGCACTCCTTCTTCAAAATGTCTCAATTCTTTAAATTTATCTGTTGAAAGTCCACTTAATTGTCCTCCCGTCATTCCGTATAATAAATTATTAAAGACCAACAGGGTAATATCTATATTACGCCTTGCAGCTTCCAAGATATGTTGGAGGCCAATAGTTGCACCTCCATCACCTTGAACCACAATAACTTTTTTATTTTTGTTAGATAAACCAATAGATACACCTAGCCCCAAAGCCGGTGACCTACCGTGCAAACCATGTACGGTATGTGTTTTAAACAAAGGGTCCACTAATCCACTACATCCAATATCGCTCACAATAATAATATCTAAAGGATCATAATCCAATTCAATCAATGTCTTTGATATATTATTTACAGCTACTCCATGTCCACAACCAGGGCAAAAAGGCATTTTGTTTTTTGTTAATATTTGAGATTTCATAGAGCTATTTCGTTTTCAATTTCCAGAGGACTGATTAGGCTTCCAATTTTATTCACACTTTTAATTTTCTCTTTTTCTACGGCTCCAAAAATTATGTTTTTATATTGTCCCGATATATTTTCTTCAACAAAAGTTACGCTTTTGTAACTTTCTATTATTTCAATAATCTTTTTTGAAACCGGCAAAAGTGTTTTAACTAGTAATAAAGAAATTTTCTTTCCTTGTTTTCTCAGTTTAGTAACCGTATCACGAGCAGCGTCAGCAGATATTCCATAAGAAACAATAAGTTCTTCACTATTTGGATCTTCATCTAATTCAAAAAAAGTGAATTCATCGATATTTTTTACAAATTTATCCTTTAGTCGCTTAGTATTTGCCATTGATTCTGGGTTTCCCTTGCGTATCAATCCTTCATCATCATGAGTAGATGCGTTAAAGCGAACCTGATGCTTTTCATTACCAACCGGTATAAATGGAGGGACCAGATTTTTACCTGCGCGATAAGGTTTATAAGGTAAGTCCACATTTTCACTTATTTTATTTAAAGGATTGATATCTCTTAACTTACCAAGATCAAAACTTTTTTGTGTCATTACCATTTCTTTGGAAGTTAGTAAAACTACAGGTGTTCTGTACTTTATGGCAATTTTTATACTTTCTTCTGTCAATTCCCAGGCATCGGTAAAATTTGATGGACAAATTACAGGAAAAGGATAGCCTCCCGATATACTTCCGTTAAGCAAGCTCAGATCTCCTTGCCCACCGGTAGTTGCAGACCCTGTACTCGGCCCCATTCTTTGCGTTAAAATTAACAACATTGGTAACTCCATCATATAGGCCATGTTGAAGCCTTCCAACATCAAAGCAAAACCCGGAAAAGCAGTGGCTGTAACTGGAAATTTACCTGTGGCAGATATTCCTGACATCCATTGCATTACAGTAATTTCATCAGGTCCTGCTAAAAATAGAGGAAAGCGTTTCATTCCATACGCATAGAACCTGTTTGAAGGTGTAATTGGATAGCCAATAAATGCATCTGCTCCAGCTTTAACACAAGCCTCTGTAATGATCATAGAGGCATCGATAAGTACGTTTTTATTTTCCAAATTAGTTCAATTTTATTGTCGTTCAAATTTAAGACCAATCGATTGTAATAAACACTGATAATTATCAATAAACAGTATTTTCTTCTACAAAAAATGTTTTTTTCTTAAATACATTAATATTACATTTACTTCCTTGTTAGAAAAATCTAAAAATCAAAAAAAACCTTGAATGCAATACACTACAGATGATTTAACCAAATCAAAACTGCTCGATTTATATAAAGCCATGCTATTACCTCGGCTGATAGAGGAGAAGATGCTTATTTTACTACGACAAGGAAAAATATCAAAATGGTTTTCGGGTATTGGGCAAGAAGCTATTTCGGCCGGGGTTACCTTGGCCTTGAAACACGATGAATACATTTTACCAATGCATCGTAATTTAGGGGTGTTTACAAATAGAAATATTCCTCTGAAAAGATTATTTTCACAATGGCAGGGGAAAGCTAATGGGTTTACCAAAGGTAGAGACCGCTCTTTTCATTTTGGTACACAGGCCTATAAGATAATTGGTATGATATCTCATTTGGGTCCACAATTAGGTGTTGCAGATGGAATCGCACTAGCCAATAAAATTAAGAAAAATGGTAAAGTGACTGCTGTTTTTTCAGGAGAAGGAGGAACTAGTGAGGGCGATTTTCATGAAGCACTAAATTTGGCCGCGGTTTGGGATTTACCCGTGCTATTTTGCATTGAAAACAATGGATATGGATTGTCTACCCCTTCGAAAGATCAATTTAAATGTGAAAACATTGCTGATAAAGGCAAGGGATATGGAATAGAGAGTCATATAATCAATGGGAATAATATATTGGAAGTATACACCAAGATAAGTCGGATTACAGGTGAAATGAGAAAGCATCCTCACCCTGTGTTGATAGAATTTAAAACTTTTAGAATGCGTGGTCATGAAGAGGCTAGTGGCACCAAATATGTTCCAAAAGAATTAATGCAAGTATGGGCAAAAAAGGATCCCATTGAAAATTATCAAGAATTTTTGAGAAATGAAAATATACTTAATGAAATACAGGAAGTAGAAATAAAGAAAGAGTTTGCCCATCGAATAAATGATAATCTAAAATTTTCCTTTGCAGAAAAAGAACAATCTTTTATTTTGAGTAAAGAATTAAATGATGTGTACAAAGAATTTGATTATCAAGAATTAAAGCCATCAATAAAAAAAACAAAAGTAAGATTAGTTGACGCTATTTCCCAAGGTTTAAAGCAATCGATGAAACGCTTTGATGATCTCGTAATTATGGGACAAGATATTGCCGAATATGGAGGTGTGTTTAAAATAACGGATGGTTTTCTTGAAGAATTTGGTAAAGACAGAATTAGAAATACACCAATTTGCGAATCTTCAATAATAGAAGCGGCTTATGGATTATCTATTAGTGGAGTAAAATCGGTTGTAGAATTGCAATTCGGAGATTTTGTTACCTCAGGATTCAATCCTGTAATTAATTTATTAGCCAAGTCACATTACCGATGGGGTCAAAATGCAGATATAGTTTTAAGAATGCCATGTGGGGCAGGGGTTGGAGCCGGGCCTTTTCACAGTCAGACCAATGAGGCCTGGTTTACCAAAACACCGGGATTAAAAGTGGTTTATCCGGCTTTTCCATTTGATGCAAAGGGCTTGTTGGCAACCGCAATTGAAGATCCAAACCCGGTTTTGTTCTTTGAGCATAAAAACTTATACAGATCTATATATCAAGATGTTCCAGATGATTACTATACTTTACCTTTCGGAAAGGCAACAGTTTTGAAGGAAGGAGATAGCGTTAGTATTATCACTTATGGAGCCGGAGTACACTGGGCCCTGGAAATTGTAGAGCAAGAAAAAATTGAAGCTGACATTATTGATCTTAGAACTTTACAGCCATTAGATACGGAAACTATTTTTAATTCGGTTAAAAAAACTGGTAAAGCGATTATATTGCAAGAAGATACTCTGTTTGGCGGGATAGCTTCCGATATATCAGCACTAATTTCAGAAAATTGTTTTGAATTTTTAGATGCACCAGTACGGCGAGTAGGTTCTTTAGAAATCCCTATTCCTTTTGCTAAAGACTTAGAAAATAATTTTTTACCTCAAAAAAGATTTTTACAAGCCTTAAAAGATATACTTGCATTTTAGATGAAATTCAAAATTAAAATTGATGTTCGATCCTAATTTATTTAATCATGAAATTTTATTAACTTTGGTTTTCAATTTTTAAATTAATAGAAATGAAAAAAATTACTTATTTAATTTTAACAATATTATTTATCTCTTGTGGCTCAACCAGCTCTAATTCAAGTAGTAGCGCGCCAAAATACAGCAAGAAAACACTTAAAGGAACTTGGGAAGTAACAAATATTCGATTTGTTGGTGAGAAGGGAATCTATAAAGCAAATTTATTTGATATAGCCGATTCTGTTTGTTTTAAAGGAAGTAAATGGGTTTTTATTCCCAATAATGGATCGGGTAAATTCGATGTAAACTCTTCTTCGCAGTGTGAAGCATCAACCAACAGAATTCATTGGTCATTTTTCGAACCCGGAGATGGTTCTTATCAATTCCAATTTAAATTTGTTAATGAAAAAAATAAGCCTATAGATAGTGCGAATAGAGGATATCGATCAAAGATTAGCAATCTTACAGATTCCAGTATGGAAATGAAAGTTAACACAACCTATGAGGGCAACCCCTTTGATGTTATAATGACTTTTTCTAAAGTTTCTGAAGATTTTTCACTATAAAATATAACCTGATTAATTACTATAAAATGATAAAAAAAATAACTAGTTTCTCTTTAATTATAGCTGTCATATTTTCATTTACAGTTAGTTGTACAGCAATTCAAAACTCAAATAACACACAAAAAGGTGCCGGAATAGGTATTGCTGCAGGTGCTCTTGTTGGAGGGTTAATTGGTGGCAATATTGGTGGCGCCCTTATTGGAGCTGCCATTGGCGGTGCTGCAGGTGGTCTAATTGGGAATCACATGGACAAGCAAGCAAATAAAATATCTGAAGCTGTACCAGGAGCAGAGGTGAAAAGAGTAGGTGAAGGAATTCAAATTATTTTTGATGATAAGAGTGGTGTTAATTTTGCCTTTGATAGCTCAGAATTAACTGCTCCAGCTAAGAAAAATTTAGA
>VAPK010617154.1_pt1 | contig 10799 bp, 7 predicted proteins | sample 3395031 | NCBI WGS metagenome assembly VAPK01 (sample SAMN08290443, study PRJNA428436) | hydrothermal vent metagenome | isolation source: Deep-sea hydrothermal vent chimney 1 | place: Pacific Ocean: Juan De Fuca Ridge
AGTCAGGTAGCGAATGTAAATACTCTGGATGCACATACAATTTCTATACAACCATGGGAAAAATCACTAATTCAAGAAATTGAAAAAGGGATTATGAATGCCAACTTGGGTTTTAACCCAATGAATAATGGAGAAAGTGTGATTATTAATGTTCCTATTTTAACGGAAGAAAGAAGAAGAGAACTTGCTAAGCAAGCCAAATCTGAATCGGAAGATGCAAAAGTTAGCATTAGAAACGACCGTAAGGACGCAAATAACGAACTAAAAATACTTGATGTCTCAGAAGATTTATTAAAAAATGCCGAAATTGATATTCAAGAACTAACTAATAAATATTCTGAAATTGCGGATGCACATTATGAAAAGAAAGAAAAAGAAATAATGACTGTGTAGCCTCGGATTACTTTTCTTTTTTTAAATATTATTTGAATTGTTCCTTCCATTTTCAACTTTGCAAAAAACACAATTTCATTTTAAAGAGAAATGAACTAGATTTTTATGAACTTTTGGCAATTTGTTTCCCGATTTATTCTAAAGCAACGAATAATAATTTTGATTGTTATTGCTGCCGCTACTGTGTTTTTAGGCTCGAAAATCCCAAATATCAAATTTTCCCATACCGAAGCCAATCTTCTACCAAAAGACCATGAAGAAAATATTAGGTACAATCATTTTTTAGACATTTTTGGCGATGAAGGAAATCTTATTATTTTGGCTGTACAAGACAGCGCTTTATTAGAAGTTAATAATTTTAATAAATGGAATTCGTTTTCTAAAAAAATTAATTCTTCTCCTGAAGTAGATTTCGCCATATCTATTGGTGATATTCAAAAGTTGAAAAAAGACAAAGAAAATCAACGCTTTGTGGTTGAACCCTTATATGGGGAGAACCCTAAAACTAATCTAGAAGTACAGAAAATAAAAGATGAATTATTTAATAATTTACCTTTTTTTGATAATTTTTTATTCAATAAGAAAACCGGTACAATAAGAACGGCCATTTATTTAGAGAAAGATATACTGAATACTAAAATTCGGGAAGATTTTGTTTTTAATACCTTAAACCCATCAGTAGAAGCATTTGAAAAAGAAACCGGTTTAGATGTTCGCGTTTCGGGTATGCCTTATATACGTACCATGAATGCCAAAAACATTATGGATGAAATAGGCCTTTTTGTGGGATTGGCAATGTTGGTTACTTCCTTAATTTTTTGGCTGTTCTTTCGTTCTTATCGCGCCACCTTTATCACCATGCTGGTTGTTAGTATTGGAGTGGTTTGGGCTCTGGGATTTATTGGCTGGTTTCAATACGAAATATCGGTTTTAATGGCTTTAATTCCTCCTTTAATAATTGTTATTGGAGTGCCAAATGCAGTTTTCTTAATTAATAAATACCAACAAGAGGTTAAGAAACATGGCAATCAGGCCAAATCACTTCAGAGGGTTATTTCAAAAATTGGTAATGCAACATTGATGACTAACATAACTACGGCATCTGGTTTTGCAACTTTTATATTTACAAATAGTCAGCTATTAAATGAATTCGGTATTATAGCCTCTATAAATATCATGGCAATTTTTGTGCTTTCTATATTTATAATACCCATTATCTATAGTTTTATGCACAAGCCTAAAGGTAAACACTTAAAGCATCTAGAAAGAAAATGGATTGATGCCATCGTTAACTGGATGGAGAATACAGTGAGACATCATCGAATAGGAATTTATATATCAACTGTAGTGATTATCATTGTGAGTATTATTGGTGTTTACATGATTCGCGTTTCGGGAAGTATTATTGAAGATATGCCTAGAGGAAAACAATTTTATAAAGATATTGTCTTTTTTGAAAACGAATTTGGCGGTATCATGCCTTTAGAGATTTTAATAGATACAAAAAAGAAAAAGGGTGTAATGAATTTATCTACCCTTAAAAAGATGAATAAGCTGGTTGAGGAAATTGATGAAATACCCGAATTATCTAAATCAGTTTCTATTTTAAACATGGTAAAATATTCGAAACAAGCCTTTTATAATGGAAATCCAAAATATTATCAACTACCAACAGAACAAGAGAAGAACTTCATTTTAGCCTATACCAAAAATTCAGATAGTAATTCAGACATGCTAAAGAATTTTGTTGATTCTACCGGACAATATGCCAGAATTACAACCTTTATGAAAGACGTTGGAACGGATAAGATGCAAGGTATAGAAGAGAGATTGAAAAGTAAGATCGACAATGTTTTTCCTAAAGAAAAATACAGCATTTCATTAACCGGCAAGGCTTTGGTATTTTTAAAAGGCACTAACTATTTAGTCAAGAATCTTGCTATTTCTCTTTCGCTAGCCATTTTATTAATTTCGGTTTTTATGGCCTGGATGTTTAGATCTTACAAAATGATTATCATTTCATTGATTCCGAATATGTTACCCTTATTAATTACAGCTGGTTTGATGGGTTATCTCGGAGTTCCAATTAAACCTTCCACTATTTTGGTGTTTAGTATTGCCTTTGGTATTTCAGTTGATGATACGATTCACTTCTTGGCAAAATACAGACAAGAGTTGGTTTTTCATAAATGGAATGTGCGTAAATCTGTCTATGCTGCACTTCATGAAACCGGAGTGAGTATGTTCTATACTTCTATAGTTCTGTTTTTTGGTTTTCTGGTTTTCACAGTTTCCAGCTTTGGTGGGACCAAAGCTTTAGGAGGATTGGTATCTGTAACACTGCTATTTGCCATGGTTTCTAATTTATTATTATTACCTTCGCTTTTGTTGTCATTAGAATCTAAAATTGCAAATAAAAAGACTTTAAAAAAGCCTACAATTTCAATTATTCCTAAAGACGAAGTTGAGTAAAATTATTTATTAATAAAAGTTTAACCTTGTGAAAGGAATTATTTTAGCCGGTGGAAGTGGTACCAGATTGCATCCGCTAACTTTAGCTGTTAGTAAGCAATTAATGCCTATATATGATAAGCCAATGATCTACTACCCTTTGTCGGTTCTAATGTTGGCAGGGATAAAAGATATATTGATTATTTCTACGCCCAATGACCTTCCCTTATTTGAAAGATTATTAGGTAATGGTAAAAATCTGGGTTGTAATTTTCAATATGCGGTTCAGAAAATCCCTAATGGCTTAGCACAAGCTTTTGTAATAGGTGAAGAATTTATTGGAGATGACAACGTTGCCTTAATATTAGGAGACAATATCTTTTATGGTTCTGATCTGGAACGGCGTTTAAAAAAGGCTATCGATCCTGAAGGTGGATTTGTTTTTGCCTATCACGTAAATGATCCCGAGCGATATGGGGTTGTTGAATTTGATGATGATTTCAAGGCTTTATCTATTGAGGAAAAACCAAAGTCTCCAAAATCTAACTTTGCAGTACCAGGAATATATTTTTATAATAATTCGGTTGTTGAAATTGCAAAAAATATTAAACCTTCTCCTCGGGGTGAGTATGAAATTACCGATGTAAATAACCATTATTTGCACATAGGAAAGCTAAATGTTGGTGTATTTGGTAGAGGAACCGCCTGGTTAGATACTGGTACATTTTCATCATTAATTCAAGCGCAACAGTTTGTTCAAGTCATTGAAGAAAGACAAGGTTTAAAAATTGGTTGCATTGAAGAAATTGCATATAGAAAAGGATTTATCAATTCCAATCAATTGAGAGAAATTGCATCGCCATTATTAAAAAGTGGTTATGGCGAATATTTAATGGGTTTGTTAAAATAAATCTCTTATCTCAATTATACAATAAGCAGGCATTTCTTATCTTTGCATCTTAAAATTTTTTAGATGAAACAACAAAACGTTGCCGAATTATTACAGTCAAAAGATTATTTACAAGAAATAACTATAAATGGATGGGTAAGAACCTTTAGAAGTAACCGGTTTATTGCCTTAAATGATGGTTCCTGTCTTAAAAATATTCAATGTGTAATTGATTTTGAAAACACACCGGAAAATTTGTTGAAAAGAATTAATACAGGTGCGGCTTTAAAAATTACAGGAATTTTAGCCGAAAGTATGGGAAAAGGTCAAGCTGTTGAAATTCAGGTATCCAAAATTGAAATATTAGGTGATTCAAATCCCGATGAATACCCAATTCAACCTAAAAAACACAGTTTAGAATTCTTAAGAGAAAATGCGCATTTAAGAGGCAGAACTAATACTTTTGCGGCAATAATGAGAGTTAGATCTGCTTTGTCTTTTGCAGTTCATCAATATTTTGTTTCTAATGGTTTTTATAATTTACATACCCCAATAATTACCGGATCTGATGCAGAAGGAGCGGGTGAAATGTTTAAAGTTTCTACTTTAGATTTAAAAAATCCGCCTTTAAGCGAAAACGGTGAGATCGATTTTAGTAAAGATTTTTTTGGTAAAGAAACAAACCTTACGGTTTCTGGGCAGTTGGAAGCAGAAACTTATGCAATGGCATTGGGTAAAGTTTATACATTTGGACCAACATTTAGAGCAGAAAACTCGAATACTTCAAGACATTTGGCAGAATTTTGGATGATCGAGCCTGAGGTTGCATTTAATGATCTAGATGACAATATGGATCTTAGTGAAGATTTTATCAAAAATATATTAAAATATGTTTTGAAAAATTGCGAAGACGATCTTCAATTCTTAGAAAATCGTTTGATAGAAGAAGATAAAACCAAACCGGCTAATTTAAGAAGTGAAATGTCTCTTCTAGAAAAATTACATTTTGTAATTGATAATAATTTTAAGAGAGTTAGTTATACAGAGGCTATAGATATTTTAAAAAACAGCAAGCCCAATAAAAAGAAGAAATTCAAATATCCAATTCGTGATTGGGGCACCGATTTACAAAGTGAACATGAACGTTTTCTCGTAGAAAAACATTTTAAGTGTCCTGTTATTCTGTTCGATTATCCTGCGAATATTAAAGCTTTTTACATGAGATTGAACGATGATGGTAAAACAGTAAGGGCGATGGATGTTTTATTTCCGGGTATTGGTGAAATTGTTGGGGGAAGTCAAAGAGAAGAACGGTTTGATGTTTTAAAAGAAAAAATAAAAGCCTTAGAGATTGATGAAAAAGAATTGTGGTGGTACTTAGATACTCGTAAATTCGGAACTGCTATACATTCTGGATTCGGATTAGGATTTGAAAGATTGGTTCAATTTACAACAGGAATGGGAAATATTAGAGATGTAATACCTTTTCCCAGAGCACCTCAAAGTGCCGAATTTTAATAGAATTTTTTTAATTACTTTAACTTTTAGGACATTTCTATTTTTGTAGTTTTATCTTTAGAGAAATAATTTATGCTTAAACAAAGTTTACAACAAAAATTACTGCAAAAGTTATCTCCACAACAAATCCAGTTGATGAAGTTAATTCAATTACCAACGCAGGCTTTTGAACAAAAGTTAGCTCAGGAAATTGAAGAAAATCCTGCCTTAGAAAGTGGTAAAGATGATGTTGATGAATTTCAAAATTCAGATCAAGAAGAATATGATGATACAGGTAACGAAACCATAGAAACCGATATAAATATTGATGATTATCTGAGTGATGATGAGATACCCAATTATAAATTACAAGCTAATAATTATAGCGCCGATGACGAAGACAACAGAATTCCATATTCCGGAGGAATTACATTCAATCAATATTTAATTAAACAGCTCAACACGTATCGATTAAATGAAAATGAGGAACAGATCTCTGAATTTTTAGTAGGATGTATAGATGACAGTGGATACATGCGTCGAGCTTTAGAAGATGTTGTAGATGATCTTGCATTTTCTGAAAACGTTTATACTAGTGTTGATGAAGTGGAAAAGGTTCTTAAAATTGTTCACCAACTCGATCCTGCCGGAGTTGGGGCCAGAACATTAAAAGAGTGTTTATTAATACAATTAAGCAGGAAAAAACAAACCTCTCCAGTAGAGTTGGCTATAAAAATTCTTGAGAATTCATTTGATCCTTTTGTGAAAAAGCATTACAAAAAATTAATACAAAAATTTAATATTAGCAACGAAGAGTTAAAATTTGCAATCCAGGAAATTGAAAAGCTAAATCCAAAACCAGGTGGTTCTTTTTCGAGTAATTTGGGATTAATTGAGCACATTGTTCCAGATTTTACCATAAGAATTAACGAAGGGATTTTGGAATTGAGTTTAAATGCAAGAAACGCTCCCGATCTTCATATTTCAAGAGAATACGACAATATGCTCAAGGGTTATGCAGAGTCGAAAGACAAATCGAAATCTCAAAAAGATGCAGTTATGTTTATCAAGCAAAAATTAGATGCTGCAAAATGGTTTATTGATGCTATAAAACAGCGTCAGCAAACACTTATGGTAACCATGAATTCGATCATGCATTATCAAAAAGAGTATTTGTTAACCGGTGATGAGCGAAAACTAAAACCCATGATCTTAAAAAATATTGCTGATGAAATTAATATGGATGTATCTACTGTATCTCGTGTTGCCAACAGTAAGTATGTCGATACACCCTATGGAACAAAATTGATAAAGGAATTTTTCTCTGAATCTATGAAGAATGACCAAGGCGAAGATATTTCAACACGTGAAATAAAAAAGATTTTGCAAACTGTAATCGAAAAGGAGGATAAGAAAAAACCGTTGACAGATGAAAAATTGTCATCTTTATTAAAAGAAAAAGGTTATTTATTAGCAAGAAGAACCGTTGCCAAGTATCGTGAGCAATTAAATATTCCGGTAGCCAGATTGAGAAAAAAAATACAATAGCTGTCTATTATTATTTCATTACTTTTAATTTTCAAGAACAAATTCAATGATATGAAATTCTATAAGTTTATTTCTTTTATTTTTCACCCTTTATTGTTTTCGTTTATAGGTACATTTCTTTTTCTTTTTTTAAGTCCAAAACATTTTATCAAACAACAAGAATATATTATTCTCACGGTTATTTTTGTGAGCACTTATATTTTACCTATTTTATTTTTAATACTACTTAAAAAATTAGATTTTATAAATGACTATCAATTAAGAACTATAGAAGAAAGAAAATTTCCTATATTATTTTTTACGGTCTTGTCATTTTTAATTGGTAGAATGTTGCTTAATATTCAAATAGTTAATCTTCTGGCTTTTTCTTTTTTTGGAGTTACAATTGCCTTATTTACAACTTATTTAATCTTTTATTTTAAAATAAAATCAAGTTTACACACTCTCGGAATTGGAGGTTTGATTGGATTTGTGATAGTAATGAGCCTGGAATACCAACTAAATTTTAATTTGATTCTTGCATTTCTCTTTATTTTAGCCGGATTAATCGCTCTGGCTCGAATAAAATTAAATGCGCATCAAAACAGAGAAATTTATATTGGTTTTTTAATTGGGTTTATTGCTCAATTGGCAAGCTTTTCATTTTATTACAATATATAAAATATCAAACCTAAACGTAAATCATTGATTTCGAAAATATTCGGATTGTTTTTTGAATTTGTAAACAAATCATTCAGACCATAATAAATATGCAAATTCCATTTATTATATCCTGCTGAAAGCGTTAATCCATATAAAAAATTATTGTAATCAATAATATCCTTTACATCAAAGTCTGTACTTTCCCTTAAATTATCCCGGGTAGCAAAAACATATGCCATTTTAAATCCTGGATAAATTCTCCAAAACTTATATTTTTCGGCAGTAGAAGTTCTTATTCTAAACTCTATGGGCATTTCAACTGTATTGAGAATAATCTTATTACTTTTTAATACAGATGTATCTGGTTCATCAGGTGTTGCATTTTCTTCCTTAACATTGAAAAAATAATTATTTAATCCATATCCTAAACCAAGTCCAAATGCAATATTTCTTCTTTCATTTACAGGTATATCTCTAATATATCCCAAACCAAATCCAAATGAAAACCCTGACTGTGAAATTTGATCGGGTAAATCCAATAATTTGATATAAGTTAAGTTAATATAAAACTGGTCTTCTAAATACTTATTATCTACAAAAGTACTGTCGCTCTGAGCCTTTAACAAGGAAGAAATAAGAAGAAATATAATAGTTACTTTTCGCATTATAGATTTTAAAAAATCAAAGGTAAATTTTTAATGAACAATACCCAAACCGAATTGCGGTTGAGTTGTTTGCAAAAAAAAACTCCCAATGAATTGGGAGTTTAAATTTCATTATAATAAATTATAGTTTATTCTTTGTGCTTTTCAATCAATTTATCTACTTCTTCTCCTTTTAAAGTTTTAGTTTCTGTTTTCTCTTCACCATTTTCAATTGTTTTAGTAGTAACTGTCGCTATTTTTTCACCATTCTTGTCAACCTTAACTACAACTTCTTTTTCAATGTTCTTTGATGCAGATCCTTCTTCATGTAATTCGATTTTCATCATTTCCATATTATGCGCATCCAATTTATTTGAATCCAATGCAATACTTGGTGCTATTACTAGGGCTACAACCGACATTAATTTTAATAATATATTAAGAGATGGTCCAGAAGTATCTTTAAACGGATCTCCAACAGTATCACCAACAACTGCTGCTTTGTGTACATCAGTTCCTTTGAGACCTTGTTCCTCGATCATTTTTTTTGCATTATCCCATGCACCACCAGCGTTCGATTGAAATATTGCCATTAAAACTCCTGATGATGTAACACCGGCCAATAATCCTCCAAGCATTTCTGCTCCACCAACAAAACCAACTAAAACAGGCACAACTAAAGCTAATAAGCCAGGTAAAACCATTTCTTTTATCGAAGCTTCGGTTGATATCTCAACACATTTTTCATATTCTGCATAACCATCTGCGGCGTCGAAAATTTTTCTATCTTCTTCGCTTGCCTTTGACATATCTGAATCATACTTCCTCATTACTTCAAGAGCATTACGTAACTGAGGAATATCTCTAAATTGTCTACGAACCTCTTCAATCATTGCCATCGCTGCTCTTCCAACTGCATTCATTGATAATGCGGAAAAAACAAACGGTAGCATGGCTCCAACCAATAATCCAGCCATAATACCAGCTTTAGATACATCTATTGCTTGCACATTTGCTGTTTTCATAAAAGCAGCAAATAATGCCAATGCTGTTAATGCTGCAGAGGCAATAGCAAAACCTTTACCAATTGCAGCTGTTGTATTTCCAACTGCATCTAATTTATCTGTACGTTCACGAACTTCTTTTGGTAATTCGGCCATTTCGGCAATTCCACCTGCATTGTCTGAAATCGGACCATATGCATCAACAGCCAATTGAATCCCTGTATTTGCCAGCATTCCTACTGCAGCGATTGCTATACCATAAAGACCAGCAAAGTGATGTGAAACAATAATAGCAGCAGCAATTAATAAAATAGGAATTGCTGTTGACATCATTCCAACACCCAAACCTGCAATAATATTTGTCGCCGAACCTGTTTCAGATTGTTTAACAATAGACAAAACTGGTTTTGAACCGGTACCTGTATAATATTCTGTTACTTTACCAACTAAAAATCCGGCAATTAAACCTGCAAGAGTGGCGTAAAACACACCCATTGCACCGAATGGCAATCCTTCTACACTTTCCGGTATCATAGTAGTTATAATAAAATAGGATGCAATTATCATCAATATACCAGATCCAAATTCTCCTAAGTTTAATGCTTTATGTGGGCTTCCTCCATCTTTTACTTTTACAAAAAAAGTTCCAATAATTGACATTATAATTCCAACTGCAGCCAATACTAATGGTAAATAAACAGCTCCCAAACCATTATAATCTGGTGTAAATATAAAAGCTCCTAACACCATTGTACCTATAATAGATCCAACATATGATTCAAATAAATCCGCTCCCATACCGGCAACATCTCCAACGTTATCTCCAACATTATCTGCAATTGTTGCAGGATTCAAAGGATGATCCTCAGGAATTCCAGCTTCTACCTTCCCTACTAGATCAGCTCCAACATCTGCAGCTTTGGTATAGATACCTCCACCAACTCTCGCAAATAAAGCAATAGATGATGCACCTAATGAAAATCCGGAAAGAACATTTAACACCATGGTTAGATTCTCTGAGCCAGGCCAAATACTTTGGTATAACATAAATAAGCTACTCAAACCTAAAACGCCTAAACCAACCACTCCTAATCCCATTACGGCACCTCCGGCAAATGCAACTTCCAACGCTCGCCCCAACGAAGTTCTGGCTGCATTAGTTGTTCTAACATTTGCTTTAGTAGCTACTTTCATTCCAATAAAGCCTGCTAAAGCCGAACAGATTGCCCCTACAATAAATGAAAGGGCAACCATACCATGAGAACCTTCTTCATATTCACCCTTAAAATACAATAAGATTGCAACAGCAACTACAAAAATCGCAAGTACTTTATATTCTGCTTTTAAAAATGACATTGCTCCATCTGCAATGTGTTTTGCAATACTTGCCATTTTTTCATTTCCAACTTCTTGCTTGGTAACCCATTTATTTTTGATAAAAACAAAAACCAATGCTAAAATTCCAAATAGTGGTAAATAACTTATGATAAATTCCATATTATTTATTGATTAATTTATATTTAAACGTGTGCAAAAGTAGTAAAACTACCCATATAAAAAAAAAAGACCTAACATTTCGGCTAAGTCCTAGTACCTTGGGTGGGAATCGAACCCACACGATCTTGCAATCACTGGATTTTGAATCCAGCGCGTCTACCAATTCCGCCACCAAGGCTTATTTTCGGTCTGCAAATATAATTCTTTTTGTAAAATAATTAGCATTCTTTTGCA
>VAPK010066668.1_pt1 | contig 10794 bp, 6 predicted proteins | sample 3395031 | NCBI WGS metagenome assembly VAPK01 (sample SAMN08290443, study PRJNA428436) | hydrothermal vent metagenome | isolation source: Deep-sea hydrothermal vent chimney 1 | place: Pacific Ocean: Juan De Fuca Ridge
CCCTTTTTCTCCAATAATAGCAAGTACACCATCTACAGGTACAGACTCTCCAACTTTATGACCGATGTATAGTAATTCACCGTCATCATACGACTCAAGTTCCATGGTAGCCTTATCGGTTTCCACTTCAGCCAAAATATCTCCCGAGGCAATTTGGTCTCCTACCTTTTTAAGCCACGAAGCAATAACACCTTCTTCCATCGTATCGCTCATTTTAGGCATACGAATAACTGTGGCATTTATTGAAGATATATCAATAGCTTCAGCAGAAGTTGTCTCATCTTTAGATTCTTCCTTTGTAACAGCTTCAGGAGTTTCTATAAGCAAATTGCTAAAGTCCTCTCCTTTTTCTCCAATAATGGCAATGATACCATCTACTGGAGCAGCTTCTTTTTCTTTAATACCTATATATAAAAGTGTACCATCTTCGTACGATTCCAGCTCCATAGTTGCTTTATCCGTTTCTACTTCTGCTAAAATATCTCCTGACGTCACTTGATCACCCACTTTTTTCAACCACGAGGCAATTACACCTTCTTCCATGGTATCGCTCATTTTGGGCATTCTTATTACTTCTGCCATAATTCGATTGTTAGAGTGCAAAATTAGCAGGATGAAAATTAGTAACAAACAATGTGGAATAATTTAGTTTATTTGCTCCCGCAGGTTTCGCAGATGACCGCAGAAAAATTTAAATAAAATATTACAGGTGTTTTTTTTCTCTAAAAACCGATGCTACCTATTAAAAATTCAAATTTAGCCTCCTGAGTGTCGGGTAAATAAACAGCTCTCACACCAAGCTCTAGGATAGGCAATGCACGCATTACATTAAAATCAAAGGTTAAATCAATGCCTGTTGATTGAAAAGAAGCAGAAGTTGTAAATGAAACACCATTGTTGGTGTTTTCTACATCGGTTGAGCCAAATCCATAATCATAGAAAATTTTAGCTTTAATTCTTTGTATATAAACCAATGGCCCAATTCTCAAATCCGGGTGAATAAGTGGCAAGTCGTAATTTGAACGAAGGGTATAGAAATTTTCATAGCTCAAAGCATCATGCCCTCTGGGAAATGGCATTCTGTTATTAAAGAAATACTCGTTATTGCTGAGTGTAAACTTTTGATGTTGATACCCGGCAAAAAAGTTAATTGAGTGATGTTTTGCTAACCCGGGAAAATAAAGTTGGGCTTTTATAGCGGTTAGCCCACCTGAAAAATCTCCTCCAAAAGGAGTAGAATAATTCTCAAAAGCAAAAGTTTGCCCCCATTTGCTATTAATATCTCTTTTATTTCTATTTAGCAAATTATACCACGTAACCACAAATTGATTTTGAACGAGCATACCATCATTAAGGAGGTTAGTAAAAATAATGTCTTCATTTTGAATCACGCTTGTAAAATTTGTTATTCCGGTTACTCCTACATAATTATAGGCCTCAATTTTAGTATTATATTTAGATCGCGTTAATAACCAGGGAAACCTCAACCCCGCTTTTACTGTGGACTCATTCCAGGTTAAGTTTTCTTCCTTAATCGTAACTATGGTTGTATCATTTTGAATAAATGAAGATACTCTATCTGAAACCCTTTTTCCATAAGATGCAGTTACATCTATAATGGAATAAAGTCCTTGGTAACTCACCTTTGTTATCCCTTTAATATTGCCTATATTATCAAAATCAGCACCTAAAAATATATCAGTAGTACTTAATGCATTTTTAGAATAAATACCAAGTTCAATTTCGGTTAAACTGCCTGTAAAAAGCGGGCCCCAACTATGCACATTAAAAGCTTTTTTACGGTACCTTTTGGTTTGATACATTGAGTCAGGCACATTAAATAGTACATTGCCATTGTTTTCCATTTCAACCAATGGTTCATATAATTTTATGTCGCCATTTTTAACCTGTTCTATGGGTGTCCAATTGTTTGGATTAAATGGAATACTTGCAATATCATTACCTTCTACCACATAATTATTATAGAGGATTGACTTGCCATCTAAACTAATTGCAGGATTTGAAGCCCCATATTTAGCAGATGTAATTCTATATTTTTTAGAAGTTGAAATATTGAGTGCATAAATATTGTCGATTCCACTATAACCCGAATTATAGATCAGGTAGTTTTTATACATAATTGGAAATCCGATATGCTCGTAAGCATAGTCTAGGAGGAGTTGTTTGCTTCCTGTGTTATATTCTATGAGTAGTACTCCTTTTTTCTGATTAAATTGATTTAGCACTACAATAGAATTTCCTGTGTCATCCCAACGAGGCATCGAGTAAAACCCATCGTCTTCATTTTCAATTTTCTTTAGTATTTCTCCCGAGTTGGCATTTAATATCACCAACCTATTGGCATAGTCTTCGGTGGTTTCTACCACCACAATTTTGGTTCTGTCAGGCGACAAAGCAGCAGCAGAGTACCTAGATTTAGAAGTAAGTTGCTGAAACAATTTTGTGGCTAAATTATAAGAGTTAACCACTGAATAAGAGCGTGTTAACCAACGAGGATCATATCGATATTCAGTCCACACTACTGTATTTCCAGATACTGAAACAAACCCAGGGTTATTCATTGGCCCTAACACAAATTCCTTTTTTTCTTCTTTGGTATTAGGGTTTACACTTACAAATTGAGGAATGTCATCTAAGCCTGATTTTAATGCCAATATGCCTCCGCCATCTATTGGTTGAGGGTAGGAGTAATTTGTAAATCGAGGGGTTTTACGGGTAGTTAGTGTCTGATAATTGGTTAGTGATTCTGCTTCAATTTGAGATTGCCATTTACCTTTTAACTCACCCATCATTTGGTTATAAAGCTGAGGCATCTTTTTACCTGTTGCTTTTTCCATAGCAAATGAATACTTAAACGGGATAAAAGGCATATTCCATGTTTTTTCAACAATATCTTCCATGGCCTTTGAGCCATAATTATTTTTTATATAAGTAGAAAAATGATAGCCAAGCACATAATGATTGGGAATAAAGTCTTTATATGATCTTAAGTACTGCTTGCTATAATTAAAACTTCCTTTTTCTAATAAATTAGCTCTAAATTCTTTGGAAAAATCGGGAAAACGCCCTCGGCCACTATGTGTTAGAGCTGTTTCTGTTCCTACGGCATCGCCTTCCCAAAACCAAGAAGGCACTGAGCCACTGGCTGTTGCATTCCTTGAGTACTCTCCCAATAAATAACCTACAAACTTGGTAAAGCCTGTCCTGCTTTTATCGTATTGCACAACGTGTCGAAATTCATGTACAGCAAGCATATCAAGCCAGTCGTTGGTACCAGCAAAATTATAGTTCTGAGGAGCCATAGAGTAAAACTCTGATCTTCGTGGCCCTAGCGTTACAAAACCGTTTGACACAGCATGTTGATTTTGTAAAATAACAGGAACCTTTCGTGGGTTAGCATTTAATGAACTTGACACTGGTTTGTATAAATGCTCCAAGGTGTTGGCCATTCGCTGCCCTTGAGTCTCGAACCCTTGGGGGTAAATAATTTTAAAATGAGGTGTATTTATCTGTTGCCATTTTATAGAAGGCGGCAAATTTGGCAAGGTAGTTTGTGCCCTAGCCACCGAGCAAAATAAAGCCAAAAAAAATAAAATATAAATTAATTTATTCATAGAGTTCTAATTAAAACATTGCCAAATCCTTGCTGTACTATTGCTAAAGCTATAACGAATCAAGGCCTTTGCAGGAATAACGAGCTAAAATAATCTTAATATTACTAATCAGATATGCTTAACGTGGATAATTTTTACCGGACAAGCTTCTGCTGCTTTTATATTATCATCCAGCTCATCTTCTCGAACTTTAACAGTGTAGAAACCTTTTCGGTTTACTCCTCCAATTAAAGTAGCCTTGCCGTCTTTTTTGCTCATCCGCCAACGGTTGTAGGCCAATTCTACGCAGTAATTACAGCCAATGCACTTATCTCTTTGTTGGGTAATTATAACCATTTAGGCATCAACCATTTTATACAGTTTATCAGAAGGGCGAATTACTTGATCCAACTCAAAAGTTATGTCATCTCCACGTTCTGCTTTTTCAGCTTTTTTATCATCAATTCTGAATGGTGGTAATTTAAATTCAACTACTCCGGTAGTTGGGCCTGTAATTAATATTTCGTCCCCCACTTTAACAGATTGAGACTCCATACGAAAATGAGCAATTTTAGCCTTGGAAAAATAATGAACTCCTTTACCCAAATATATCTTTTTCTGAGTGGCTAGCGAGCCTGGCTTATCTGACCATTCGCCCATTTCTTGCCCCAAATAATAGCCACTCCAGAATCCTCTGTTATATACGGTTTCTAGTTGTCCCATCCAGATTTTTGCATTTTTATGGTTAAAGTTTCCTGTATAGTATGCGTCTATGGCCTCTTTGTATGTACTTATTACTCTCGACACATATTCTGGGGCACGAGCACGACCTTCAATCTTAAGCACTTTAACACCTGTATCAATCACTTGATCTAAAAAATTAAGGGTGCATAAATCTTTGGGAGACATAATGTACTCATTGTCAATTTCCAGTTCGTGGCCATCTTCAATATCAATAACTTTGTATTTACGCCTACAATTTTGAACACAAGCCCCTCGGTTGGCCGATGAATTTTGTGTATGCAAACTCATATAACACTTACCCGAAACAGCCATACATAAAGCACCATGTCCAAATATCTCAAGCTCAATTAGTTTGCCTGCTGGGCCAACTACATGTTCTTTTTTAATGGCCTCGGCAATTTTCTTTACCTGCCCCAAACTTAGCTCACGTGAAAGCACCATGGTATCAGCAAACAGAGAGTAGAATTTAACCGTTTCTATATTGGTAATATTAAGTTGGGTAGAAATATGCACTTCTACTCCAATGGTTTTGGCATAATGAATAACTGCTTGATCGGATGCAATTACAGCCGTAATACCTGCTTCTTTAGCGCGATTTAGCAATGTTTTTATGATACTTAAATCGTGATCGTAGATGATGGTGTTTAGTGTGAGATAAGTTCGAACATTCTTTTCTCCACACCTCTGAGCAATTTCTCCCAAATCATCAAGTGTAAAATTGATGCTTGATTTAGCTCGCATATTAAGTTGCTCCACCCCAAAATATATTGAATCTGCCCCTGCATCTAAAGCTGCTTGCATAGAATCAAAACCTCCGGCTGGTGCCATTAGCTCAATTCTATCCTCTCCATTTCTGTTCATCTTGTAAAAGTAAACAACGGATATAAAGCAACTTACCAGTTAAGCAGTTTTTCTTTTGCACCAGTAGTATTTTCCGAAAAAATTATATCTATTGATTTTTTCTTGCATACGAGAAAAAATTCCTCCCAAAAGGGCTGGGTTTCTTTACGAATTTTTCTAATTACTGCTACTTTCTTTATTCCAACTTTTACATATTGCCCTATTGCGTCATTTAACATCCATTGTTTTTGTGCATTAGTGAGCTTTATTATTGATGATAAATCAATAATCCAAAAGTCTGATTTATAGGTAGTAAATATTTCTATATTATTTCTGAAAACATCTTTAAATTCAACAGGACTTGGCATTTTTAGCCATAATAGTGTTGTTATATTATTAATAGCATCCAGGTAAATATCTGCCACTTCTGAACTATAGAATAACTGGCTTTTAATTTGAGATAATGGGAATGATGGTAGTTCTACACTAAATAATGTTCCTATATTTAATTTACTTTCAACATAAATTTTTCCGCTCATTGCTTCTACCTGTTGCTTGGTTAAAAATAAGCCTAAGCCTTTACCATCGATATGGTTATGAAAACGTTTATACATTCCAAAAATTTTATCTCCTGCTTTTTTCAGGTTAATCCCAAGACCATTATCCTGTACTTTAAGCACACATATATTGTTTTTTTTAGTAGTACTAATTCGCACTATGCAATCTCTATTATTGTTTCTATATTTTATGGCATTGCTTATTAAATTATACAGTACGCTATTAAAGTAAGATCTAATGCCATATAGTATTGGTACATCAATATCCAAAATTAATTTGCCATTACATTTTTTTATATTTTGGTCAAGTGCAAAGCATATTCCTTCTATTTCTTTTTTTATATCAATTTTTTCTTTTACCTGATGCAAATTATTTTTTACATCAACCACTTTGTTTAAATCTTTTATTACTCCATCTAAAGTAGTTGCAGATTTAAGTATATGGCCTGCTATTTCATTCCTGCTCTCTTTGGATGTATCTTTTACAAAAAGTTGCGATAACCCCATTAGGTTTGCAACAGGGCTTCTTAGGTTATGAGAAAGTGTATTAGAAAACTGCTGGAGTTCGTTATTATGCCTGATAAGCTCTTTGTTAGATTGCCTTAGTTCGGCTGTTTTCTTTTCTATTTTCTGTGCTAATATCAGGTTATTTTTTTCTAAGAGATTTTTTTGCTCCTTAATTACTAATGAATTTCTTTTTAATCCTGTATTTGAGTCTTCCAGCTCTTCAAAAAGTACGCTTAATTCCATGTTTTTGTTTCCAAGGTCATCTGCTAATAAGATATTTTTATGAAGCAATCCTTTAATATTAGACAAAAAATAAAAAATAGAAGCTGCTATAAAAATTAGTACTACATTAATGTATATACCGGTAACAATGTAAGCTTTTGGCATAGCTCCAAAAAACACAGTGTAGCCTACTCCGCAAAAAGAGTGGATAGGATCAAAAGTTACCACTAATAAAAAAGCAAAAGCAAAGGACGAAAACATGTATTTTCTTTCGTTAAAAGAGAATAGTATAAAAGGTAGAATACTAAAGCCCACAACTAAAATTCGTGCATCAAAATAGTCGTAAATAAAAACATCTTCCGGGTCTTGAATTTTAACAACAATACTGGCAATGGTAATAATTACTGGTGGATAAATAACTATAATTAGCCTGCATAATTTATTATAATTAAAATAGTTTAGTAACAGTGAAAAAGAAAAGAGAAAAAAAGAAAAAATATCTAAATAAGCGGCAATAGCCCATCCGTCTTCGTACAAAATAGGAAACAAAAGCACACCCGAGGCTCCCATAAGGATGAATAATAGAATATTGCTAATTCGTATTTGAGCAATTAACTGGTTAGGCATACTTTTACTTATCCCTATATTTATTAACGATGGCCTCATCTTTTAAACTAATTGTGTTGTTTGTTTTGTAAAAACTCAATAGCTAGGTCGTAATCGTAGAAAACTTTAAATACAACCCCCATATTATCCATTACATCTAGCATTATTTGCCAGTAAGCAAAGTCTTTACTATCTTTTGAATTTTTAATTAAGATCATTGTTTTACATCCTCTTTTTGCAATTTCAGGAAGGGTAGATAATACAAACCATTCTCTATCTTCTTTTGAGATTAACCCCAAGTTTCTAACATCAACCACCCACTTAACAGCATTATAATTCGCAAACATTTCTTTGTTAGCACTCAATATCTCCTTGTAGTCTTTTGAATCAGGGGACTTATGCCAAATAAGAATAGAAGCCATCAAGCGGGCATCATAAGCAATTGTAGCGTTAGAGGAATTAAAGTATTTCTGAAAATGAACTTTTTTAGGAATTGGGAACTTCATTTGAAAAATAGTTCCTTTTTCAAGTTCACTTTCAACCGTAATTTTGCCATTCATAGCTTCTACCTGCTGTTTTACTAAATATAGGCCTAACCCTTTACCTCCAACATGGGTATGAAAACGTTTGTACATTTTAAAAAGATTGTTTCCAAACCTAACCAAATCTATCCCAAGCCCGTTGTCTTTTACTTCTATAAAAATGCTATTCTCCTTTTGCCAAGACTTAATTTGGATTATACTCTTTTGCTCAAGGTTGCTATACTTAACTGCATTATTAATTAAATTAAGCAATATGCTGTGCATGTATGAGCGAATAAAATATATGCTATCAATTTTTAAATCGGTCTCAATTAATACATTGCTTCCTTTATAACCTACTTGAAGCAATTTTTTTATTTTTTCTATTTCTTCACCAAGATTAATATTTTCTTTCAAATAGTATAACTGATTTCGTATATCAACTACTTTGTTTAAATCACCAATAATAGTATCAAGTGCTTCCGATGAGTTTTTAATATGAGGGATCATCTCCTCCTTCCTTTTTGAATCTGGCTCTAAGGCAAATAAGTTAACCAACCCAAGCAAACTTGCTACAGGTGCTCTTAAGTTATGAGATACTGTATTAGAAAACTGTAAGAGGCCATTATTTTGAACCAGTAATTCTTTATTGGCCTTCTTTAGTTCTCTTGTTTTTTCATCAACTAAATTTGTAAGCTCCATGTTTTTAAATTGAAGCTCATTTTTTTGATAATTAATCAATTCTGAAGCTCGTTCTAATTCATTTTTACTTTTAAGCAGTTCTTCTTGTTTTATTAATAAATCGTTATGCACTTTGCTATTTTGAGCCAGTAATTCTTGTTTCCTCAAAAGTAATTTTTCTTGAATGGCATTTTTGTTATTCAAATCATTAATTAGAATCGAGTTATTATTAACAAGCTCCTCATTTGATTTTTTCAACGATAGTATGCCTACTACGGCAAACAAATAACTTGCATCAAACATTAGCCCTGCTATATAATACCCTCCTTTAGGGTCTTCAAATAGATCAGTATATCCAACATTGAATAAATTATGAATAAGGTCATAGCCAAAAAGAAAAGTTGCACTTGGTAATAATGCAATCAAAAGAAATAGGGGGTTTTTTCGTGAAAAAATTAATAGAGGAATAAGAGCCGATACAAACACCAACATTCTTGTATCAAAAAATTCATAAAATCCTGTGGCATTCGCTTCATTATTCCATTTTGTAAAAATGGAAATGAGCATTATAAAAAATGGCAAGGTGTAAGAAATCCAATACCTTGAAATTAATGTTCTTCCGAGCCTGTTTAGTGTTAAGGTTATAATTGGAATTAGAGAAGAAATTAATACCAACTTAGCTGCAGCCTTAAACCCATATTGATAAACGAGCAGTATTAATATTAAACTTAAAAACACTAAGTGCAGGAGTGCTACCGTATTTGAGAAACGAATACGTTGATTTGACTGTTCCAGCTTAGAACTTCCTGTTCCTAGGTTGTTTAAATAGTTTATAAATTTAATCATTGTGAGCTATGGAACTCACTAAGATAAACCAATTAAGTGTATTGTATTTGAGGTGTTTAAATTATTATACCCGCTCCAACCGTTTCATTGGTTTGTTCATCTATTAAAATAACACTGCCTGTTTCTCTATTTCGCTCATAACGATCTATAAAAAGAGGCTTTGTGGTTCTAACTTTTATCCTACCAATATCATTCATTCCAATGGTTTTATCATCTTCCATTCTGTGCAATGAATTAATATCCATTTTATACACTATTTCTTTTACCATACACCGGGCGTCATTGGTAGTGTGTCTTAAACCATATTTTCCGCCTGGCACTAATGTTTTTTCGTTTAACCAAGTAACCATTAAGTCAATATCTTGCGTAACCGTAGGCTGGTTATTATCGCGCACAATCATATCTCCTCGACTGATATCAATTTCATCTTCTAGCGTAATTGTAACTGACATTGGAGCATACGCTTCTTTCAGTTTTTCTTCCATTAGTTCAATGGATCTAATTTTACTTGTAAACCCACTTGGTAAAACGATTATTTTATCTCCTGGCTTAAATACTCCACTTGAAATTCTACCTGCATACCCTCTAAAATCATGGTATTTATCGCTCATTGGCCGAATAACTGTTTGCACAGGAAAACGACAATCTACATGGTTAAAGTCACTGCCTATATGAATGGTTTCGAGTAAATAAAGCAAGGTACTACCCTGGTACCAGTTCATATTTTCCGATTTATTTACAACATTATCGCCATTAAGGGCACTAATGGGCATAAATCGAACATCGTTTACATTTAATTTAGAAGCGAACTGTTCTGTTTCCTTTTTAATGGATTCATAAACCTCTTCGTCATAATTAACCAAATCCATTTTGTTAATGCAAAATACAATATGAGGGATACCCAGTAAAGAAGCTATAAATGTATGACGGTGAGTTTGCTCTTGAACACCTTTACGTGCATCAATTAAAATAATGGCAAGGTTAGCAGTTGAAGCTCCAGTTACCATGTTTCGCGTATATTGAATATGCCCAGGTGTATCGGCAATGATAAACTTACGCTTAGGAGTGGCGAAATAACGATAGGCAACATCAATGGTAATGCCTTGTTCCCGCTCAGATCTTAACCCATCGGTAAGTAATGCCAAGTTTACATTTTCATCTCCTTTTTTCTTACTAGATGCCTCAATAGCCTCATACTGATCTTGAAAAATAGATTTAGAATCGTATAACATACGACCTATAAGGGTGCTTTTGCCATCATCTACACTGCCTGCAGTGGTGAAGCGAAGGAGCTCCATGTTTAAGTAATTATTTGTATCGCTCATATTATAAGTGTGAAATATGAGATATGAAATATGAAAAAAATGCGTAATCCTTAAAACTGTGGATCATACATTCGAATATTGTTTTTCACCTTTCACCTTTCATATTTCGTATTTAAATTTTATCCTACTTTTTATATTTGTATTTTATTGAATTGAAAATAGCAGTTAGGGATTGACCGTAAATAACCTTTACATTTTGACTTGTTCTTTCACCCTTTTTCTGCGTTATAAAAACTTTAAGTAGCTATGGCTATTCGCAGTTTTTACGCCTTGAGAAAGTTCGAAATTACTTCGTCAATTCTGTAAACCTTATTTACGGTCAATCCCTTAG
>VAPK010310560.1_pt1 | contig 10794 bp, 5 predicted proteins | sample 3395031 | NCBI WGS metagenome assembly VAPK01 (sample SAMN08290443, study PRJNA428436) | hydrothermal vent metagenome | isolation source: Deep-sea hydrothermal vent chimney 1 | place: Pacific Ocean: Juan De Fuca Ridge
ACAACGGGAACAGTGAATTATCCAGAAAATCGAACAATCACTTTGGTATTAAGTGTAAATCGGGCTGGCGTGGCAAAAGAGTTTATTACGACGACGATGCAAAAAACGAATGTTTCAGAAAATACAAAACTGTTGAAGATTCGTACAACGACCACACCAACTTTTTAATGAACAACACACGTTATGCATCGCTGTTTACGTTAAAAACAACCAATTACAAAGGCTGGGCGCATGGTTTAAAAAAAGCAGGTTATGCCACAGCAAAAAATTACGCATCACATTTAATAGATATTATTGAAACCAATAAACTCTATCGGCTCGATTACAAAATGAGTTATAATGAACTGGCTGCTTTCGAACAAAAGCAGATGGGAAGCAAAGGCATTTCGAATTCACTTACCATCAATGCTTTTTCTTCGCACAAAATTATTAAACGCAACCGGGTAAAATCGGTGGTTGCAAAAAAAGGCGACACTTATGAAATTATTGCGCAAGAACTGGGTTTAAAAAATTGGGTTTTATATAAGTACAACGACCAATCGGCAGGATATCGACCTCAAGAAAACGAGGTGGTTTATATTCAACCCAAAAAACGGAAAACACAAAGAAACCAATTAACCCACAAAGTTGAACCCGGCGAAACCATGCATTACCTTTCGCAATTGTATGGGATAAAATTAAATCTGTTGTACTGGCGAAACCGTATAAAAATAGCTTATCAACCCGTGCCGGGACAAATTATTTATTTGCGGAAAAGAGGGAAAACGAAATAAAGTTTTTGGCTTACACCTGAAAATATATAAAAATCAGATTATTCTGTGTAATCAGCGTTCCATTTTTCATTTATGCTAACCAACCTCCATTTTCGAATTAAACATAAAATACCGAAGTAAAACCCGGTCGGCAAACAAAATAAAAATTGCGAGTATATTTATTCCTACAACTATTCCAGCATTTGAAACAATGTAATGGAGCCACTCTTTCCAGTCGGCGCCAAACCAAATAAAAGCCATTGCTCCCGAAACTACCGCCATTCCCACAAGCACTCCCAAATAAATCAAAAATTCTTTAATGTATTGTTGCCATGCATATTTCCGGCTCACTTTTGCTGTAAGCACATCAGCAAAATTATCCGACAACGAAAAGCAGGGGTCGGTTTTTAAACCCTCGTCCACCATTTTACCCACATCAACTTTATTTTCTTTGTTATGCATAATCAACAAAAATATTAGTTTTTTCTATTTCAACAACTTTTTCCAACTTCCCTTTCAGCAATTTCCTCGCCCTCGACAAGTAGCTTTTTATTGTTCCCTCCGGCATTCCGGTAATTTGTTCAATTTCTTTATACGAAAATTCTTCCAAATGGTACAGCGTTAAAACCGTCCGGTAATTCACTGGCAAACGCTCAATCATTAGCATTAAGTACCGCTTCGCCTCCTCCTTTTCTATCCCTTTTTGGTTCAAGGCATCATCTATTTCATCGGCAATAAGTGTTGGTTTTTCATCGTACGACTGCTCCCCCCGCCGTGCCAATTTTCTCACATACGAAATACTTGTATTGTAAGCAATTGTAGCAATCCATGTAGATAATTTCGATTCGCCCCTAAACCTTTTTATTTTACGGAACACTTTAATAAACACCTCCTGGCAAATGTCTTCAACGTCATCCCCCCGCCGGATTACACGCCCGACAATATGCAAAACTAACCGCTGGTAGTTTGCCACCAAATACCTGAAAGCATTGTCATTCCCATTAATAATTTGTTGTACCAGTTCGGCATCATTCATAGCTACATTATCAGACTACGAAAGATATTAAAATGTTGCAACTTACTTGTTTTTTTTCATGCCAATTTAAAAGCAGTGCCCAACTTCCTGTACAACAACAAATTAAAACCGATGTATAACTATTAACCTGAGTTCGATTTAAAATATTCTCACAGCTTCAGAAAATTTTGTTGGTGACAACTTAAATTTTCGATGGACTATCCGGATAATTCAAGAAAATTTGAAGCAGTATTCGATAAAATTTTTGAACCCCGCTTGCGGGAAAGCCGATAGTGCACAATCTTTGAATTCAAAAAACTTCGAAATAACCTGTTATTGCTTCATTTTTTTTAATCCAAATCTTGCACACTATTGACTTTCTGTGGCAAATATTTTATTTCGAACTCAGGTTATTATTTGGCAGGCAGCCGGGCATTCCGTTTTAGTTGTTTTGTCCCGTCCCGGTGTTTGTAGGTAATCCGTGTGCTTCCTTCGGTCGCAGCCGTTTACCAACAAACACTCGGGCGGGCCTTCAACAAGCTGCCACTTCATTCCCTGCCTGTTTGTCCGCGAGGGTTACCATTGACAAATTTCCCCAGGACTTCGACTTTCCCAAGTCGAAGAAAATATATCGGACTTAGCGCCATAGGCATCTGTCATTGTCATTCCCTCATTATGCCCAATAAAAATTGGGTGGACCCTACCATTGACAAATTTGCGTAATTATTTGTACAGTAGTGTTTTTGTTTAATCATAAATTTGTTCAATTTCGACTGAAAAAAGAGTTCTGTTCTAATCAAAATTATGCCGCGGTCGATTTTCAATTTACGCTTCAAACTTAGGGTGGCTTTCGTTCCTTGTTTACCCTGGGCTATATTAAATAGCCCTTTTGAGGCCCCGAAGGGATGCCCATGGCAGGAGATGTCGAGAGACGGAGGGGTCAAAAAGAACAATTTCCTCAAAAATATAAATTGAGTCTTAATCCCCCTGAATCTTAATATGATCTTGTTTTTGGTATTAAATCACTTTTAGTTTTTAATGGTGCGCGAATTGTTACTGGCATGAATCCATTTGAATTCAATATCTTTGTGGAAAATTATAATGAAGACTACATTTCGGTTTTCGGTCTTCCGGCTTCTGACTTCGGTCTTTCGACAAAAATTATAAACGTATGAAACTTTGGGACAAAGGAACACCAGTGAATAAAGCCATTGAAAATTTTACGGTTGGGAAAGACCGTGAATTAGATTTGTATTTAGCACAATACGACATTTTAGGATCGATGGCACACGTTACAATGCTCGAGTCGGTGGGCTTACTTGAAAAATCTGAACTACCAGTTTTGTTGAAGCAGTTGAAAACGTTGTATAAAAAGGCTACCAATGGAAATTTCGAAATTGAAGAGGGTGTGGAGGATGTACATTCGCAAGTAGAATTTTTGTTGACCAAAGAATTGGGAGATTTGGGCAAAAAAATCCATAGTGGGCGTTCCCGAAACGACCAGGTTTTGCTCGATTTAAAACTGTTTGCCCGCGACGCAATTAAAGAGCTTGTTGAAAGTGCAAACGATTTAATAAATACATTATTAGAACGGGGCAACGAAACAAAAGAAATTTTGATGCCCGGATATACACATTTGCAAGTGGCAATGCCGTCATCGTTTGGATTGTGGTTTAGTGCCTACGCTGAGAGTTTAATCGATGATTTGGAAATAATGTTGTCGGCCTACAAAATAACGAATCAAAATCCGCTGGGTTCGGCAGCCGGTTATGGTTCGTCGTTCCCTTTAAACCGACAAATGACAACCGATCTGCTTGGGTTCAATAATATGAATTACAATGTTGTTTATGCACAAATGGGGCGCGGTAAAATGGAGAAAATTGTTTCGTTTGCGCTTGGGAACCTGGCGAGCACACTTTCTAAATTGGCATTCGATGTCTGTCTTTTTATGAGTCAGAATTTTAATTTCATAACCTTGCCTGTCGAATTTACTACTGGTTCGAGTATAATGCCGCACAAAAAAAACCCCGATGTATTCGAATTAATCCGCGCTCGTTGTAATAAATTGCAAGGCGTTCCGGGGCAAATTTCGATGATAATTAACAATTTGCCAAGTGGCTATTTCCGCGATTTGCAAATGGTGAAAGAGATTTTTTTGCCTTCGTTTAAAGAGCTTAACGACTGTTTGAAAATAGCAACTTTGGCACTTGAAAATATCGGTGTGAATGAAAATATCCTGGAAGATCCTAAATACGATTACCTGTTTAGTGTCGAGGAGGTAAATAAATTGGTTTTGAAGGGTGTTCCTTTTCGCGAAGCATATAAACAAGTTGGAGAATTAATAGAAAATAGTAATTTTCATCCAGAAAAAAAGGTGGTTCATTCTCATCAGGGAAGCATTGGGAATTTGTGTCTCGAAGAAATTTCAGAAAAGAAAAAAGAAGTTCTAAAAGGTTTTAATTTTGATAAAATTGAAAAAGCTGTGAGGCAGCTTCTTGCTTAGTTTTATTAAGGTGTTGAGAATGTGACAAATGTCAGTTTTTGGTGCAATTAATTAGCATTAAATACCACATAGTTTATAAAGGAACAAGGTTAAGAGTGTGTTATCTAACACATAAATTCTTTTCCTGAATTGTAGATTTTTGGGGTGTTTGATTATTTTTGATTTCATTTTGTAAAAATAACTTCGTTTTTACTGTCAATTTAACATATTTTCTTTTTGAAAAAAGAAATATAGAGTTGTGAGCAAAAGAGTATAAAAAAATAGGAAAAAAATGATACAGTCGATATTACCTAAAGCACAGGGATTATACAACCCTGAAAATGAACATGATAATTGCGGGATAGGATTTGTTGCCCAACTAAAAGGTATCGCTTCGCACGATATTATTGAACGAGGCCTGGAAGTCCTTGAAAACATGAATCACCGTGGTGCTAAAGGTTCTGATAATTCGAGTGGTGACGGAGCGGGTTTATTAATGCAAATTCCGCATGAATTTATTACCAATGTTCTGAAAATGAGGGTTGGAGAAAAAGGTAAATATGGTACGGGACTTATTTTTCTTCCTAAAGAGGAAAGCGAAGCAGCTGTTTGCATTGAAATATTAAGTAAATATATAGAGGAAGAAGGTTTGAAATTGGTAGCTTATCGCGATGTACCGGTTGACAGTTCTGTGCCGGGCGAGAATGCTAAAACTACCGAACCTACAATTAAACAAGTTTTTGTAAAAGCAAATCTTGAGAAGGATGCTTTGGAAAGAAAATTATATATTGTTCGTAAACTTACTGAAAAGGAAATTCGGGATTCGGACCTGAAGTACAAGAACAGTTTTTATCAGCCAAGTTTATCAGCTAAAATAATTGTGTACAAAGGAATGTTTACACCTACACAGTTGCGCAATTATTATCTCGATTTTAAAAATGAACAATTTAAAAGTGCCATTGCACTGGTTCACTCACGTTTCAGTACCAATACATTTCCCACCTGGGATTTGGCACAACCTTTCCGAATTGTTGCACACAATGGTGAAATTAACACGATTAAAGGGAACCGTTTGTGGATGCAAGCACGCGAAGCTTTAATGAAATCGGAGGTTTTTGGCAACGACTTAAAAAAATTACTCCCAATTATCGAACCCGGAAAATCGGATTCCGCATCGTTTGACAATGTATTGGAATTCCTTCACTTAACGGGCCGTTCACTGCCACATTCGCTGTGTATGATGATTCCTGAATCATTCAATCAGAAAAATCCAATTCCTGATAGTTTAAAAGCATTTTACGAATATCACTCCACAATTATGGAGCCCTGGGACGGGCCTGCTTCAATAGTATTTTCCGATGGGAGATACATTGGTGGAACCTTGGACAGAAATGGTTTGCGCCCGTCGCGTTACATAATTACCAAAAACGATTTGGTGGTTATGGGTTCTGAAGTGGGTGTGCAAACTTTTCCAGCTGAGGAAATTAAGGAAAAAGGCCGTTTGCGCCCGGGTAAATTATTGTTGGTTGATACTCAACTTGGAATTATTATCCCCGATCAGGAAGTAAAAGAACAATTAAGTCGTCGTAATCCATACGGTATGTGGTTAAAAGAGAACCGTATGCAAATGAAAGAAATTAAGGTAAAAACGCGTGTGGCTTCCTCAATTGAAAATTTTGAGACCTATTCAAAAGTTTTTGGTTACACGAAAGAAGACATGTACGAAATAATTCAGCCCATGAGTACAAATGGTGCCGAACCTACTGGTTCGATGGGCAACGATGCCCCTCCAGCTGTTTTCTCGGATAAACCCAAACGCTTTTTCGATTACTTCAAGCAGATGTTTGCCCAAGTAACCAACCCGCCAATTGACCCAATTCGTGAAGGCTTGGTTATGGCGCTTACCAATTATATCGGTGCTCTTTCTTCCAATATCCTGGTTGAAAACCCAGATCATTGCAAGTTGGTGAAATTTATGGGGCCTATCTTAATTAACACCGATCTTGGAAAAATTAAAGATTTGAAAGATGAGATGTTCACGCATAAAACCATCCGGATGATGTTTCCTGTTAAAGATGGTGCTAAAGGTTTTGAGGCATCAATGGATAAAATGTTGGCTGATGCCGAAAAAGCAGTGGACAATAAAAAGAATTACATCATTCTTACGGATAGGAAAATTTCTAAAGACTTTGCACCAATTCCTTCATTGCTGGCTGTCGCAGCAGTTCACCATCATCTTATTAATGTAAAAAAACGGATACAAATTGGGATCATTGTTGAAACCGGTGAAGCCCGTGAAGTTACCCATTTCGCATTGTTGTTGGGTTATGGTGCAAGCGTAATTAACCCTTATTTGGCTTTTGCTGCCATCGACCACATGGTGAACGAAGGTAAAATTGATTTGGAATACAAAGAAGCACGTAAAAATTATATTAAAGCTATCGATAAAGGCTTGTTGAAAATATTCTCGAAAATGGGGATTTCCACATTGCGTAGTTATCATGGAGGGCAATTATTTGAAGCCATTGGTGTTGGACAGCAATTAATTGACAAATATTTTACCGGTACAATTTCGAAAATTGGTGGAGTAGGGCTGGATGAGATTTGCAAAGAAGCAACGCTATTCCACGAGCAAGCTTACGTTGAAGAGAATACTCCTGAACCCTTCCGTTTTGAAAGCGGTGGCCTTTACCAATGGAGAAAATATGGGGAACATCATGCATGGAACCCTGAATCGATTGGATTGCTACAGTGGGCAACGCGAACAAACGATTACAGTAAATTCAAAGAATATAGCACGCTGGTTGATACGCAAAACAGAAAACCAGCTTTTATCAGAAGCTGTTTTAAGTTGAAGCAAAATCCAATTCCAATTGAACAAGTTGAACCAATTGAAGAGATTTTGAAACGTTTTGTAACCGGTGCAATGTCGTATGGTTCAATTAGTAAAGAAGCGCACGAAGCATTGGCCGTTACAATGAATACCATTGGTGGGCGCAGTAATACCGGCGAAGGCGGTGAAGATCCCGAACGTTTTGGAACAATAAGAAACAGTAAAATTAAGCAGATTGCATCGGGTCGCTTTGGTGTTACTAATAATTACCTGACAAATGCAGATGAACTTCAAATTAAAATAGCACAAGGTGCAAAACCCGGAGAAGGTGGACAATTACCGGGTTATAAAGTGAATAAAATTATTGCAAAAACCCGTAATTCAACACCGGGAATTACATTAATTTCTCCTCCTCCCCATCACGATATTTATTCAATTGAAGATCTTGCACAGTTGATTTACGACCTGAAAATTACCAATCCACGAGCAAAAGTTTCGGTGAAATTGGTTTCTGAAGGCGGAGTAGGAACAATTGCTGCGGGTGTGGCAAAAGCATTTTCCGATGTAATTATTATTGCAGGTGCCGATGGCGGAACAGGTGCCAGTCCGGCCAGTTCGATTAAACATGCCGGCCTGCCCGTTGAGTTGGGAATTGCAGAAACACAACAGACCTTGGTGTTAAATAACTTGCGCGGGCGTGTAAAACTTCAGGTTGACGGACAACTAAAAACCGGACGTGATGTGGTAACACTGGCTTGTTTGGGTGGAGAAGAGTTTGGGTTTGCAACTTCAGCATTAATCGTACTTGGTTGTGTAATGATGCGGAAATGCCACATGAATACTTGTCCTGCCGGTATTGCTACACAAGATAAAACTTTAAGAAAAAGGTTTATTGGAAAATCGGAATATTCAGTGAATTTTTTCAAATTTCTGGCTCAGGAAGTAAGAGAGTATTTGGCAGAAATGGGATTTACAAAATTTGATGACATTGTTGGACGCACCGATTTGTTAGAAGTAGATAAGGATATACAAAATTGGAAAATGAAAAGTGTTGACTTCTCCAAAATATTGTACATGCCAAAAGAAGCCAAAGAAAAATCTATCCACAATACACAACTCAATACAAACCCCAATGCCGGGCATTTAGATTTCGATTTAATAAAGGAAGCAAAACGTGCAATTAAAGGGGCTGAAAAAGTTTGGGTTTCACACAAAATTATTAATGTTGACCGAACGGTTGGCGCAATGCTTTCGGGCGAAATATCAAAACGTTACGGTGAAGCTGGATTGCCGAAAGATACGATCAACTGTACTTTCCATGGTACCGCCGGCCAAAGTTTCGGTGCTTTTCTGGTAAAAGGGGTAACATTCCGCCTCGAAGGCGATTCTAACGATTACATTGGAAAAGGTTTGTCGGGCGGTAAAATAATTGTTGTTCCACCTACTGGCTCAACTTTTAAACCCGAAGAGAATATTATTATTGGAAATACTTCGTTTTACGGGGCAACAAAAGGCGAAGCATACATTCGCGGTGTGGCAGGCGAACGTTTCTGCGTAAGAAATTCAGGCGCCAATGCTGTTATTGAAGGCACCGGCGACCACTGTTGTGAATATATGACAGGGGGAAGAGTTGTGGTACTTGGTAAAACAGGTAGGAATTTTGGAGCTGGTATGAGTGGCGGGATTGCTTATGTTTTAGATGAAACCGGGGATTTCGATTATTTCTGTAACCGTGGACTGGTTGACTTGGTTCCAGTTGAGGACAATGTGGACATTAAGGAATTACAATCTTTAATCAACAAGCACTTATTGCATACTCAAAGTACGTTGGCATCTAAAATACTTACCAATTGGGAAGAGTATTTACCGCTATTTGTAAAAGTAATACCATTTGAATACAAAAAGGTTATGGAAGAGAACAAACTGAAGGAGTTACAGAAAAAATTACAATTAACGGAAGATGACCCATCGCGGCATGAGTAGGTTTCAATTCATTAACTGAAAAAAAGAATTAGATATGGGAGATCCAAAGGGATTTATGACGGTTACCCGTGAAGAAGCAGGTTACCGGCCAAAAAAAGAAAGAATTTACGATTTCGGCGAGGTGGAGCAAACGCTAAACGAAAAAGACAGGCGCTTGCAAGCATCACGTTGTATGGATTGTGGAATTCCTTTTTGTCATTGGGGATGTCCGGTGGGAAGCAAAATTCCAGAGTGGCAGGATGCAGTTTACCGGGGCAATAAAGAGGAGGCGTATTATATTCTTCATTCAACAAATAGTTTTCCTGAAATTACCGGGCGTATTTGTCCCGCACCCTGCGAAAAATCGTGTGTGTTGGCTATTCATGAGGAGGCAGTAACTATTCGCGAAAATGAATGTGCAACTGTGGAACAGGCCTTTGATTCCGAAATTATTAAGGCAAATCCCCCTAAAAAAAGAACAGGTAAAAAAGTGGCTGTTATCGGTTCGGGACCAGCTGGATTATCGGCAGCCGACTTGTTAAACAGGGCAGGCCATTGGGTAACTGTTTTGGAAAAAAACGATGCCGTTGGGGGCTTGATGCGTTATGGAATTCCTGATTTTAAACTAAATAAAAATGTAATCGATCGTAGGTTAGGATTATTCGCTGAAGAAGGTATGGAATTCAGGACCAATGTAAATGTTGGCGTTGATATAAGCAAAGAAGAATTGTTGATTGAATACGATGCTGTGGTTTTAGCAATGGGTGCGGAGCAACCCCGTAACCTTTCGGTTGAAGGTCGCGATTTGGATGGTGTTCATTTTGCCATGGATTTTCTGCGGCAACAAAATAAATTTGTGGCAGGGCAAGTAATTTCTGAAGAAGAAAGAATTTCTGCAAAACATAAAAATGTATTGGTAATTGGCGGTGGCGATACCGGTTCCGATTGTGTTGGAACTTCTATTCGTCAAAAGGCAAGCTCAGTAACGCAAATTGAGATCCTGCCAAAACCGGGCGAAAAAAGAGAAGATAACAATCCTTGGCCATATTGGCCAAATACGCTCCGAACTTCAAGTTCGCACAAAGAGGGTTGTGAACGTCGTTGGAATCTTTCGACCAAACGTTTTATTGGTGAAAATGGAAAACTAAAACAAGTGGAATTGGTTCAGGTTGAGTGGAATAAGGATGAAAATGGACGCTGGGCAATGAACGAAGTTCCTGAAACCAATGAAATTATCGATGTTTATTTGGCTTTCCTTTCGATGGGATTTACACAACCCGTGCATGTTGGTTTGCTCGAACAACTTGGGGTTAATTTTGACCCACGGGGCAACGTAAAAGTTGACGGGAAAAAACAAACTTCGATTGAAAAAATATTTGCAGCTGGCGATGTTGAAAAAGGTGCAAGTCTTGTAGTTCATGCTATCCAAGCCGGTAAAGTTGCTGCAAAAAATGTTGATGATTTTTTAAGAAATCACGAATAATATTTGTTTCAATGTGCCAAACGGTTTAAAAACGCTGGCAATTTGTATGCTACAAAACCTTAATTTTAAATTAAACAGTGTAGTTTTTTAAGAGGTAAGCGATAAAAAAGGATATTTATCCAATGAAGCTTTGGCAATTATAAAGGAAGAAAACCTTATCAGGATTAAAATATATATATCTGGGAGTGTCAATAATTATTTAATGTCGTTTTATTAAGGCTAAAAGCCTTTTCAGCGTAAGCTCAGGGCAACGCCCTGTGATCAATA
>VAPK010733978.1_pt1 | contig 10794 bp, 7 predicted proteins | sample 3395031 | NCBI WGS metagenome assembly VAPK01 (sample SAMN08290443, study PRJNA428436) | hydrothermal vent metagenome | isolation source: Deep-sea hydrothermal vent chimney 1 | place: Pacific Ocean: Juan De Fuca Ridge
ACACGCAGGACTATTGACCTGAGCCAATGACATCGTTCTGAATTTATAACAATTAAAAGGAACGTTATCTTTCCCGGTCCGCACCTGCTTAAAGATGATGGGGTCTTTGTCTCCAAGTCGAATCAAAAGTGGCACCAGGAGGAAAAAAGGAGCCGTCAATATCAACCCAATGGATGCAAGCACAATGTCTGACAATCTTTTTATTTTTTCAAAAACTGGATTACGGGGAACGTCAAAACCCTCTCTCAATAATAGTTGCGGGTTAACGAGCGAACTGGGAATCTTTTGAAGATAATTTTCATAAAACTTTTCAACAGAAAAAATGGGAACCCCGTTGAAATGACATTTGATTAATTTCTCCACAAACTCCCTTTTCATACTACGCCTGTCATCAGCAACAATCACCGCTTCATGCGAACCATTCAGAGTCGCAAACTGATCTTCCGGAACCGGTTCAATCACAGGGGAATCCTTCCCACACAATTTTTGCCCAACCTTGCTCTGAGTCACATCCAAAACACGAAAATTCTGACTTATACCCGACTTCAAACAATCCAGATAAAAATCCTTGGCCAACCCTCCCGTTCCCAGGATGACAAAATAACGTTCCTTTTGGTGCTTATGAAACAATGAGTATATAAATCCGCGATAAAACAAAGAAATCGCAATAAAGGATAAGAAACTTAAAGGAAGGACACTTCGACCAAAGTAGTCGCCAGGTTTAAATGTAAACACATAAATACTGACAATTGTGAGCACCAATGCGGCCAGACCTGCTACCACGTGTTCCGTAGCGTAGCTTAAGCTTCGCATATCGTTTTTCAAGGAATACCCATCAATGAGAAATATCATTATTGGGGCGACAATCAGTGGAACCAGCAAGGGTTGCCAAACGGTTTCCGGGAAAATTTCACCCTGAAAGCGAATGAGGATAATAATATAAAATAACGCCCCAAGGGTTACTACGTCCAGCACCAATAGAGATAATGACATTAATACTCTTTGTCGCATTTAAAACCTCTGTAATGTAAAAAACACTCACACATCGATTTTTCAAAAGAATGAGTTTTCTTTTTTGAAAGCAAAAAAGAAACCGACCAATCCAAAAGCCTGAATGGGCGTAATTCTTTTTAAAATCCATCAACTGAACTTAGGCTAATGATGCCACTCCAATGTTGAGAATTGATCAAGAGGCCGACACGGTTTGGAAACAAACGCAAATGGTGCCCTAAATAGAAAATGCATACGCAACCCCATCAAGCAACAGAACACCCCTTTCGGATACCCAAAGATTGCCTTAAAAGAATTACATTTACTATCTAAAGATCATATTTAGGTTTACATTCGCACCAATACTAACTAAATGGGTCAAAGGTTGTCAAGCAAACAATCGCATTGAACAGAAAAAAAGAACAATAAAACAATAAGTTGCTTTCTAATTCTTCTAAACCAGAAGCCTCTGGTTAGACAGAAAGCAAATAGATAGAAAGCAAAACAATTGCGCCTTTCGGCTTTGCAATTAAATCTCGTTCAGCTAAAATTTATTCACAGGACGAATATTTTGAGATTGAGGTTAATCTATACTTTCAATAATAAAGTCAAGATAACTCCTGGCATTTGTATTGCGGGAATCCTTATCAACAGAAAGGGGGAGGGCTTGCGAAGGAAAAAGTGGGTCATGCGGCTATTAATGCGCAATCAGGCAGGCTCAGGAACAAACAATAAGACTTAAAAACAGAAAATCCGCTTATCACACCGATAAAAGGTTCGCTCCTAAATAGAGGCTTCCCTCCCCCCTCTTCAAAGCACAACCCCCAACCCGTATCAATGCGGATTCAATGTGTATCTGTTGCAGTGACCTATATAGTCGATTTTTCTGACACTTACAAGCGCCAACTCCGTTGCCGGTTGCGGCAGGCCGGCCCTATACGTTTTTATTCAATTAGGGAGGAAAATTTTCTTTTATTTTTATATGACATAACAAAAAACCCCAGAGCAACCCCCAACATATTGCTTAGAATGTCAGACAATGAAAACTCTCTAGGCGCCCCCCGTAAGCCTTGGAGAAGTTCCATAGATATCCCAATAATTATCAACACCAAACCAATTTTTATCAAGTCTACCCGATGAACATAAGCTTTTGAAAATAAGTACATTAACAAAAAATAGATAACAAAGTGCACATTGTTTCCGTTACCAATCAGGTTAATTATGGACCTTGGAAAATATTGCTTAAGGGAAAAAGTCAAAGACAGAAATACAATCAAGGCAAGTAGAAAGTAGGCTGAAAAATACCAGAATTTTCCCGTTTCTTTTGAAGACATTTTACCTTCGGAGTTGATTAAGTTATAAATTTTGGTTAACTGCAAAAATTGGCTTGGCGAAAATCAGAGATAAAAATCTTTTCAACCGCAAGGTTATTTCACACCCCGAATAGAAAAAATGACACCAAAGGGTTTTATTGCAACCCAGGACTGGCTCTATGACCACAACCATATAGTTTTAACAGCCATTGCATTTTAAATATCGCTTGTCAGCAAATCCATTGGCCAGCTTTTTCCATGGAGAATATAAATTTACAATTACACTTAACTATATTTACCAACAAGTCGGTATAAAATTGAGCTTACCATAGTAAGATAATATAAGGCAATATTTGCTCAGATTTTATATTAAATAGCTTCAAATAGAGATAAATAAACAAAGCGAGTGAAATATTCCTCTTAATGTCAATTACTATAAAACTATAAATCTTATTTTCCAGAGAATTTATTAACCAGTTGTTTTGGTTATTTAATTTTCAAAATTTAATGCCAATCATCTCAGAACTTTCCATGTAAACATAAAACACTACAGATCGAGACAGGTTCAGCCGATACCACTATAAAGCCATGCCTATATTTCCAGCATCTGGCCTGATTGAGATTGAAAAGGTGATGTCCTTTGTTTTTTAGTAAATAGGGTATTATTAACAGGCTGTTTGTGTTGACAATGCGGGGGAATAACGTTATATTTGGTTTTGTAGGCGTTTACAGACAAATCCTAGCATCCGACCTGCAATGTTTTCAATCCGGTTGAGGATATTGGTGCCGATTTTTCGTGGGTTATTAAGTTAATATTCTGGTGACACAAACGGGGCGATTCATCCCGTTGAGGTGGATGATAAGCAATTCCTATCGAGAGTAGACCCATTATAGGTATATTGGAAAACTTATCTTCTCCGCTCACTGGTTGGTTTGAGTACATTCCCTTTCATTACTCGGATTCAGCGAACCCTGATTTCACCTCCATAAAAACGCGGTTCGTGGGAACATCCTGGTTTTTGTAACCGGTTCATTTATGGCAAATATTACAAATAGATTTCTTCTGCCAATGTTTTGGCAATAGGTTTTTCGTACAACGAGGTCGCATGCAATCCAACGAGGTAAAAATGGCAAAGCCTTTCTTTAAATCTCTTATTTCATTTTGTTTGATTCTCCTGATTCTTCCCGCCGCTACTTTTGCTTTCCCAAAATTTGGTTATTTAACCCGGGGTGGATTATCCTGGGAACAGGGCGACATGCGTTTTGGGCGAGTGAAATTGCACCCGGGTCTAGCATTTGAGTCGAGTTATGAATCCAACATTTTGAACTCAGCCGACCAGGATTTTGCCAATGGTAGCGTCCAGGAACCGACAGACGATTTTGTGTTTACTGTAAGACCCTCCATGAAATTAGAACTGGAAAGAGCCGCTGGTGAGATTTTAGGTTTTTCTTTCGAATATCAGGGAAGAGACGAGCGCTTTCTCAACGAAGGTGAAACCCAGGATTTTTTCAACCACGCAATAAATGGAGCGATCAACCTGGGAGGGCCTGGCGGCCGAAGCGATGTGACGCTCGGCGGTAGTTGGAACAAATCGGCTGGTGGCCTTATCAGGGACCTTAACTCTAATATAGGAAACCGTCAGGCCGCTACTACGATGGTCGGGTTTTTGGATGCATTATACTCCATCTCATCAATTTTCAAGATACAGCTCAATGCGGAAGCAACGGACAGAAAGTTTCAGGGCTTAAGAAGACAAAATATTGATCTATATAATTTAGGTGGGTCCTTTTTCTGGCAGGCGACAGCTCAGGCGGCATTTGGCGTTAAATACAACCATTTGATCAGGCGTTACGAAATTCCTTCCCCTATAAATGACAATTCCAGTGCGGATCAGTATTACCTCGCCATGAGATGGGAACCCTCAACACTGTTTTTTGGCGAAATTGCAGTTGGAGTTGATATGAAAAGATTCGATACCTTTAAAGGTGACAATAGCGAGAATTTAATCTATCAACTTGACCTGTCCTATAGGCCGATGAGGCGAACGCACATCACTCTGTTTGCAAGCCGAACGGTACCGGACTCCACCTTCAGGGGCATTCAGTCATTAGTTCAGTCAGATGTCAAATTGACAGTGGGTCAAGACCTGGGGAAAAAGTTCACACTGATAGCAGAAGCAGGCCTTGATAGCTCGGATTACCGTAGAAGCGCAGTTGACACCATAAATGGAGGAGCAGTCAAGACTCGAATTGACAACACGGTTTTTGGTACCGCCACCCTGGTTTATAATATCCAAAGATGGTTGGATGCCAGGCTTCGTTATAACTATGAGAAAAACATATCCAATTTTGATGCGAATGACTTTTTAAACCACATCGGTATTTTCGAGATCGCGGCTAAATATTAGCCGCGCATTTTGCATTGGGCCAAAGTAGATTCTCCAGTATTTTCTGCATATCTTCCCCGTTATTGTTAACCAAAATACAATTGCAATTAAACTAAGCCGCGGTTCATTTTCTATATTTTGATAGCATTCAGATTATAAGTAAAATAGCATTGGTTGTTATGAACTGTCGGCAGTAAAGAAATTTTGAAACCGCTGATTTTCGCTATCGGGTAAATTCCTGAAGTTTGAAAAAACTGACATTTGACATAGGCAACTAACAGCCTTAATTGGGAGCACTCAGTATGAAGAAAAAAACGTTAATTATTCTCTGCTTTTCGGTGTGGCTACAGATGTTTCATTCGGTTGGGGCAGAACCTTTAGACAGCTTCGCCGCAAAATTAAAGCTGGGAGCAAAGAGTCCTGGAAAAGGGTTTTTATCCTCCACCCCGATTATCAATCAAAATAACCCTTTTGTTTTGGGGCCGGAAGACCTGCTCACCATAAGTGTTTGGGGAAACAACGAATTGACCACTGAAATGCCCGTTCGTCCTGATGGTTTCATCTCCTATCCTTTAATAGGGGATGTCAAGGCTCTGGGGTTGACTCCCTCCCAGTTAAAAAATGAAATCACCAAGAGGCTGAGGAAATTCATCACCGATGCCAGCGTAACCGTTGTTGTTCAGGAAATTAACAGTATTAATATTTCGGTGGCCGGGGAAGTTGTAGAACCGGGAACTTATAAAGTGAATCGTCCTATTACCTTAATGCACTTATTTTCCCTGGTAAAAGGTTTCACTGAAACAGCTGATTTAAGAAAATCCTACCTTTTACGCAATGGTGCAAAGTTAAATATCAATTTCTATGGCTTGGTTAAAGAAGATGATTTCACTCAAAACATCTGGCTGAAACCCAATGATCTAGTCTTCATTCATGACAATTTTGGCAATCGAATAAATATAATGGGTGAAGTTACAAGTCCCCAGGTTGTCACCTATCAGGAAGGAATGACTGTCATGGATGCGATACTTATGGCAGAGGGATTAACAGATATTGCCAAAGCCAACGACACTAAAATCTATCGAAAAAACAAATCTCGCGGGGGAAAATCAACCGAAAAAATAAACGTACAACTGGATAAAGTAATTTTTGAAGGGGATTTGTCAAAAAATATTAAGTTAAAGCCAGGAGATATCATCCACGTCCCTCGAAGTTTCTTTTAAAGATCATTCTTAGTCGCCTAAACAGGCGAATAGGGCGCATGACACCTCGGACAACTCAAGTGAGACAATGAGCCAACTCTTTACTAAAAAGGGTTGGCTCTCATTGCAGTACCTAAAAATATTGAAATTAGACACACTCGATGGCTTACCAGACTGTGCCCTCAATCCAACATCGCCCTTCCCTGCTAATGCCCGCCAACATCGCTATAGTTTCCCAATAAACCCTATGGCCTAACCCGCGTGACACTGACTATTAATTAATAGCAACGACGTTCTCCATCAGCAAACGCCATCCCCACTTTTCCTCCGGTACAGAGAAAATAAGTTTTCTTAAGCAGACGGATGCGATCTAGTCTTTATGGATTTTTTCACACCACCTTGATAGAATGACAAATTTTACTTCCCGAACAATAACCCCAACCCTGCCGGAATAAATTATGGAATTTAACTTTGATTCCCTGCAAAAATTAGTCGTCGAAAATAGCGGCTATCTGATACAGGCGTTTATTGTTATTTTTATTGCTCTCGTCATTGACTTCATCCAACGGCGAATCCTAAAAAAAATCCACCGCCGTCTCGAAAGAACGACCAACAAGTTGGACGATGCTGTGGTCGGGGCCATCTCCAAACCATTAAGCCTCGTGATCTGGGCCGCCGGAATTTCACTGGCGGCAGAAATCATTCAAAAATCTACCAACGCCGTTATATTCAGCGCCATCCAACCTATACGCGACACCATTATTGTCGCCGCTCTGGGATGGTTCCTTATCCGTCTGATCGGAAATATTGAAAAAACTTATATCGAAAGCGACAAGGAAATCGACCACACCACGGTCGACGCCATTGCCAAACTTCTACGGATTTCGGTCATCATAACAAGCGCACTGGTCGCGCTTCAAACATTGGGGTATAGCGTTTCAGGAGTATTGGCCTTTGGGGGAATCGGCGGAATCGCTATCGGCTTCGCGGCCAAAGATTTACTGGCAAATTTCTTTGGAGGCCTGACCATTTATCTCGACAGACCCTTTTCGGTTGGAGACTGGGTGCGTTCTCCGGACCGGGAAATCGAAGGCACCATCGAAAAAATCGGGTGGCGGTTGACGCGGATACGGACTTTCGACAAAAGACCTCTTTATGTTCCCAACTCTATTTTCACCACTATAGCTGTGGAAAATCCTTCCCGAATGAAAAACCGCCGGATATACGAAACCATCGGTCTGCGTTACGACGACGCCTCAAAAGTAGAAGCGATCATCCGAAAAGTTAAAAAAATGCTCCTCAATCATCCTGAAATTGACACGCATCAAACCCTGATCGTCAACTTCAACGCCTTTGCCGCATCCACGCTCGATTTCTTCATCTACACATTCACTAAAACAACAAACTGGATTTATTTTCACGAAGTGAAACAGGACGTCCTCCTCAAGGTAATGAAAATTATCGAAGACGAAGGAGCAGAGATGGCCTTCCCCACTTCAACCATTCACCTTGCGGGACCACCGGAACAAGCAGTGGCAGACGACCATCGGCAGGAAAGAACCAAACCGCCGCTCGGCTGAACCTGCCTGCTGGAAACTAATTCCCCAAGGGCAAAGTCAGCAACGGACCCCTGTCCTTCACAACCCCCGCCTGGAGAGAATAAATCAGCGCCGGCAAAGAAAAGGTGGGTTTGGATTGGGGATCGGAAGCGTCTATAAAAAACCAGTTTCCCCGGTCATACACCTAAACCTCAGCCTGAGCAGACGACTGGACGGGAAGTGTAGCGTGAGAAAATCTCCAAACACATCCGCATTCAAACTGGGTTCACCTATAGTGCTTGACCAAAAAATTATGCCTTCGTAAGGGACCTGTTCAGGAAGGCTTGGAAACAAAACTTGAAGATTTTTTATAGACCTTGCGAGGAAACAGGTTTCCTCTTCTGCTCACCAGACGATCCAGAAACAAGAGACCGTCCAAATGATCCATTTCATGCTGAACGGCACGCGATTCATACCCTTCCATAGCATATTCACACGAATTTCCAAATTCATCCAACGCGGTCACGACGATGCGGTCCCAGCGCGCTACATTCCCGGTATAATCAGGCACGGACATACATCCCTCGCGTCCCACGACATTGCCTTCCCGGTCAGAAATTTCCGGATTGATCATGACCAGACGCCCATGATTTTTAACCCCGGATTTGCAGGAAACATCCACCAAAATAATTCGTTCAAAACGACCCACCTGAGGGGCGGCAATTCCCACTCCGCCAGGTCCGGCCCGCATGGTTTCTTCCAGATCAACGACAAAAAGCGACAGCGAATCGTTAAATAACTCCACCGGTTTAGACTCCTGCTTCAACCGTCGATCGGGATAAACCAGAATTTCCAGAACAGCCATTGTCAACCCCGGAGAATATCTATTTCCGAGAGATGCACTTCGACATCCTCTCCGCAATCCAGTGCCTCTAACGCCTTATTTAAGGCTGAGACTCCGTTTACCGCCACTCCCTCAATATTCATGACATACAAAGGGTTCTCATTTGTACCGGCCACATCGGACTCCAGATTGAGTATGTCAAGGCCTGCTTCCGCCAGAATGCGGGTCACATCTGCGACAATTCCGGCCCTATCGGCCCCATGAACGCTTATCTGCACATCGGGTTCCAAATGGTGGTGGAGCTCCCCATCAATCTGGTCGACATGGTAACGAAGATCCAGAGAATCACATACGGGTTGGAGAATAAGGTCCAGGGTTTCCTCCAAACCGTCGAATTGAATCATCAGCATGATGGTGAAATTGCCACCCAGCCGCGTCATCGAAGCTTCCCCTAAATTGCAGTCTTCCTGGTATAAAGCGGCGCTTATCTTCGCGACAATGCCCGCACGGTCTTTGCCAACGAGAGTGAGCATGAACCAGTTTTTCATAGTATAAGTCTCGAAAATTCAGCCTATTCTGCTGATGATCCCTTGATAAAAAGTTCCCAGGCATCCTTAAAGTTTGCGGAAGGAAATTTTTCTGTAATTCCTTTGCCCTCAGCATCCGGAACCTTGGAAACAACTATATATTTTTCACTAATGCCCACATTTTCAATAAAAATCGACATTTTATCCGCCATGACACTGCCCGTGCCGCGCATGATTTCCTCTAAAACATGTTTAGCTGAATTGTGAATCTCGATTCCATTCTTATTGATTAATTTTACCAATTGATTTCCCTTTAATTGGATGTCTTTGATGCAATGTTTTTCCTTTTTCAGCACTAAACATATATACTCCTTTAGGCAAAATCTCAAGTTGCCTTTCAAATAAGAGTAGTAAAATTATCCGATTTACGATATCTTAGAGTGAGTCGATTTTTCATTAACTATTTGATTTTTTATGGGTTTATCCAGATTGAAAATTCGGTTCGACCCAATATCAATTAAAAAGGTTCGCATTGGCAAAGGCTCCCAATAACTTCTAAGCTCTCCTTATTCTCCCCAAGGACATTTTATGCGAAATATCAAAGTTCTAGTTGTCGATGATTCTGTCGTGGTCCGCAAAATTGTGACCGACAGTATATCTGTGGACCCAGAAATCGACGTCGTGGGAGTCGCGGCAAATGGGAAAATCGCTCTGGCAAAAATTCCCCAACTGAATCCGGACATCCTCACATTGGATATAGAAATGCCGGAAATGGACGGTCTCGAAACGCTTGTTGAAGTCCGTAAAATATACCCATCGCTCCCAATAATAATGTTCAGCACACTGACGGAGCGTGGAGGAGCCAAGACGCTTGAAGCCCTGTCCCTGGGCGCCACAGACTATGTGACCAAACCCGCCAATGTGGGAAGTGTTTCCATCGCCATGCAAAGGGTCCGTGATGAACTTGTCCCAAAAATAAAGATCTTCTGCTCGGAAAAAGTGGGGCTGAAGCTTCCCCCCAAGGCCAAACCGGAGCCCGTTTCCAAGGCGATACCAATCGTCAAAAAAACCTTCACTCCAAGGGTGGCGCCCTCAACCAGCACCAAGATCGAAATAGTGGCCATTGGCGTCTCAACAGGAGGACCCAACGCGCTGGCGGATTTATTCCCGGTCTTTCCGGAAGATTTTCCCGTCCCTATTGTCATCGTTCAACATATGCCGCCTTTTTTCACAAAGCTTCTGGCAGAACGGCTTTCCTCCAAATCGAAGTTGGTTGTTGAGGAAGGAATCGCAGGGCAGGTTTTGCAACCTGGGAAGGCCTGGATAGCCCCTGGAGATTTTCACATGGTTCTGGAAAGAAATGGAACGAGTATTAAAACTAAAACCAACCAGGAGCCTCAGGAAAATTCCTGCCGTCCGGCTGTGGATGTCCTTTTCAGGTCGGTGGCCGACCTCTTTGGCCCCAAAGCACTATCTGTCATATTAACGGGAATGGGGCAAGACGGACTCGTCGGTTGTGAGCACATCAAAAATGCGGGAGGACGAGTTATTGTTCAGGATGAAAATTCCAGCGTTGTCTGGGGCATGCCGGGGTTTGTGGCAAAAGCTGGATTGGCGGAAAAAGTTTTACCCTTAAATCAAATCGGTCAGGAAATCATCAGGATTGCAAAAATAGGAAGGGCTTGATCACCCCTCTTCCCTTCGTCAAGCAGGCATCAGAGCCCCTAAAACTTCTCTTTAAACCTCTCCTGCCATATTCGCGGCAGGGCCCATTTGGACGGTTTTTCCAGTGTCAAGAATCAACAGCAATTTACTTTCCAATTTGTAAACTCCAAGTACCAACTCTCTGGTGATTTCGTCGATGGTATCCGGCGGACGCTCAAAACTATCCTCCGAAACTTCCAATACATCGGCAATTTCATCGACCAGCAGGCTGACCACTCCTTCATCCGTACGCACAACCACGTTCATGGGCATTTTCCCCTCAGGCAATTCA
>VAPK010614302.1_pt1 | contig 10793 bp, 9 predicted proteins | sample 3395031 | NCBI WGS metagenome assembly VAPK01 (sample SAMN08290443, study PRJNA428436) | hydrothermal vent metagenome | isolation source: Deep-sea hydrothermal vent chimney 1 | place: Pacific Ocean: Juan De Fuca Ridge
AGAGTTTATATTCAAGCCCTGACCCAATCAACCTTAAACTTTTCCTGACAGACTGAATTCATTTGTCTTTCAGGATTGTTTTGACAGCATTCTCTACCCATCTTTTTGACAGATCAAAAAATCAACGAATCCGTCGCAAGCAACGGGGAATAAAACCCACGGATGGGATTTATTGGCCGATTCCATTAAAAGTCCTGATTTTCTCGAACCTGAGGTTGTGAGGAGAGGTAAAAATAGCTGTTTCTCTGGCCGGAAATGCTGGAATTTTCCTTAATTTTATGCCATCCTTATGCGTTCAAATTAAAGGTTTTCAGGGGATGCCCCGTTGGGGTTTATCCTATTGGAATATAAAGAATTAGAATATAGAAAAAAGCTTTCCAAGTTTATTAGATCAATATCCAGGAAAAGGGAGATAGTTTCATGGAAGCTGTTGAAGAGCAAGCTCAGGCGACTGAAGAAAAACAGGGGACCGTTAAAATCACCGTGTGCATGAGCTTGAGTGGCGTAGCCGAGGGTTCAGAAGACGTCTATAAAGAATTTGAAAAACAAATAGCAGCCATGAGCGCCAATGCCGAGCTTGGCGACAAGCAATGCAACATGGGGCAAGTGGGCTGTCGCGGTTATTGCAGTCGCGATGTTCTGGTCGATGTCTACATTCCTGGGCAGGACCGAGTGACCTATGAAAAAGTCAAACCCGCAATGGTCTCGAAAATTTTAAAGGACCATATCGTGGGCGGAAAAATATTCAAAAAAGCCGCCGCTAAGGACGATTATTACGCACAGATTAAAAAACAAACCCGAGTAGCGCTCGAATTTGGTGGTGCCATCGACCCTGAAAATATTGAAGAATACATTGCCGTCGGCGGTTATGAATCCTTGAAGAAAGCCCTCACCGGCATGCAACCGAAAGAAATTCGGGACGAGGTCACAAAATCCGGTCTGCGCGGTAAAGGCGGCGGCGGGTTTGTCACCGGCCACAAATGGGAAAAAGCCGCGACCGCACCCTCGCACGATGGTAGCCGTTATATTCTGGTCAACGGTGACGAAGGCAACCCTGCGTCCTATATGGACCGTAGCGTCATGGAAGGCTGTCCTCATCAGGTGCTGGAAGGATTGATCATTGGCGCGTACGCCATCGGAGCCACCGAAGGAATCATTTACACCCGCTCCGATTACACGATTGCCGTCAAACGGCTGAACATGGCCATTGAGCAGGCTAAAGAGCGCGGCTTTCTTGGCAATAACATTCTGGGAACTGATTTCAGCATCGAAATTTCTGTTCATGAAGGCGCCGAAGCCTTTATCGGAGGCGAGTCCACAGCTTTGATGGCTTCCATCGAAGGCAAACGTCCTTTCCCCAAGGCGCAACCGCCGCATTCCACCGAAAAGGGATTGTGGGGGCGGCCCACCTTGCTGAACAATGCCGAAACCTGGGCCACCGTTCCATCGATCATCAAAAATGGCGCCGACTGGCATGCCAGTAAGGGAACTCCAAACGCCAAGGGGTTCAAAACCTGGGCGATCGCGGGCAACCTCAAATACAACGGCCTGATGGAACTGGACATGGGCTTGACCTTCCGTGAAGTCATCGAAGACATCTGCGGCGGCATCGTCAAGAAAAAAGAACTCAAACTCGTCCACATCGGTGGCGTCACCGGTGGGTTTCTGCCTCCGGAAAAAATCGACATCACGATGGATTACGAAAGCATGCTGGACGCCGGAGTGCTCATGGGGCAGGCCAGTTTCGCGGCTTACGATGCCTCCGCCTGCATTATCGATCTGGCAAAATTTTCGATTGGATTCAATGAAGGTGAAACCTGCGGGAAATGCACCCCCTGCCGAATTGGGTTGACCCTCATCAAGAACAAGCTGGACGATATTTCCGAAGGCCGGGGCAAGATGGAAGACCTGGACAAACTACAAGCCCTGTGCGAAGAAATCAACATGACTTCGTTGTGCGGACTTGGAGAAACAGCAGTCAAATGCGTGTTGACCGGGATCAAGTATTTCCGCAAAGAATTTGAGCGGCACATTGTGGATCAGGTTTGCGACGCCGCAAAATGCACAGGGCTCTACCGCTATTACGTCAAGGAAGAAGAATGCGTTGCCTGTGGAGCGTGCATCAAGCCCTGCCCGACCGGCGCGATTACCGGGGGAACCCGTAAGGTGGCGGCGCATATCGACATGGATTTATGCATCAACTGCAACGCCTGCTACGAGGCCTGCGGTTTCCTGGCAATTTTATAATCTGAAACGATCCAAAAAGCCCTTGGCGAAGTAATCGTCGGGGGCTTTTTTTTGTCCCCGCCTTGAAAATTAAAACCCGGATTGATTTGAAGGGCGCCTCTAAAAATTGCTTTTGGGCATGAGCGGCCCTCATAAGATAAGGACACACGAGTTGCCTGAAAGAAAAATATAGAATTATTAGAGGTCCCCTGAAATCATAAGGAGTAGGCCCTTGCAATGGACCGCGAAAGAAAACCGCTGGGTGGAAGTGTTTCAGACGCTACAAGAGTATGAGCTGTTTGCGTTTGACAATATAGCGACCGCTTCCCAATATTGGACGGTTTACGAAAATTTTCTAAAATCCGTGACCTTGCCCGGCGCCCGGGTTTTGGATTGGGGTTGCGGGAGCGGTCATTTCAGTTATTTTTTGTTGAACAACGGATTCAAGACCGAATCTTTCAATGTGAATGCCGGCGATTCCTATCACCCCGATGGGATCAAAATCGCCGGTCTTCTCGGCACCCGCTTCAAAGACTCGTTCAACTTTAAAGTTTCGTCCGGCGATCCGGTGCAATTACCTTATCCCGACGCATCGTTCGATGCCGTGGTCTCGGTCGGCGTGCTGGAACATGTGCGCCAGGAAGGCGGAGATGAAATAAAAAGCCTTAGAGAAATCCATCGCATCCTAAAAAAGGGTGGCGTGTTTTTATGTTTTCATTTTCCGAATAAATTCAGTTGGGTCGAAGCCCTGGCCCGGAAAATCCCCTCCAAGCACCATCATCTTTATCGATTCACGCGCCAAAACATTCACGCTTTGAATCAGGCTGCGGGTTTGCACGTGGAGAAAATCGAAGAGTACGCGATTCTGCCCAGAAACGAACTCGCCCGCCTGCCGGCAGGAATCAAAAACAACCCCACCTTCGTGAAGTTGTACAATCTTATGGATCGACTGCTTCCAAAAGTTTTGCCGCCGGTTTTTCAGAACTATTATTTCCGGTCGAGAAAACCAGGCTAAGCCTGTACCCTGCACCCAGTGCAATGGCTTTATTGTGGACCCGTTTTTTCATGGCACTAATTTTTCTTCGGCCGAGCCATTTTTACAGACCGGATCACATTCCCAGATGGGCCTTCAGAATTTTAGAATCTGTGATTTTTGGATTGTCAGGCGCAAGTTTCAAGGCTTCGCCAAAATGCTTGGTCGCGCCTCCATGGTCGCCCATTTTGTCGAGAGTGAGGGCCATATTATAATGCGCCTCGGCCAGTTTTGGACCGGCGGCGACGGCTTCTTCAAAATGTTTCAAAGATGTTTTCCAGTGACCTTCTTTATAATGCCCCACCCCTTCGTTATTCTCAGCGGCTCCAGGTTCCGTGTCCGATGCCATGAGAGCGCCGACCAGGAGCTTATTCCCAACCGCTGCAATGGGTTTCTCGTTTTCGGTCGATTTTTTTCCTTCAGATGTTGTCGCACCTTTTTCACAACCGTTGGTAAATAAAATGGCCAGGACAACAATCGAGAACGTATAGTAAAAAGGGTTTTTCATTGCGTCTCCTCGCTAATAAAATCGTGTAATGATGAAAACAGGTTTGAGAGTGAATGGTATCCTCATTGGGATGAAAGCACAATCTAGGCCAGGAAACCGGTTTTGTCAACCCGACCGGCATGGCGTACCAAGCTTTTTCATCTACAGGAGTTGAGGGAATGAATTGTCCGTCCTGCAAATTGGAACTTCGTGAAATGTCGGCTGAGGGACTCAGAGTCCTGGCCTGTAAGGGAGGCTGTGGAGGCCTGTGGTTTGGCCGGTTTGAGCTGTTAAAACTGGACAACAACGACAAACACGGAAACGGAGAGCGCTTATTGCAGGTCTCAAGAGCCCAGGGCGTGCGGTTTTTCCGCGATGTAGAAGCCATTTGCCCGCATTGTGAAACCTCACTTTTGTTGCGACATTTTTTCTGCAGGGAACGGGACGTGGAAGTGTATCAATGCCCTAAATGCGGTGGGTTCTGGATCGATTCTGGAGAACTGGCAGACATTGTTAAATCTGCATTTGCAACGGAGGAAAAACAAAAGCAGGCGGTGGCGTCCTACTTTAAAACCATTTTTGACCAGCGGATCGCTAAAATGAATTTGGCCAATGAGGATATTTTGAGGTCGGCCCGATCCATCGTCAAAATCTTTTTATTTATCTGTCCGGAAAAATTCCAGCCGCTCAAAACTTCCCTTCAACAGAAATACTTCCAGGATCTCTGAGCTTATAGCGAACCTAAAAAACTCCTGATAAAATTTTCAGGTTGCGGGCTGGGTCTCGGACTCCAAATCTTTATCCAATATTTTCAAAGCCCGTTTGTCGAAGCTTTGGGCTTGGGATAAATCCCCCACGGCCTCATAAAGTCCGGCCAGCGTTTGCAGGGTCACAGCCACGTCGTAATGATCCGGCCCCTGGGTCCTTTCTCTGATTCGCAACACTTTCCTGGCAATGGGGAAGGCCGCTTGATATTTTCCGGCATGGTAGAGAGTCATCACTTTCTGACTCAAGGAATCGGCTGTTTCGACTTCGGCCTGACCCGCACGTGGAAACGCGAAATAAAAGGTGATGATCACTGTTATCAATACGGTAATGACGATCTCAAACGAAAATGCTTTAGCGGTCGATTGTTTGATCATGATAGATTCCCTTCTCCTCGCAACCTTGGAACGCAATAAACGAAACCTCGGTTTTTCAATGTTTTTTAGGGATGCATACTTTTAACTGCAAAAAAAACAAACGTCAAGAACTTTTTCAATTTCATTGTGTTCAGCATACCGAAGTTTGGTCACATGGCTATCATGCCCAGGTCACAAACGTGTTAATTTCTTACAATGAGCAACGGGCCAACCGCCTTTTGAAGTATCACTCATGGGTCAAACCATTGAAAAAACCCTCACTATAAAATGCGGGCAAGGAAGGAGAAATTAAAACCGCAGGATTTCAATTTTTTTAAACCGGGGAGAGTCCTGCAAAAAAAGCACGTCTTCCATTTTAAATTTATTGCGGCGAAGATCAAGTTTCTTGAGAGATGACAGGTTGGGTGAAGCCGAAAAAGATTCCACGCCCGTCCGGGTGATGGCGTTTCCATTCACCTGCAACTCTTCCAGCCTTCCAAATTGGTCCGAATGGGCTATCGAATGAAAACCCGGATCGCCCATAAAAATGTCCATCACCCGCAATTTTTTCAGGTGCTGAAAGTTTTTTGACGTGGACAAAACGTGAATGCCTTTTTCGGTTATATCGTTGAGGCTGATATTAAATTCCTCAAGGTTCTTGAGTTGATCTGAATGAGCCAGTGCCAGGAACCCCAGATAAGTGATCCGGGCTTTTTCCAGATTGAGAACTTTCAATTGCGACACCATTGCCGATTCCGCCAACAAAACAGCGCCTTTATTGCCAATCTTATTGTCCATCAGGTTCAGCGATTTCAACTTTTTCAGCGCTCCCGATTCGGTCAGAGCGCGAAGCCCCCGGTGATCAAAATCATTGGCGCGAAGCAACAGCGTTTCAACTTCCCCTAGCTTTTCCGACCGTGCCAGGGCTTCCATATCTTTGTTGTTGAGACGGCTTTCGTTGAGGTTCAACACCGTCCCAGACAGATTCTTTTTCACCAGAAGCCTGATCTGCATATCCTGCAAGCGGGTTTCTGCCTTACGGGTGTATTCATTGTCGTGCATGTAAAGAACGGTCAGGTTCGATAAATGTTTGGAATTGGCTAACGCCAGTGCCCCCTCATCGCCAATGGAGTTGGAATCGAGAATCAGTTCCTGAACCCCGCTCAAACTCGGAGCTGTGGCCAGGGTTTTGGCTCCGTGGTTGTGGATGTTGTTCCATCCCATATTCAAATGGGTTAAATGGCTGAACGCTCCCGTCTGCACCCAGTCGGCCAAAGTAATGTCGCCGATTTGGTTGCGTCTTAAATTCAACCGTTTGAGCCTGGGGTTGGCCGGGCCGTCGGGAAATTTTGTCAACCGGGCATGGCCCACGCGGTTCATCTCAAGCTCCAGCGTTTGCAGATTTTTCAGGGAGGATGATTTTATCAGGCAAAGAGCGCCCTCGTCGGCCACTCGATTGTTGACCAGGCTGATGGTTTGCAGTTTTTCCAAATGGGGAGATTCAGCCAGTGCGTTGGCTCCGGCATTGCCGATTTTGTTGGCGTCCAGAATCAGAACTGTCAGGTTGGACAATGAAGAACATTCGGCCAGAGCTTTCAGACCCTGGCTGGTCATTTCATTCCAGCTCAAGTCCAGACGGGTGACCGGGGAAAGGTCGAAACTCCGGGTGAGCCATGTGACTCCCTCATCGCCAATGCGCTCATATCGGAGGTCGAGAACAGGGTCCTTCCGTTCGACTTTTTCCCTGATAAGGCGAACCAGGTGGTGATCGCGTTTATTTGAATCCATGTATTAATCGTCTGCAACAAGCAAATCCGTCTTCACAGCCTGCATGGCCTGCAAGCGTTTTGAGTCTTGCATGAGCTGTAAGCCTTCGGGATCGAGTTTGTTATAAGTTAAGTTGAGAGTCGTTAAATTGGGAAGCCCGGTCGATTGAGCAAAGGCCACCATGCCGTCGTACCCGATACGGTTGGCGTCCAGATGCAGAACCTTCAAGCTTTTCAAATGAGTGGAATTGGCAAACGCTATCGCGCCCTTGTCGCCAATCCGGTTGAACGAAAGATCCAGCGTCTCCAGATCGCCAAGCGATGTGGACTGGGCCAGCGCAACCGCCCCTTCGTCGCTGATCCGGTTGGTGTACAAACTCAGATATTTTAATCCGGTCAGTTGTTTGGATTCCGCCAGGGCACGAGCCCCGTCGTTGCCGATCAGGTTTTCGTACAACCACAGTTCTTTAAGAGTTTCAAACAGTTCCGAGCAGGCCAGCTCTTCCAGTCCAATGTCCTTAATTTTGTTGGTGTGCAGGTATATAATTTCCAGGTCGGGGACGGCCATGTTCTCGGCAATCTCCAGAGCTTCCGGGTTGCGGATGCCTCTTCCAGAAAGGTCGAGCGTCAGCCCATCCTTGCTGATGCCTTTGCGCAACCATTTACGAATGTAGGAGATATCGTCGGCCATGAGTTTTATCGATTGAGTTAAAGGTTTTTATTCTAGCGATGTCCCTTGAAAAGTAAAGAATTAATATAAGAGAAAGAGTGCTATTCTTTTCGCCTATGCGTTCGATCTTCACCTGCAAAAGAAAACTTCGCCTGATCGAAATTCTGCGGGTTTCAGTGAGTTTTATCCTGCTGGGGATACTGATCGCCTGTTCCGACGCCCATGTCGATGAGGGCCGTACCTTTCGCATGTCGGTTAAGGCCGAACCGCCCACTTTGGACTGGACACTGGCCACAGACAGCATATCGGTCAACCTGCTGACCAATCTCATGGAGGGGCTCACTCAGTACAACGCCGATCTTGAACCCATTCCCGCTGTGGCCAAACGCTGGGAGTTCTCTGCAAACGGAAAAGTCATCACTTTTTATCTGCGTGACGATGTGTTCTGGAGCGATGGCAAACCCGTCACCGCCGGCGACTTCGAGTATTCCTGGAAACGCCTGCTCGACCCAAAAACCGCCGCGCAATACGCCTATTTTTTATTTGACGTTGAAAACGCCGCCGAATTCAACTCAGGTAAAATCACCGATCCCGACAAAGTGGGGGTGCAGGCGATTTCCCCCAGCGTGCTCAAAGTCCGTTTGAAAAAACCGGTGGTGTATTTTCCTAGTATCACCACCTTCATGGTGACGTTCCCGCAACGTAAGGACATCGTCGAAAAATACGGCGATCAATGGACAGAACCTAAGCATATCGTCACCAACGGCCCGTTCATCCTCTCCGAGTGGAAGCACGAATACAAGCTGGTTCTAAAAGCCAACGACCGGCATTACGAAGGACGTCCTGAAATCGACCGGGTTCTCGTGTATGTGGTGGAAGAACCGACCACTGCGCTAACGCTTTATGAAACCGGGGAGCTGGATATTATCGAACTGCCGCCAGTCGCCATTCCGCATTATAGAAATGATCCTGAGTTCACCCGCAAGCCACAACTGCGAGGTTATTATTACGGGTTCAACGTCAATAAACCTCCCTTCGACGATGTCCGCGTCCGTCAGGCGTTCGCGCACGCCATCGATCGTTCCCGGATTCCCGTCATTCTAAAAGGCGGCGAGATTCCAACGTCCTCGTGGATTCCCAAGGGCATGTTCGGATACAACCCGGACATCGGCCTCAAGTTTGATCCGGAAAAAGCGCGTGAGCTTTTGGCCGAAGCCGGATATCCTGAGGGGAAAAAATTTCCCCGAACTCAGGCCATGTTCAACACCGTCAATCGCAACCAGCTCATTGCCGAATTTTTGCAAGCCCAGTGGAAACAACATCTCAAGGTGAACATCGAGTTTGAAAGCCAGGAATGGAAGGTGTTTCTCAATCGTTTGCAAACCGACACGCCGGCACTGTTCCGCCTGGGCTGGGGGGCGGACTTTCCCGACCCGGACAATTTCATGAACCTGTTCATTTCCACCAGCGGCAACAACCGTCTGGGCTTTGCCAATGCCCAATACGACACACTGGTGGCCAAAGGCCCCGTCATCCGCAACCCTGAAAAACGGCAAGCCCTTTATGATGAAGCGCAAACCATATTAACCGAAACGGACGCGGCGATGATCCCGCTTTTTATTCAGGTGCAGAACATGCTCGTCAAACCCCATATCAAGGGGCTTAAAATGAATTCGATGGAACTACTTTATATAAAGAGAATTCATCTTGACCCTTCTGAGCCCTGATATTTTTAAGAAAAATTTTTATGGTTCCACCAACAGGCGATGGTTGCGACGATGAATGAACCCGGCGCAGAAAAATCAGAAAAAACCGAAAACGCAGAAAAACTGGTGAAGAATTCCATCTGGTTGTTCACGGCGGAAGGGTTTTCCAAAGTCATCGCACTTGCGACCCAGATTTTTGCCGCCCGGTTTCTGGGAGGAGAGGGTTACGGCATTTTCAGTTTCGCTTTCGCCGCCACCGGGGCCTTTATTGTGTTCATAGACACGGGCCTTGGCACTTTTTTGACCCGTGAAGTCAGCCGCCACCCGGAAAAATCCGCCGCCTACCTGCACAACGTGTTTGCCTTGAAATGGAAGTTGTCTCTGATGACAGGGCTGATTTTGGCATTTGGATTGTCTATGGCTTCTCTGGAACAGGAAAGTTTATTTTCCGCCATGGCCATCGGGTTGGCTCTGATGATCACGGGCTACACAGAAATGTACCTGGCCGTGTTTCGCGCTTTTGAGCGCATGCGGATCGTGTCGATTTTAATGGTCGCCCATAGGGGCTTGTTTTTTATTCTAGGGTTGGCGGTATTGTTATGGGGAGGCGATGTGGTGCTCTTTTCCTCTACCTTTCTTTTGGTTTCCTGCATCATCCTGATACTCGCCAAGCGGCGAATGTCCCTCCGACAGGATCGAACAACTTTTGTGGATCAACAGGCGAGGGAGATTTTCAAAGGCTCCTGGTCCATTTGCGTGCTGATCCTGTTCACTTATATCTATTTTCGCATCGACGCGGTATTGGTTTTTTTCCTGCTCGGAAAACTGGAAACCGGGTGGTATGCCTCCGCATTCAAATTAATTGAAACGCTTTCATTGCTCCTTGCCAGCATCCGGTTTGGCGTATTTCCGGTTTTGTCGAAAACCTTCAAGGAGGGGAGCGACCATTACCAGAAAATCTGGCACGAGACCGTACGCTATTTGCTGCTGATCGGCATTCCCATCTCTGTTGGCATTTTCCTGCTGGCCCCAAAAATTCTGGGCCTGCTTTACGGCGCTTCCTTTGAAACTGCGGGACCGGCACTTATGATCATGGCCCTGGGGTTTCCCTTATTGTGCCTGAACGACCTGGCTTCCTACTTGCTGTTGTCGCAAAACAAAACCCGCAGTGTTTTACGGATTGCAGGCTCCGCAGTCGTGTTCAATGTGCTTCTCAATTTGTTTTTGATCCCCAAATGGGGCATGACCGGGGCAGCCTGGACAGCCACTCTGACTCAAGGGTTGGTGTTTTCAGCCTATTATTTCAAGGTCCGGAAAATTTGCGGCAAAACGGAAATCCTGACTTTGCTCTGGCGGCCCTTGCTGGCATCCGGAGGAATGGCTCTGTTGTTGGCTGGATGGGAGTCTTTGCCGGTGATTCCTGCGGTTTTATTGGGAGGGGCGGTTTATTGCGTGACCTTACTTGTCTTGAGGACATTCAACGATTTCGACCGTCTGGTTTTCAGGCGGGTATTTAAGCCCCGCGACACGGGAAGAACAAAATAGAGCTGACGGTTGGCTTAAACGAGGGTTTGCTTGATCGTGGTCACGACCTGCTCGAAATTGGCGAGAAACTCGTTTTCATCATGCGAATGAACGCGGAAAGACACCGCTCCCGGATGGCCGCCGCCGCCCATGTATTTGTCCTGAAAGACGTTTCTCAAATGACACTCCGTTGTTCTCAAGTCGATTCCTGAATATTGGCTGGACCGCCGCATTTTTATATAAATACAATCCTTATCTTC
>VAPK011296280.1_pt1 | contig 10790 bp, 6 predicted proteins | sample 3395031 | NCBI WGS metagenome assembly VAPK01 (sample SAMN08290443, study PRJNA428436) | hydrothermal vent metagenome | isolation source: Deep-sea hydrothermal vent chimney 1 | place: Pacific Ocean: Juan De Fuca Ridge
CGGGCTTGCTGGGACTATTTCAACTGGCGCGCAAAAAACGCACCGTGTAGGTGTGATTTCAATTGTTCCTGGGGGGAGGAGATACGGCTTCAGCCGTACCTACATGCTTTCTGGTGCCGATACGCCCAGCAGCTCCAGGCCATTGGCGATGACCTGTTTTACCGACAGAATTAGGGTCAGGCGTGCCTGACGCAGATCGGCGTCATCCACCAGGAACTGGTGGGCGTTGTAGTAGGTGTGATAGTCGTTAGCCAGTTCCCGCAGGTAATGCGCGAGCTGGTGCGGTTCGTGATTCAGCGCAGCGGCTTCCAGTACTTCCGGATAACGGCTCAAACTTGAGAGCAGGGCCTGCTCGTGTTTTTCTGTAAGCTTGTTCAGTTGTTGCAGACCGCTGCTCTGATCATAGGACAGTTTCTTTTCTTCAAGCTGACGAAACACGCTACAGACGCGTGCATGTGCGTACTGTATGTAATACAGCGGGTTGTCATTGGAACGGGACTTGGCCAGATCCAGATCGAAGTCCATATGCTGTTCACATTTGCGCAGGACGTAGAAAAACCGTGCGGCATCGCTGCCGATTTCTTTGCGCAACTGGCGCAGGGTGACGAACTGACCTGAGCGGGTGGACATTTGCATTTTTTCGCCGCCGCGGTAGAGCACCGCGAACTGCACCAGCAGCACGTCCAGTTTGTCGGGATCATCGCCCACGGCCTGCATGGCGGCTTTCACCCGAGGCACATAGCCGTGATGATCGGCGCCCCAGATATCGATGACCCGTTCGAAGCCGCGTTCCAGTTTGTTCATGTGATAGGCAATATCGGAGGCAAAATAAGTGCTCTGGCCATTGTCGCGTACCAGCACCCGGTCCTTTTCATCGCCAAAATCGGAGGAGCGAAACCATTTTGCACCGTCTTTCTCATACACATGGCCGCTTTTTTCCAGCCGCTCCACCGCGCGTTCGACTGCGCCGGTCTCAGTCAACGAGCGTTCGGAGAACCATTTTTCATAATTGACATTAAAGTGCGACAGGTCGTCACGAATATCAGAAAGAATGTAATCCAGCCCGGTATCGAAGACCAAGCGATAGTCTGCAGTACCGAGCAGGGTTTTAGCCTGGCTAATCAGCGCATCGATATATTTTTCCTTGTCGCCGCCCTCGGTTTCATCCGTTGGTAGCGCTGCGGCAATCTCGTTCCAGGCATGACGCAGGCGGTCGCCATTTTCGCGATGCAGTTTGGCCGCCACGTCCCAGACATAATCACCTTTATAGCCGTTGACCGGGAAAGGCAGTTCTTCTCCCGCCAGCTCCAGATAGCGCAGCCAGACGCTGGCAGCGAGAATATCCATCTGCCGTCCTGCATCGTTAACGTAATATTCACGGTGAACCTCGAAGCCCATCGCGTCCAGCAGGTCTGCCACGGTTGCGCCGTAGGCGGCACCACGGCCATGACCGACGTGCAGGGGACCGGTAGGGTTGGCAGAAACAAACTCCACCTGTACCCGTTTCCCCGCGCCGAGATGGCTGCGGCCATAGTCTTTTTCTGCCGCAAGAATGGCCGGTACCACGGCCTGAAAAGCTTGTTCGCTCAAGTGGAAGTTGATAAAGCCTGGCCCGGCAATCTCGACCTTGACAATATTGTCGGAGGTCGGCAAGGCGGCGGCCAAAGCATCGGCAATTTCTCGCGGTTTTTTGCGCGCGGCCTTGGCCAGCATCATGGCTAGATTGCTGGCAAAGTCACCATGCGCGGGATCGCGAGTGCGTTCAACCTGAATAACGGGGTTGGCATCGGCTGGTAGCGTGCCGGACTGCTTGAGGTTGTCCAGCGCCTGCTGGAGCAAGGTTTTGATTTGTTGTTTCAATATCGCGTCTTTGTTTATCGTCAGGGGTGGAACGGGAATAGAATCCGGAGCAGGATGTTACTACAAAAGAGGGGCCTGGGGCGAGGGACGAGCAATAAAGTGACGAGTGGCGGGTCACTTTATTGCTCGTTATTTTATTTCACGGTTAACACAACCGTGACCGAAACATCTGCGGCACCACTGTCGATATAGCCAATGGCATTGGCATGGCTGGCGATAAAGGCCTTGACGGCGGCATCATCAGTAGCAGACTGGGGTGGGCTGCCTTTGCCAGAGAAAATGATCTTCGACCAGTAAGCTTTGTACTGGCTGTCGGATTTGCCCAGCACCTTGTCGTTGAAGGCGGCGCGTACCGTACTGTCTTCGGCCTGTTCCACAGGCTGGGCGGTCTTGCCGTTAGGCAGCTTTTTAGTTTTACCCAAAAATATTTTTTTGGCCTTGCTGGCCGAGAGACTGCTGATTCCACTAGCCGAGTTGACGATGACCGCAATATCAGCAACAGCGGTGGCAGTGAAGCTGAACAGCCCAAACAGAATAATTACTGGCACCAGTCTTATTTTTAAATACGCATTTTTCATGGTTATTCTCCTGTTAGAACATCACGCTGAGGCCAAGACCAAACTGGTTGGTGCTATTATCGGTCGGGGTACTTTCAAACATGCCCTTCCCGGCCTTGGTCTTGATGCGGGTAAATTCCACCTTCAGGGCAGTATTACGCATCAGCTCATAGCGCAAGCCCAGGGTGGAGAATGTTTGCTGCTGGCTGGCATCGGCACCCTGTTCGAAATTTTGATAAGTAATAATGGGTAGCCACTTGCCGATGCGGTAACCCAGAGAGGCGTACCAGGTTTTGGCCTGCATGGCCGCCAGGGTACCCATTTTGACATCCGCATATTCGGAATACAGTACAATGTTATTGACGTCGGCCTTGATGCCAAAGGTTGTGACTTCATGCTTCTGGTTGTTCATGGTTGCCGGCGTTGCATTCTCCATCAGCCCGTTGTAGCTGGAGAGTTGAAACAGTACCTCATCATTCCAGTCGGCCCTAAGCGTCAGCCCCTGGGTTTTGCGTACATCTGCCGAGTCCATTTTGACTTCACCGCCAAACAGATCTGCACCCAGGGTCCAGTCGCCAATGCTGTTGCTGAACAGCAGGCTGGCGCCGGAATACCCGTCGCGAGTCACCTGTGGCCCGTTAGGTACTATTTCGGAATAAATCGATTGTGGCGCCCGCAACCAGGGATAGAGATAACCTACATCGATATATTCATTAACCAGGCCTACCGGGAATTTAATGTTACCGGCGCGCAGGGTAAGTGCATCGTTCACCTCAATTCCCATAAAGCCCCAGTCAAGATGCAGGGTGTACTTGTTCTCGTGGGCGGCCGATATCTGGCTGTATAGCGTGATCCTGTCATTGATGTTCGCGGTAATATTGAAGCCAAACTGGGTACCGGCAAAACTGCCGCGGTTATCAATTCCACCCTCGCTAGAGGCACCGTGAATCGGGATAGAATCATCCGTGGCCTGATAAATGGCATTAGTAAAACCATTGAGTCTGACCTTGTGGGTCCAGTCTGTAGCCAGGGCAGTGCCTGTTGCAAATGGAATGATAATGGGCAGTATGATGGCCTTTTTAAAAAGTGGTTTAATAAGTGAGTAGTGCAGCGTATTTCGTAACATGATTGTGCTCCTTTACAATGAATGTTTTTATATTTTTCTTTGTCGTCCTAAGTGGCTGTTCCGCTGCCTTCTTGCGGGCTCGACTGAATTTGTCGTCAGAAACTAGATTAACTTTAGAGTACAAGTTGAATGGTGTCGACGCGAAAATAAAAAACAGAAATGTAATAAAAAGCCTGTAATTATAGTGTGGAATTGAAGTTGGTTGTTTTCTGTATCTCGTTACAACACAAATCCAGAGGGCGCAAAGGCGCAGAGTTTTCTTGAAATAATAATCGCCATATCATTTTAAAAGCAATAGGTTTGGGTGGTGTTTATTATTCTTTGTTGAGCTTAAAATTCTTTGAGTTTTATCGCCTGGAAAGTAAAAGGATATTTAAGTGGTGAGTAATTTTATTGGCCATTTCAGTGGCATCTCTGGCGGATTAAAATACGCTGCTAGCGTGTGCTCAGTTCCAGTCCACTACCAATTACCCTTCGACAAGCTCAGGGCGAACGGTTTTGATTGGACAGGAATCTGGAACATTTAATTTAGCCGCGAAGCAAGCATGACGGGCAAGCGCAAACTTGTGAGTATGGGCGATAGCCTGTGCTCTGCTTTAGTATGTCAAGGGAATTGAAATATTCTTGCCCTGATTTGAGTGAAGCGTCCATTAGACGAATCCCGCACATCGCGCTATAATCAGCGGCTACTCAAAATATGCGCCCGTAGCTCAGCTGGATAGAGTACCGCCCTCCGAAGGCGGGGGTCACAGGTTCGACTCCTGTCGGGCGCGCCATTTCCCTATCCTGTGAGCAGCATACAAAATTCCTGCTGTTGTAAAAACATCAACTGAAAAATGTTTGATGATGTTTTCATGTTTTATTAAATATAAAAACTACCTCCCTGAGAGGTGGTGGCGGGTTTGACTTGCCTTGCGCCCTTCTTTACTTTTTTGTTTGTCCTTACTGTTAATACCAAAAACAATATTTCAACAAGCATGATTTTGCTTTGATCGCTTGAGGGTCGTTGGCGATCACTTTCCCTTATAAACGTAATATTATTAAGTTTTTTACTCTACAGTTGGTTAATAATCGTTTTAATTTTTAAGGGGCCGCTACCGTTGAATTAATTCTAAACTGTTGATAAAGCCAGCCGATAAAAAACCATACTGATTCCTTCGCCCTGTTTTTTATGTGCAACCGGGTGATTTGACTACATTGATGTGGGTTATTTTACAAGGGGTAAGCAACATGAGCTGGTTGTCTGATCTGTCCATACGCCACAAGATTTTTTCCATTATTTTTATTGCCGTTGCCGGGCTAGCGGCCAATCTAATTTTTAATTATGCCGCCACTCGCAGCAATGCTCTGCGCCTGCATAATGTGCAGGCGGTCTATTTCCCGACCCTGGAGCGCATCGATGCCAACCTGGTGCGACTGGACAAGATCAAGGAAACGCTGAATGGAGCCGCCTCAGCGGGTGAGGTTGAAATGATCGAGGAAGCCGATGTGCTGGCGGCAGGGGTGCGCCAGGGATTTGCAAAAATTAAAGCACTGGATAGCGAGGTCAGCGGCGGTGTTGTGTTGTTACAGAAACAGTTTGATGATTATTATAGTGCTGCAAAACCGCTGACTCAGGGCATGATCGAGGGTACTCTGGCGGCGCAGCAGATTCAGCCGGCAGTCGCAAAAATGACTACCGCACTGGGTAAGTTTAGCGGTAGCCTGAAACATTTTCGTAAAGCTAGTTATCAGCGCTTTACCGACACGATTAATGACGCCAATGCCTCATCCGAGTGGGCCCTGACCATGGGGCTAATTATTGCCATGATTTGTGTTGGCCTGGTTAGCACCAGTGGTTTGGTAATTGGTAATGTGCTGCAGAAAAATATTAGCCGGGTGGTCCAGAATCTAATTGAGATCGCACATGGGGAGGCTGATCTAACCACGCGCCTGGAACAGCAGGGCAAGGATGAAATTGGCCAGCTGGTTGGCGCCTTCAATGTCTTTATTGAAAAACTGCAGAACATTATCCGCAATGTCTCTGGTTCTACTTCGCAATTGGCCACGGCGGCGGAAGAGATGGCACAGATATCGAAAGAAAGTAATAGCAGTGTCATTCGCCAGACATCGGAAACCGAGCAGGTTGCTTCTGCCATGAACGAGATGAGTTCAACGGTGGCGGAAGTGGCACTCCATGCCAAAGAAGCCGCTGAGTCAGCGCAAAATGCTAGCAGTGCTTCCACTAAGGGACGTCAGGTTGTGGAACAGACGATCACTGCTATCGGTAGTCTTGCAAACGAGGTGGAACAGGCGGCAACGGTGATTCAGAAACTGGAACACGACAGTGAGAATATTGGTGGCGTGCTGGAAGTGATTCGTGGCATTTCTGAGCAGACCAACCTGCTGGCATTGAATGCTGCTATTGAAGCGGCCCGTGCGGGCGAACAGGGACGAGGCTTTGCCGTGGTTGCGGATGAAGTTCGCACCCTGGCTAGTCGCACCCAGGAGTCTACCCAGGAAATCCAGGCCATGATTGAGAGTCTGCAATCAGGTTCAGCCCAGGCTGTTGCGGTGATGGAAGAAAGCCGCAGCAAGGCGCAGGCCAGTGTCGAGCAGGCCAGTCTGGCCGGAGAATCCCTGCGCGAAATTACCGAAGCAATTGGTACCATCAGTGATATGAATACGCAGATTGCCAACGCTTCTGTGGAACAGGGCAGCGTCGTTGAAGAGATCAACCGCAATGTCAGCACCATCAGCGAAATTGGTGAACAAACTTCGCAGGGAGCGCAACAGACAGCCACGGCCAGTCAGGAAATGTCACAGCTTGCCACACAATTGCAGGTTGAAGTTGGGCAGTTCAAGGTATAGCGCTATTTTAGTGACGGGGTGTGAGTAGCGATATAAAGCGGCAATCTGTTCCCTGTAACTTTATAATTTGTGTATGCGTTCAGCAGTATTCTGCGCAGCAAGATTTTCCGACTGGCCGTGGCTTTCACGCTTCAGCATCAGTTACACTCCAGCTTGATCAATATGGCTGGAGATGGAAATGTCAGAGATCTTACCCGACAGACAAAAACAATCCCTAATCTTGCTGTTGCTTGCGCTTGCCGCACTGGTAGTCATTATTGCCGGGATGCGTGCTATAACGCCAATTCTGGTGCCTTTTCTGTTGTCGATTTTTATTGCCGTGGCCTGCCGTTCGCCCATGGCCTGGTTGACTCAGCACAAAGTGCCGTCTGCACTTGCGGTGCTCATTGTGATCACTGGCCTGATTATCGCCTTTTTTCTCACTGCTCTGTTCGTTGGCAGCTCACTCAGCGACTTTAGCCGCTCCCTGCCCCAGTATCAGGATCGCTTGCATGGATTGACCCTGGCCCTGCTGGATACCCTGCAGAAACTGGGCATGGATACCTCAAGTCTGAATCTTGAAAATATTATTAATCCGGCGGCAGCCATGCAGCTGGTACAGGCTCTGCTGGGTGGGCTGGGTCAGGTGCTGAGCAATACCTTTCTGATCTTGTTGACCGTGGTCTTCATTCTGTTGGAAAGCTCCAGTTTTGCCGCCAAACTGCAGGCGATGGCCGGTGATACTGAAAAATCCATGGCTCGCTTCAGGCGCTTTATCACCGGCGTCAATCATTACATCGCCATCAAGTCACTGGTCAGTTTGGCTACCGCGATCATCGTTGCTCTCGCGCTGATGATCATTGGTGTGGATTATCCCGTACTCTGGGGCTTTCTCGCCTTTTTGCTCAACTTCATCCCCAACATTGGTTCGATCATTGCTGCGGTGCCGGCCATTTTGCTGGCTCTGATCCAGCTAGGGATGGGTGCCGCTGGTGCTACCGCCCTGGTTTATCTGCTGGTGAATTTTATCATCGGTAATTTCGTCGAGCCGCGTCTGCTTGGGCGGGGTATTGGTCTCTCCACCCTGGTCGTGTTTCTGTCTCTGATCTTTTGGGGTTGGCTGCTGGGGCCGGTGGGTATGTTGCTATCCGTACCCCTGACCATGAGTCTGAAAATTGCTCTGGAAGACAACCCGCAAAGCCGCTGGCTGGCAATCTGGTTGGGACCACATCCCCAGGCTGATTAACGCGGTCATTTGACGAGGCTTCATTCAGCGTATTTTGTGAGATCTATTTTTGCCTGAGCATTAGCCTTGTTTTAATCATTAGTACATTTCCATCGGATCCACGTCGATCGACCAGCGCACTCTGCGCGCACTTTTCATGGTTTCCAGTTGCGGCATAAGACGCGCTAGCCACTGTTGTAATTCGCCTCGTTGATGATGTTGGAACAGGAGCTGGGCGCGAAAACGCCCGGCGCGGCGTTCCATCGGTGCAGGCAGGGGTCCAAAAGCCAGTAGTTGCGGCTGGATGTGGGCGGCCTGTTGCTTTGCTTCCTGTAGAAATTGCATCGCGGCCTCAACCTGGGGGCTTTCCGCTCGGAGCAGGGCGAGATGACTGTAGGGGGGCAGTTGCGCCTCAGCACGTTCTTTTAACAAGGTTTGGGAGAAACTATGATAATCGTGGCGTAGCAGAAAGTGCAGTAGCGGGTTGTCCGGTTGGTGGGTCTGAATCAGAACTTCACCGGCGCGTTCGGCGCGTCCCGCACGCCCGGCTACCTGTAACAGCAGTTGTCCCATGCGTTCGCTGGCGCGGAAGTCAGAACTGAATAAACCGTAGTCGGCATCGAGCATGCCGACCAGGGTGACATTGGGAAAATGATGGCCCTTGGCCAACATCTGGGTGCCGACCAGGATCACCGGTGCGCCGTGTTGGATTTCTGCCAGCATCTGGTCGAGGCTGCCCTTGCGGCGGGTGCTGTCACGGTCGATGCGCAAGACCCGGATAGTGGGGAAACGGGCGGCCAGGGTGTCTTCCACACGCTCGGTACCGGCACCCATGAAATGTAGACTGTCGCTGTTGCAGTCCGGGCAGCGCCGGTTGACCGGTCGCTGCGAGCCGCAATGATGGCAACGTAGTTGCTGTTGTCCATGATGCACGGTCATGTGCGCGTCGCAGCGCAGGCAGCGGGCGTGCCAGCCGCAGTCGTGGCACATCAGCACGGGCGCATAGCCGCGGCGATTGATAAATAACAGCACCTGACCCTCATCATCCAGGTGCTGTTGTACGCGGTTCAGCAATTGGGCGCTGAGTCCCTGCTCGAGTTTCTGGTGGCGGATGTCGAGCAGGCGCAACTGTGGCCGTTGTGCCTTGCCAGCGCGTTCCGGTAGTAACAGCATCTGTGAGCGCTGCTGAGCGACGTTGTGCAGGCTTTCCAGCGAAGGGGTGGCTGAGCCTAGGATAATGGGAATGTCGGCTTTCTGTGCGCGTACGATGGCCAGGTCGCGGGCGTTGTAGCGGAAGCTGTCCTGTTGTTTGAAAGATAGATCATGCTCCTCATCGAGAATGATCAGGCCGAGCTGGGGCAGCGGGGTGAAGAGTGCTGAGCGGGTGCCAATCAGTACCCCGGCCTTGCCGGTGGCACAGGCCAGCCAGTTGTCCAGCCGAGCTTGATCGGACAGCCCGGAGTGCAGTAGTGCAATCTGGCCATTCAGCTGCTGGTTCAAGCGTTCACGGAAACGCTGAATCAACTGGGGGGTGAGGCCGATCTCGGGTGCCAGTACCAGCACCTGGCGGCCCGCCGCCAGTACTTTCTGGATAAGTTGCAGGTAAACCTCGGTTTTGCCGCTGCCGGTGATGCCATTGAGCAAATAACACTGGTAACGATCCAGGCGGGCGCTGATGGCATCTATCGCTGCCTGCTGGTGCAAATTGAGAGTCGGTGCGCTTGTCTTCGGGGGCGGTGTCTCTGTCGGCGAAGCCATGGTTAATTCACGTTCATGAATCGTTACCCAGCCTTTCTGTAGCAGGCGGGCCATACTCGGTCGCCAGTTTAGCTGCTGCTGATTCAGAGATCGGGCATCCAGTCCGGCAGGGTGTTGCTGCAGGATCTGTAGCAGGGCGGCCTGTTTTGGTGCCCGTCTGAGGTTATCCGGATCTGTTTTCTGGCCTGCAGGACTCAATTGCCAGCAGGATTCAGTTTTCGGCTGGGCGGCTTGTCCCTGGCGCAGCAGGGTGGGCAGGCTGCCGAGGATAACCTCACCGATGGAATGTTGGTAATACTGGCTGGCCCAGCGCATCAGGTTCAGTAGCTCTTGCGGCAAAATGGGCTGCTTGTCCAGCAGCGCCTCGGCGCGACGCAGTTTTTGCTGTGCGATGTCGCTGTGCTCGGTCACTTCCAGCAGCACGCCGACCAGGCACTGTCGGCCGAAGGGTACGCGCAGGCGCACGCCGGGTTGCAACTGTGTCAATGCGCAATCAGCGGGCGGCAGGTAATCAAAAATACGCCGCAATGGGCTGGGAATAGCTATGCGCAGAATTGGCTGAGGTGCAGAGTTACTCAAGAGGCAAAATCCCGAATTAAAACAGGAAGAATAAGGGGTGACTTAGCGTGCTTTTGTCGAATCATTCTGGAATAAATACCTTAAGTCTTTGTCTGGTCTTGATTTCCTGTGTTATCCACAGAAACTGTGGATAACTCTGTGGATGAGGTGGGGTAAAACCTCTCAATGCCTGATGATTATTACACTATTGTTAAAGTGAACAGTTTTTGTGCGCATGCCAAATAATATAATTAACAATAACTTACGTTGTTTTATCAGCATTAACACTTTTCTTTCAGTTTTTTGACAGCTAAGTTGTTGTTCCTGTTAGGCGCTGTGCATAACAATAAAAAAAATTCGGACATAGGCTTGTCATTCATGCTTTTTCTGTGGTAACGGCTGAAATCAGCGTTTCCAGGAGGCTAAAAAGGAACCTAAAAAAATCTGGCAAGAATAGCGCATCGAAGTTTGTATCCGGTATCTTTTAATGGTCTTTCCCGTGATTTAATCAAGTAATTCAAGGCTACACAGCCGAATCCCGGGTTAATTATTACTAGAGAACGAACAAGGCAATGGCCAGCGGTACCAGCAGTCCGACTGTAATGCGCCAGCCCAGCGCCGCCTGACCGGCAAAAAATGCGATGCCGGTTTTGATGATGCTGTTGACCACGGCGGCGAGCAGGATGGCATAGGCGGCCGTGTCCAGCGGTAATTGTTGCAGGCTCATGTGGGTAAGCGAGAGGGTAATGGCGTCAACATCGGCGATGCCGGAGGCACCGGCCAGCAGGTAGATCCCGGAATTACCAAAATAATGCACCATCACGCGGGACAGCAGCATAATGATTACCAGAAACAGGCCGAATTGCAGGGCGCTGGC
>VAPK010290777.1_pt1 | contig 10787 bp, 13 predicted proteins | sample 3395031 | NCBI WGS metagenome assembly VAPK01 (sample SAMN08290443, study PRJNA428436) | hydrothermal vent metagenome | isolation source: Deep-sea hydrothermal vent chimney 1 | place: Pacific Ocean: Juan De Fuca Ridge
AAAAAAATCAGCGGCATCATCGAAAGAATCGATACCGAGATCGACGACAGGGAGATCGAATATGACCAGCGAATCTATCTGATCAAAACCGCCCACACCGGCTCGAAACGGATCGTCAGCGCGACCGACATCACCGAACAAAAACGGGGAGAACGGCTCCAGGCGATGGGAACGGTCGCCGCCCATCTCGCTCATGAAATCCGCAATCCGATCGGATCGATCTCGATCCTCTCCTCCACACTTCTAGGCAAGGTGAAAGCGCCCAACAAGCCGATCGTTCTGGAGATCAAAAAGGCGCTCTACCGCGTGGAGCGCATCATCAAATCCACCCTTCTTTTCACCAAAGGGGTCAAGGCGCACAAAAGCGAGATCTCCCTCGAAAAACTGCGAGAAGAGATTGAGGAGGCGTTCGAACACTACGCCACCACCAAAGAGATCGACTTGCAGTTGCGTTTTTCGGATGCGACGATCCAAGCGGATTTCGATCTGCTCGTCATCGTCCTGCAAAACTTCCTCTACAACGCGATCGACGCGATCGAAGAGGCGGAAGAGGAGGAGGGAACGATAAAGATAGAGGCGAAAACGACCGACAAATCCGCCGTATTGAAAATAGAAGACAGCGGCGTACCGATCGAAGACCCCAACATCCTCTACGAACCCTTCAAAACGACCAAAACCAAAGGACATGGCCTCGGCCTGGCTCTCTCCAAAGAGATAATCGACGCACACGGGGGCGAAATCTCTTTGTTGCGGGAGAGCAAAGGATTCATCATCCGATTGCCGCTGGCATAGAGACCGAAAGTTACGATTGTAAACACCCAAACCACGCACAAATATGGATATCGAAATAAACGAACCTTCCCAACGCCATATCATACTCGATCCTTACTTCATCGCCACATGAAATGAACACTCCTTTTTGTCCACTAAATTCAGATAGTTTCACAATATACGACAGACTTATGTAAAAGGAAACCTGGCGAAGATTCGATCCCATACGATTGGGATGCAAAAAGGGTGTTTTCCTTTTTGCACCGTTATAAACAAAAATCAAAAATCACCGATAGTTCTTTCAGTTCTATACAAGGGTGAGCTATGGCAAAAAAATACCGTATCGAAAGACGCAGACACTCTCTGATCAAACCGATCGTCTATCTCGTATTGCAATTGCTGGCGCTTTGGGAGCTTTTCTGGGTGTTGACGGGAAGCGCGAATTTTCTGACGTGGGACTATCTCGAGATCGCGGTTTTGACCCTTTTTATCCTCTATCTGGCAAAACGAACCTACTGGGTTCTAGGTAGGATGAAACACGCCAAATCCCCCTGGTTCGACCAAATGGAGATGGAGCGTTTCAAACGTGCTAATCCCTGAAAATCAACCTCTTTTTACGTTTGGGGTCTTCATCGATCACAAAACGCATTCCTCCCCCCTCTCTGATTGTCGACAACAACTCCTTCTCCACCTTTTCGGGTAACTTCTCCCGGGAAGAGACGATATCGAGCATTTTATTGATCCGCTGATTTTGCATCTCCATCATCCGCATCTCTTTCTCTTTTTGCAACTGCTCTTCGTGCATTCGCAATTTGATCTGTTGATTGCGTCTGACAAGCAGATAGAGAATCAAAAGTCCCAACAACACGAGCCCCGCTACGACCGCGATCAGAATCATCGTAACTTTTTGATTCTGCTGCGCCTGCTGCATAGCGATCGTCTGCCGCTTCGCCTCCGCTTCACGGTCGATTTTCGCCATGGCCAGATGTTGCTGTAGTCTCTTCTCTTCGAGCTCGTTTTCGATCTGCGCTTTCCGTAACGCCTGTTTTGCCTGCAGATCGGCGATCTCACGCTCTTTTTTAGCCTCAATTTCCGCGATTTTCGCTCTGGTCTCCTCCTGAAGTTTCGCCAATTGAAGTTCGTATGCCTTCTTCTCGTTCTGCAACTGTACCTCTCTCTGCCGCTGTTGCAGATCGAGCGTTTTGAGCGATTTGAGCTTTTCGTTTTCCAGTTTCAACTGCTGCAGTTTGGTCTCCAACTGCATCTTTTTCAGTGCCAGGTCGTATTCCAGCAGCTCCTTTTGTGAAGCGTACCGTTTGAGCAGATCCTCTCTCTCTTGCTCCTGATCGCTCTTTTTGTCGATTTCTTTCATCGTTTCGGATCCACTGCCATTCGTTTCCGTCCCGCCTACGACGACCGGCATCGTGAGATTCGTCTCCACGGCTGCAAAATCTTCGTTGGCGGTCCGATTCCTCTCCGCCGCAATCACGACGGTGGTATTGGTTTCGTTTGTGGTATTGGTTTCTTGTCGGGAGAGCGGTACTACAACGGAGTCCGATCGGTTCGTCTCCAACGCATTGAGCGCTTTGAGCCGCTCTTCATCCACGTTACATCCACCCATGGCAAATGTCAGAATCATCATCATCAAAAATCTCATGTTACCTCCGTAATTTTTCCGGATCGAAAAAACTGCTCTCATGTATGTGCTCGAATGCCGATTTGAGCGAAACGAAAAGCCCTCTGTTCTCCTCTTCCAGCCGATGGAGCAACCTCTTTACTTTCGCCCGGGCATAGGGGGCTTTGACATCAAAGCGCATCCCGGGACACGCTTCGTCTCCGATCGTCGGAAGATTGTTGGCAAGTGCTGCATCCACCAACTGACGTTCTCTCACCATAATCATCGGCCGGATCACCAGCAGTCCGTTGCCCGCGCGATAGAGCGGCGGCATGGAGCGAAGCGCGCCGTTGTAGAGGAAATTCATGAAAAAACTCTCCGCCGCATCGTCCAGATGGTGCCCCAGCGCCACGGTGCCGAACCCCTCTTCCAAAGCGACGCGATAGAGCGCGCCGCGCCGCATACGGGAAAAGAAACTACAATAAGAGGAGTTTTCGCGAATTTTCTCCCGTGCCGTCTCGTAGATATCCGTTTTGACGATCTTGTGGGGAATGCCGTATTGTTTACAATGGGCGGCAAGCTCGGAGAAATCCTCTCCCATCCCATAATCGATCGTCACCGCCAGAAAATCGAAACGAAAAGGCACGACCCTCTGTCGATATCTGAGAATATGCGCCAGCGTCAAAGAATCCTTCCCGCCGCTAAGCCCCAGCATGACGCGATCCCCCTCTTCGATGAGGCGATATTTCGCGTTGGTGCGTCCGACGATTCTCAGCAGCTTTTTGCTAAGAACGATATCGTTTTCAGCCAACGATACGATCCACCATCTTGATCACGAACGCCGCACTCTCCCTGGCGGAACTCTCCAGAAACGTATCGAAATTGAATCCGGCATCCATATCCGCCGCGTCGCTGATCGCCCTGAGGATACAAAAGGGGGTATCCAGGGCGTCACAGACCACCGCGACCGCCGCCCCCTCCATCTCCAGCGCATCGGCTCCGAAGGTCTCTTTGATCCACGCTTTGCGCCGCTCGTCGGCGATGAATTGATCTCCCGTGGCGACGATACCCTCCTTCAGCTCGATTCCCATCTCTTCGGAGACTTCGTGAGCGATACGTCGAAGACCGGCATCCGTATCCACGAAAACCTTCCCCTCCGGAACGAATCCGTAAGGGTGTCCGAACGCCGTGATATCCAAATCATGCTGGCAGAGTTTCGTGGCGACGATCAGATCGCCGATACGAAGATCTTCGCTGATCGCTCCTGCCACCCCGCTGAAAAGAAGATGCGTCGCACCGAATTTTTCGATCATCGTCGATGCGGTCAGAGAGGCGAAAACCTTGCCGATCTTGCTGTAGGCGATGACCAGTTCCACCTCTTTGTAGCGGCATGTATAGTAACGGTTGTCCGCGACGGTCGTCATCTCGTACTCGTCGAAATACTCCAGAAGCGGCGTGATCTCTTCGACCATCGCCCCCATGATCGCGATCTTCATCTTCTCCACTTACGCGATCTCCTCGAACACTTTTTCCAAGCTTACCATATCGGTGACGGAGAGGGTCGGTTTTTTGGTGTTTCTTCGATTGAGCCCTTTCAAAACCGAGCCTCCAAATTCGATGAAGAGGTCTACATCCTCTTCGATACTCCGAATCGACTGTTTGTAGAGCACCGGTTTGACGAGCTGTTCGGCAAGCAAAGAGACCGCCTCTTCTTTGCTCCGATATTTTTGGGCGGTGACATTGGAGACGACAGGGGCGTTGAATCGCTCTTGCAATCTCTCTTCCAGTTGCGATCGGAGCGGTTCGACGGCCGGCTCGAGCAGCGGGCAGTGGCTCGCGACGGACATATTCAACAGCAGCGCTCGCTTCGCGCCCGCCTCTTTGAACCGGGGTTCGAGCGCGGCAAGATCGCTTCTGATTCCGGCCGCGACGATCTGTCCGTCGCTGTTGTAATTGGCGGGCCAGACTTTTTTACCCTCCTCTCTCGCCTGCGCAGCGATCTCCTCCACCTTCTCGTCGCCAAGGCCGATCAACGCCATCATTCCCGCATCGATCCCTTCGCAGGCCTGCTGCATCAGCTTGCCCCGCTCATGCACCAGGCCGACTCCGTCGATAGCATCCAGGGCTCCGACGCTGACGAGGGCGGAAAATTCACCCAGTGAGTGTCCGAGTGCCAGAAGGGGCTTGATTTCCATCTCGTTTTCGAACAATCGGTGCGCGATGGCGCTCACCAATAAAATCGCGGGCTGTGTATAGGCCGTCTGTTCCAGAAGATCGTTCTCTTCGAAAAGGAGCCTTTTAAAATCGGTCTTGATACGTTCTCCGGCCGCTTCGACCATCTCTCTGGCGATTTCGCTGGAGTCGTAGAACTCCCTTCCCATCCCCGTCGACTGTGATCCCTGGCCAGGGAAGATAAACGCAATTTTTTTCATAAATACTCCTTGTTTTCATTGATTTTTTTCCGTAGTGTATTTCGGTTGAGGCCCAGCTTCTCGGCCAGTTGGAGTTGGGACTTGTAAAAACTGAAACCCGCTTTGAGCAGTGGAGCTTCATAGAGATAGAGAAGTTCCCGGTACCCTTCTCCTTTGACGATGCGGCTTTTTAGATAGATCTCAAAAAGATCCATCAATTCACTCTCTGTCATCGTTTTGGCGATCATCACAAGGTAGACCGATTTTTTGAGGGAGTAGGCGTTGACCGAAAGATCGGGATGAAAACTTTTCAACTCGATATTCTGATGCCCTTCCAACCCCAACGCCCTGCCGATTTCCTCTTTGAACATATCGATCAACGGAGGAATATCCTCTTCACGCTCACGCAGAGGTGGCAGTTGGATCGTGATACTGAAAAACTGGTCCATGATTTGGGGTGACGGGAGAATCTGTGCGGTCGCGATGATCCGCGTGGGATAGATGTTGAGCAGTCTCTGAAAACGGCCAATATCTCGCATCCTCTCGAAATCTGTAACGATCAGGCTCTCCTGCTCCTGCAGAAGATTCTCCAACCTTTCGAAGGAGATATCCGCGCCGACGACGGGAGCCTGTACGATCTGGGATGCGAGGGTTCGTTTGCCCGTCCCTCTTTCGCCTACGATCAGCGCGTTGACACCGATGCTTTTAAGAAGGCTGGCAGATCTCAGAGCCTCTTTCGAAGCCCTGCTCTGTGCGATGAAATCAGTTGCACCCACATCCTGTACCGCAACTCTCGTTACCGCCGACCTGTCCGCTGAGGATTTCATCGGGCGTCGCCTCTCTGGTATCGAGAATCGTAACGGAGAACATCAGGTCTTTTCCGGCAAGCGGATGGTTGTAGTCAATCGTCACACCGTTTTCGTCGAAAGACTTGACCGTTACCTGAACGGTTTGACCGTCTTCGGACTGCCCGTAGAGTTGCATTCCCTCTTTGAGATCCAATCCGGCAAACTGCTCTTTGGGCAGTGTATCTACCGCTTCCGGGTTGTATTCGCCATACGCTTCCGAAGCGGGGACTTTGATATCGGCGCTTTCGCCTTTTTCGAGTCCGTAGAGTTGTCTTTCCAATCCTGGAATGATCTGCCCTTTTCCCGTGATGAACTCCAACGGTCCATGTCCTTTGTTGGAGTCGAGTATTTCGCTTCCACCGGCTTCTGTCAGTTCATATTCTATCGATACGACCTGGTTGTCTGCTACTGTCATAGTTTTTCCTTAATTTTATAGTGCATTTGTATTCTATCCAAACAATCTTAGTATAGAGAAAGCTATTCGAGATGTTTGCTGGCCATCTGTGCCTGTTTGGTATCGGGATAACTTTCGATGAGCGCATTGAAAAAACGGCGTGCATTCTCTTTGTCCTTGATCTTTTCGAAAGAGATCGCCGTATGCAGCAGAAGTGTCGGCATATAGGAGGCTTTGTCGTAATACTCCACACTCTTTTTGAAATAGAAGATCGCATCCGTATAGCGTTTTTCGTAATAAGAGATCTCTCCCAGATAGTAGGTCGCCTGAGCGGGCTTGTATTCCGCTTTGTGGAGAGAGTCGAAAAGCTCGATCGCTTCGTCGTACTTTTTGGCGCGATATTTCGCGATCGCCTCTTTCAGAAGCTGTGCATTCGTTTTCGGGGTCGGTTTTTTCTTTTTGCTTTTGGGCGGTGTGGTGGAAGCGGTACTTCTCCTGGCCGACAGGTCGTCGATCATCGCCCCCAGTTTTTGCAACACTTTCTCGATCTTTTCATACTGTTGCTGCTGTTTCTCTTTTAATGCATCGATCTGCTCCTGGAGCGAAGAGAGATCTTTCGACGGTTCGGGGGACTGCCGGAGTTCGGATATCTTTTTGTCTGTCTTACCGATCTTCTGTCCCATCCCTTCCACGACGCTTCGAAGACCTTCCAACTGCTCTTTGAGACGCTCTATTTCGAGTTTCAGCGCTTTGATCTGACGTTTGTTGGCAAGTGAGGTACGCTTGTTTTCGATCATCAACTTTTCGGTCTCGTTCAATCCGTAGGGATTGGCTCCCTGCGTCATGCCCGTACCGAAGGCCGAAGGCTCCTCGGCATATCCGAATGTCGCCACCATCAAGGCGGCATACAGGATTCTCTGGATCATCTATATGTTAGAGCGTGGCCGGAAAGAGTTTGATATCCGCTCTTCTGTTCTCCTGCCAACAGTCGGGATTGTGTTCGGTACATACGGGTTTGCTCTCTCCGTAGCTGACCACCGTCATACGGCTCTCTTCCACTCCCGAAATACTGAGTGCATCCTTGACACTTTTGGCACGTTTGAGCCCCAGCGCGTAGTTGTATTCGTCCGTTCCCCACTCGTCGCAGTTTCCTTCGATCTTGATATTGAGATCTTTGGCGAGATCGCCGTTTAGTATCACGGCGTCGCTTTGGATCTTCTCCTCTTCGGAAGGACGAATGTTGTATTTGTCGGTATCGAAATAGATACTCTGCAGCTCTTTGGAGATCGCGGCGATTCTGTCATCGACCGTAGCGTATCCGACACTCTCCTGCCCCTCCTGCATCGTATTGACTCCGGTATCGACCGCTTTGACCTGAGGCTGGGTCGGCGTAGCCGTCTCCACTTCGGGGGCTTTTTGGGCACAACCGGCGAAGAACGCCGACAGCAAAAGCGTGCCTATCAAAAGGTTCCTTTTCATTTTTACTCCTTCTCTTTACAAAGATTCTATCAACATTTAGATAAAAATTTAAAATATTCCATTACCAGTCGATCGACTGTATTTTTCCCACACGCAGGGGGAAGAGAAAACTTCTGTTTTCGTTGAGTCTGAGAACACCCAGTGAACTCTCGTTACCCACATACTTGATGAACAAAACCGTATCGGCATCCTCGCCGAACCGAGGGAACATATTCTTCCCGTTCGTCGTCAACTTTCGGATGAAATCGGTCTGGGTGGAGATCAGATAGAGGTTGAAGATGTAGTCTCCCATCTCGCTCTTCCCCTCTCTACTGGAATAGACGATATATTTGCCGAACGATGTACAGGAGCTGTTGTTGCGCCCATGGTAGATCATCTGCTCGACACTCCCTCCGCTGATCGATTTGGAAAAGACGTTGGGATATCCCAGGCGCTCCGAAATGAAAACGAAACGCTTGTCATGATCGACGAATTGTCCTCCGACATCGATACCCCCATATCGCGTCAACCGCTTTTTCGTACCGCTTCCAAGATCGTAGAGATAGATATCCGGCTGATCTTTGGGTGCCATCGTCAACAGGAGTTTCGATCCGTCCTCGCTCACGTCCGAGCAGACGATCATTCCGGGGCTGCTCGCGATTTTGCGTTTTTCGCCGGTAAAGATGTTCACCTTGTAGAGTGTCGGAAGATAGCCGTTGTAGGAGGTGTAGTAGAAAGAGGTCTGTTTGTCGTTCGCCCATTTGGGAAAGACATTGAGCCCTCCACGTACGACGGTCTTCTGGAAAGAGAGCGTATAGTCGGAGACGACGATATTCGCCTTTCCGGAGGCGGTGTATTTGGCGAAAAGAATATATTTGCGCATCCATGCGATGGAGGGTGCGCCGACGTACTTGTTGATGTCGATCGCGGCGTTGTGCGCCAAAAACGGATAACGCTTCGGGCGGGTGATCGAGTAGAACTTCTCATAGAGGGTCGTTTGGTTTTTGAGGTTGATCAACTTGACACTCGCGAGGAGTTTCCCGGCTTGTTGTTCCAGTTTGACTTTGGCGAGAAGCTCGTTGCCTTCCCGGGCGAGCTCTTCGTATCCGCTGCGATCTTCGTATCCCATTTTGACGTACTCTTTGCCGATATCAAAATGGGCGCTCACTTTCAAATCCCCTATCAATAGCTTGAGAAATTTTCGGTTGAGCCGCTGATCCACCATCGCAGACGCATCCGCTACGACGATTTTCGGCGCTTTTTCGATCTGTTTGACGATCTCTATCGTGGAATCGAACGCAAAAAGTTCGTATCCCACCATCAAAATCAGTAGCAATATTCTCATCTATCGTTCCTTGTCTGCAAATTCGAATGTGGCTTCGATATAAGATCCTTTTTTATATGCAGGAAATCTTTCGTATTCTAAATTATCAAGAAACACCTTAAGCTTTGTATTAAACAGATCGTTGTTGGAGAGTTTGAGAATCCGATACGAGAGTCTGCCGCGGTTGTCGATGCGGATCCTCACGTCCGCCTTGAGGCCGTCCTGCGTCGAAATCGTCCGGTTCCACTTGGCCATGATTTTGTTGGCGACGGGACTCCAGAAATCGTGCTCTTCACCACTTTTTTTGTGGGCGGAAGCTTTTGAGACACGCAACTCTTCGACAAGTTTCTGTGCTCTTCTTCTCTTTGCCGCCGCCTTTTTCATACGTTCCGCCTTTTTTCTCGCCTCCTCCGCTTTGCGCTTTTTCAGACGGCTCGCTCTTGCGGCCTCCTGCTTGCGTTTCTCTTCGATCGCCTTTTTGTAGGCGTCTGTGCGGACGGTGGAGAAGAGATCCTTGGCGCTTTTGGCCACCTTGTCGCGGCTGTCTTTCACCTCTTCCTCTTTTTTCTCCTCCTCTTCGGGTTCGGGTTTGGGAACCTCGACTACCTCGGATTTCGTCTCCTGGGGAGATGGTTTTTGGATCTCCTGTGGCTTGATCTCCTCCCTGGGCTCTTCCTTTGGTTTGGGTGCGGGCGGTTTTTCCTGCATGATTTGATCGATTTCGACAACGACGGCATCTTCGACGTTGTATCCGTAATCTTTCTTTTCATTCTCTTCGAAAAGTATACCCGTGATAGCGAGAAGAATGGAGAGATAGATGATGATTGACGCAATCAGCGCAATCAGTTTGTAGACTTTTTTTTCAACCATTCGTGACGAGGGAGACCTTGCTGAATCCGGATTCTTTGATCACCTTGAGAATATACATCACATCGTCATACTTCAGATCTTTGTCCGCCTTGATATAGACGACGGTATCTTTGGGAAATTTCTGGGAAAGGAGTCCGAAATTGTCCGCGAAATTTTTGAAATTGAACTCTTTTTCCTTGATATGGATCATACGGTTCGCATCGACTCTTACACTCAGATCCGGTATTTTCTGTGTGGGCTTGGTGTGTGTTCCCTGAGGAAGATTGATATTGTCCTGATACTCCATCACGGGAGCGGTGACCATCAAGATCGCCATCAACACCAGCATGATATCCACAAGCGGCGTGATGTTCAGGTCCGGGTTTTCGTCCCAATTAAAGTGCATTGTGCCTACGTGTATAGATATTCGTTTCCATTTCCGAAGCTTTGAGCAGATCGATCTCCCGCTGGATGATACTCAAAAGCTCGTACCCCTTGCGTTTGAGCAATACATGAGCGGTATAAGCCGGAATCGCGACGAAAATCCCCGCCGCAGTCGCGACAAGCGCTTCACTGATCGCAGGCGCGATAACGGTAAGAGACGCGGTCTGAGAGCCTCCCAGCGCACTGAAGGTCTTCAAAATCGAAACGATCGTACCGAAAAGGCCGATAAAAGGAGAGGTGGAAGAGATGACGGAGAGGACGGAGAGATAGGCCGTCGCTTTCTTTTCGGCGACGTTCTTGCAAACGTCGAGTGTAGCCATTGATCCTTCACTGCTCTGTATGCATTTGCTGAGAATCGAATCCCTCTTTATCTGCGCGATACCTTTGAAAAGGGATTCCAAAGAGGCCATTTCGACCTTTTCCCAATTTCCGAGCGTCAGCGTTCTGGAGATCCAGATCCAGAACGTGACGATAAAATAGAGCGAGAGCCATCCGAAAACGAGCACGGAGATGAATCCTCCGCTGCTGATATAGGTGAGAAAGATATCCATATAATTTAAAATTTCCCTTTTGCCATGCTCTCCAACTTCGCCGTAGCGGAAGCGATCGCGACATTCGAATCACCCATACTTTTGATCAACTCTTTGGCTTCTTCAAGCGATTTGCCCACATC
>VAPK010512088.1_pt1 | contig 10786 bp, 7 predicted proteins | sample 3395031 | NCBI WGS metagenome assembly VAPK01 (sample SAMN08290443, study PRJNA428436) | hydrothermal vent metagenome | isolation source: Deep-sea hydrothermal vent chimney 1 | place: Pacific Ocean: Juan De Fuca Ridge
CCGGTGTTTACAGTACAAAGGGCACTCTATATTGATCCCGATGAAATTTACAATGCCGACCCAAAAAAAATGGATAACAACCTTGGTTTCTTAATAGAAAAAATTAGAAAATTTGGTGCTTCCGTTGTTTTTGTTAAAGGATATGCTGATATTGACAATGACGGATTGGCTGATATGCTCTATTTTCCAAACAATATTTTACCGACTCGCATCGATATTTTAGGTAGGATTTTATGGCAAATCAAGAGTAGAGCCGGAGTCGGCAATGTATATGCCTGGATGCCTATCTCCGCATATGAGCTAAACAACAAAGCACTATCTTTATATGACCTTAATGATAAAAAAAACATTAAAGATATCTACAATAGTTTGGCAAAATATAGCTTTTTTCAAGGACTTCTCTTCGATAATACGCATACAAACAACTATCGAACAAATACTATTATGGATTTTACCAGAGAGTTAAAAGATACTATGAAAAATTTTGCGATGAAACAAAAAACTTCTATTTTAATAAAAGCCGATTCTCCTTTATTGCATAACCGTGATAGCTACGCAAAACTTTTAAGCTATTTTGATTACACCATAATCAATACAGACAAAATGATAACGTCTAAACAGAGTATGCAACAGATGATTGATTATATAAAAGAGTTTAAAAGCGGTTTAGAAAAAAGTGCATTTGTATTTGACAATCAATACTATTCGCAAAAAGCTATAGCAGATTATATGTTGCAGCTTATTTTAAATAAAGCCATGAATTTTGGATACAGTGACAATTTCACTAATAATACATTAGATCCAAAAGATATGACTAAAGTGTTTTCACTTCAAAACACCCCATTTCAATAGAGAGTATGTAAAATCATGGAATATATAACGCTTATTTTTAAAGAAAGCATCACAATTTTTGCTGATACCCTATCTGGATTTATCTATTTTTATCCACTTTTTGCAGCGTATGTATGGATGACAGGTGCGCTTTATTATTATTTTAAATGGGAACGAAAAGAGCTTCAAATCAGTAAGCCTCCTATTTTAAGCCAATATCCTATGGTATCGATCATAATACCTTGCTACAATGAGTCAGATAATCTTATTGAGATTATAGATCATTTAAACCGACTTAATTATCCAAACTATGAAATTATTGCTGTTAATGACGGTAGCAAAGACAATACGGCTGATATCTTATTATCCTTGATAGAGGAAAACGACAAACTAAGAGTAGTTGATTTTGTAGTCAACCAAGGTAAAGCCACTGGATTAAATATGGCAGCAATGGTCGCTAAAGGTGAATATCTTGTCTGTATTGATGGTGATGCAATACTTGAACCCGATGCGGTCCTTTGGATGATGCAGCACTTTATCAACAATCCGCGAGTCGGTGCCATTACGGGAAAACCAAAAATTAGGAATCGATCTAGTGTTTTAGGGAAATTACAAATTGGAGAATTTTCTGCAATTATTGGTTTAATAAAAAGAGCACAAAGTATCTATGGTAAAATTTTTGCTGTCTCTGGCGTTGTAACCGCTTTTAGGAAATCCGCAGTCCATGATGTCGGATACTGGAGTACTGATATGATTACTGAAGATATAGACATCTGTTGGCGGTTGCAAATACGACACTGGGATATAAAGTTTGAACCTCATGCGATGTGTTGGATTTTAATGCCTGAGACCATTTCAGGACTTTGGAAACAGAGACTAAGATGGGCACAAGGCGGAGTAGAAGTTCTTCTTCGATATCCACAAATATTCAACTTTAAAGAGCAACGACGTATGTGGCCAATTTATTTTGAGTACCTTATCAGCATATTGTGGTCATTTTCAGTTGTCATAGTAATCATTTTATGGATTTTTGGTCAAGTATCTAACTTTCCTTTAGGCTTTAGCAATGCGTCCGTTTATGGTATTATGCTTGGGCTTACATTTATGTTGCAGTTTTTAATTAGTTTTTACATAAGTTCACGCTATGAAAAAGATTTATACAAATATTATTTTTGGCTTGTTTGGTATCCAATTGCATATTGGATTATTATTGCAGCCACTTCAGTTGTCGGTTCTATTAAAGCCGTTAGGCGAAAAAAAGGGAAACGAGCGGTATGGGAAAGTCCGGACAGGGGGATTTAATGAGTTCTAAAAGAGATAAAAAAGTCTATTATATTAAAAATAAAAGAAGTTTGACCGTTATTTATAGAGATATATTGATTACTCTTTTATTGTGGGGTTTGTGGTTATATATCATGCACCCTTTAATTGGTATTATTTTATGGAATTTTTATGGAATTAATATTTTTTTCTATTATGACTCACCTGCAGAAATAGAGAGTCTCTATAGCTCTTTTAAGAATTTTTTACTTTTTAGCGGCAGTGTAGTTTTACTCACTTCTAGCTTAATTTTACTGTGGGGTTATTATAATAAACGTAAATTTTCTCAATATAAAAATAAGAGAAAAAACAATCCAAATCCTATATGTAGTGATAAGATAGCAACCTCTTTAGGTGTTAATATCGAAGGTATTGAAACGTGTAAAGATGCCAGATATATACAAATTTACCACACAAACAAACCGTCTAATGCAGACGTCTTTAAGTTATTTGACAAAAAACATATTAAAAGCGTACAGCTATATTTTAGTAATGACTGGAATCAAGTTCGTGAAGATTCTGAATTTGCATATACGCACTACAAGTAACTTTTTCGTGATGTACTAGTATGTTTATAAAGCAATTAATTCAATTTTTTATTTTCATTGTTATATCTTTAGAATTGGGTGCATCCAATAAAACTATAGACTATAAAAATGAAATTATTGTTAGAACCATTACTAATCTTAAAACACTCCAAGATGCAGATAATTTAGTCCTACTATGTCGTAAAAATAATATTTCTATTATAAGCGTTGCTTTTAAACAAGATGAAGATGATGAAGTGCTTTCAGGAGAAGCATTTTATCATAGTAAAATAGCACCTATCTCCAAAGGCTATGAAAGAGAAGATATATTAAAATATTTGATCAAAAAAGCTCATGAGAACCATATTAAAGTCAAAGCTTGGATCCCTCAGTTTCATGATCAGGTAGCTTATAATAAAGATCCTGCTTGGAGAATGATGGTATATACCCAAGGTAAAGTGATGCCTTTTGGTGAGAAAAGTTCAGAATATTTTGTAAATCCACTACATACTGGTGTGCAACAGTATGAACTTTCTATTATTAAAGAGATTGTCTCTAATTACGATATTGATGGTGTTGTTTTAGACTGGATACGTTTTAATTCTTACAATATGGACTTGAGCGATTACACGCGACAACTCTATACAAAACGTTTTGGATATGACCCTATTACCATTGATTTTACCAAAGAAAACCCTAGACGTACGCAATGGAACACTTATAGAACTGATGAAATAGCAAGGTATATCCAAAAAGTAAGAGACGCCATTTCAAAAATAAAGCCATCGCTTCATTTAGGGGTCTATATTCTCTCACCGGCTTGGAAAGAAATTGGACAAGATCCTGAAAAGTTTGCACAAAGTATCGACTCTGTTTCACCAATGTGTTACTTTGATGATTGGAACTATCCTGTTGATTGGATATATGGTAAACGTTATGATGCCATTTTACCACTGGTTCGTAACAAAGTAAAAAACAGAGAAATTATCCCAGTTTTTGATACTTATTGGGATTATAAAACCTATGTAAAAATATTTGAACATTTACAAGAAATAGAGACAATCAGTTGGTTTGAATATGGAAAATGGACACAAGAAAAACTGGAAAAAGTCAAAGAAAACAGTACGTTACGATAAACTCCTTTGTATAAACCAATATGCCGCTGTAATACCTATGATATAAGTAGCCATCTTTTTTATGACTTCCACATATAAAGATAAGAATTTCTGCAATATTTTAAAAACCATTAACATAACAAAAATAAACATGAGTTGTCCCAACTCTACTCCAAGGTTGAAAAATAACAGTGTATTTACAATATTTTGAGACCCTAAACCAATATTTGCAAGAGCACTGGCAAATCCAAAACCATGAAGCAGACCAAACATAAAAGCCACAGCCCAAGGATATGTACGAGCCAATGTTTTTACACCTATTGGCATTAGCAGTTCTCTAGCTAAAAATACTATGCTAAGTGCTATCATGGCCTCAATATATGCAACTGAAAAGTTTAAGATTCCCAGTGTTGCAAATCCAAGAGTCAGTGAATGTGCCACTGTAAAAGCAGTAATTGTTTGAATTAGTGTTTTAAAATTTGTAACTAAAAGCAAAAGTGTAAATACAAACATAAGATGATCGGCACCAATTAAGATATGCTTCACACCAAGCCATAAATATGTTAAAGAAGATTCTAAATATGAAATTTTACTTTCAATAACTACACGAGAGTCACTTGAAGTAATCAGTTTATTTTGAATTTTATGATCTTTACTTTCGTATGTAAAAATAACACCTAAATCATTTTCCAGTAAATTACTGATCCAGATACTAGGCGCAACAAGTCCATTTTTATTACATGTAATTATTTGATTTGAAATAATATAACCATTATCTTCTTCTATTGTCTTTGGTACTGTGTCATAACAATATCTAGAAAACTCAATCTTCAAATCATTGGCATTTCTATCTTGTAACGGTTTTTTAAGTATTAGTGTGATGGTATTGTCGCTATTTTCTTTAAGTTCCAAATATGAAAAAGCACTCTGATGCGCTAGGCAAGACGTTGAAATTATTATCAACAATAAGCAGATATAGAGAAAGTTTTTAGGTAACACTTCTACTCTTTTACTAAATTATATTTATCACTCATCTGCACTATTTTCTCTTGATAAGCTCTTATTTTAGTCTCTTCAATATAATCACTTAAAACAATGTCTTTAATTTCTTCATATGGCAAAATATCGCCATCAATGTGATGTTCTATCTTGACAACATGTACACCAAGATTTGAAATAATAGGACCTTCCCATTCTCCTTTTTTAAAGCTAGAAAGTTGTTTATAAAAGCTTTTTCCAAAGGTCTCTATTATCTGTTGATACGTAGCATTTTTTATGTGATTAGATGGAATATGATCGCCAAATTCATTAATATTTTTGGCTTGTATACCCACCTCTTGCAGCAACATAAGCATCTCATTTGCTTTTTGAATCGGATTGTTATGATCTATAGATATGAAAAGATGAGAAAATGAGAAAATACCGTTTTTTTGATAGTTATCATGATGGTCATTATAATATGCGCGTAATATTTTCTCATCAGGATTAAATGATGCTTTAGTATTTCTAAATAGCTGTTTGGTTCTATTAATTAGCTTAGCATATATCGTTTTATCTTCTCTATGAAGTCCCAAAACAAGTGCTTCTTCAAATAACATCTTGTCTTGAAATTTTTTAACTAGTACGGTATTAAATTCAGCATCTGTCGGCTCTCGTTCCCACTCTCGTTTCCATGTTACTTTTAACTGCTCTACCTCTTGTGAGGAGAGAAAAATATTTTTTTTATCGGTCTGTTTTGTATCAAAGACTACCTGCATAAGATAGATTAAAAATGCTATGAGTAGAAAATGAAAAAAAGGATCTTTTATAAAATTTTTAAATACAATCATTACTCTTCCATCATCTTTGCCAGATAGCGTCAGAATAGTTCTGTAATTTCCGCTTCCGCTTTATCAAATTATATCAGATTTTTCCAATTAACATTATTTCTGGTAACTAATAAAAATAAAACAAACTTTAAGATAAAACTAATTCCTACAATGATAGAATCATGTTAATAAATCGTTAACAAAGGAACTAAACTAAGATGAAGAGATACATTGTAATATTTATAGCAATACTGTTTTTAAACAATAGTTTGTTATATGCCCAAAATCAAGAGTGCAACCTAATTTATAATCCAGGATTTGAGCAAGGTACAGATGGGTGGAATTTGTTCACATCAAGTACTAAACTTACAAAAAAAGAATATTCAGGTAAGTATGCAATAAAGTATATAAACGGAGGTATTGAGCAAGAGATAACTAATTTTGCAAAAGTTGATGGAGACACAGCCTATCTTTTAGAAGGTTACTTTAAAACTAAAGGTTCACCTTACCGTATGTGGGTTGGTATTGAGTATTTTGATCAGGACTGGTCCTTGTTAAAAGAGGATGTACTGACTTTAAAAAGAAGTAGGAAGTATAAAGTTTTTTCGATGGATACCACACCACCGGCTAATACCGTACATGTAAAACTTTGGACATACTCTATTGCTTCTAGAAAAGCGAAAACATATATAGATGACTTAAGCTTTCAACCAATAGATTGCAACAATGATAATAACGCACCCAAAATAAAAACCATACCAGATCAGCAAAGCACACAAGGCTTAGAAGTGCATCTTGCAATTGAGGCTCAAGATGAAGATGGTGATACGTTAACATATAGTGCAAGTGATTTGCCGGAGGGATTACATGTAAATTCTCAAAATGGAGAGATAAAGGGCGTTCCGACACAAGTGGGAGTTTTCACCGTAAAGGTCAGCGTAACTGATGGACAAGGTGGCAAAGACAGCAAAGAATTTCGTTGGGAAATTATCTCTGCTGTAAATATACATTGCAATATTTTACAAAATTCCAGTTTTGAAACCGACACAAACGGGTGGGTTGTTTACGGTGATAATACTCTTATAGATGATGGATATGATGGCATAAAAGCCATAAAAATTAAAAATGGCGGTTTGGATCAAACCTCAGAATACTTAGATGGTGGTGCAGATACCTATCAATTTAATGGCTACTATAAAACGGTAGGAAAAACAGATGGTATTTTAGTAGGGATGGCATTTTTTGATAGTAATAAAAACTATCTATCTGGGAAAACACTTTATTTAAGCGACAGCGATACCTACACTAAGTTCATTGTCAATGCAACGACAACCAAAGATGTAAAATATATTCAAGGGTGGATCTGGTCAACGGCTGAAACAAACGGCGGAGACATAATTATTGACAATATTAAATTAAGTAGCTCCGCTTGTTATGATTATGCACTTGCCTCTTCATTACCACCCAAAGGACTGCAACCAAGTCAAGTTCCGCAGTTTGTTGTAATTGGTTTTGATGACAATACAAAGGCTGCAGGAATTAATTGGGCTTTGGATCTATTTTCAAATAAATATAATAGTGATGGAAGTCAGGCAAATGTTAGTTTTTATATGAACACGAAGGGATTTTATGAGCAGATAGATGACAATCCGGCGGAACTTTTAGAGGCTGTAAAACAATTAAAAAATAGCACTCATGAAATTGGAAATCATACCGACAATCATCATAGCAACTTAAGACCCAATGAGAGCGAAGAGGTATTTTTCAGTCGTATAAAAAAACTCGATAAAAGTGCTTGGGAAGAGCGCATTTTTGCGGCAAATAATGATTTGGTTAATTTAGCAGGTGTAAACATAGATTCTATTAAAGGCTTTAGAGCCCCTTATTTACTTTTTAATCAACATTCAATGGCTATTTTGAAAGAGAACCAGTTTTTATATGATTGTTCCATTGAAGAGGGCTATGCTCCAGAGTTTGACGGTACAAATTTTAGATGGCCCTATCAGTTAGATGAAGGCTCTCCCGGACACAATGAAAGCTGGTACGGAAGAGGTGATAACAGTGAACGTGTCGATATAAAAACAATTAAGGGCTTATGGGAGCTTCCAAATCATGCTCTTATGGTTCCAAAAGACAGTGAGGCTAGTCAATACAACATAGAACCGGGATTATGGAACAGACTCGTAGCTAGAATCTCTTATCTTACTGATTATAAAGTTACTGGACTAGATTATAACCTTTGGAGTTTGGGTGGTTTAAATAAAACTGAGATGCTTGGCATATTGAAGTACAACTTAGATTTAAGACTAAAAGGCAATAGAGCTCCTTTTATGTTTGGTGCACACTCTCAGTACTACACAAAAGAGTGGGCAGACAACTATGCTCCCAATGCAACTCTCGAAGATATGAAAGAGGCGATAAGTGAATTTGTTGATTATGCACTTTCAAAAAATGATGTTCGTATACAAACAGGAGCTGATATTATAAAATGGTGTAATGACCCTAAGCCATTGAGGTAATTTTACAATAAGGGCACTTTCATGAAGTGCCTAGCTTACAATACTTTATACGACCTGATGTTTTGCTTTCCAGCATACCACGCATCAGGAACAATAGTTTTCACCTTTTTCAGTACCTCTTGAGATTTTGATCTACTTTTAGAGACCAATTTAAGGTTATAACGATTTTTTGTAAACTCAATGACCATCGTTGCGTTGTTGATGTCTGTAAACTGTGATGCAAATTGTTCAGCCGTTTCTGTTGTTAAGAATGAGCCTAAAATAATAATATGCCCATGTATCACAGTAGCGGTATCAGCCGGCTTTTGAGTAACTTCTATTAGCACTGGTTCCGCAATGATTTCTGGTGTATTCTCTATTACTACTGATGCGGTGACAACCTCTACCTGTTTTTCAATGACTGGTGCAGTGACGACCTCTGGTGGAGTATCGTCTTGTATTATGCCCTCGGTCAGTTCCTCTTCGATTTGAGCAACGACTATCGGCGTAGTAATCACAATATCTATTCTGTTATTTTGGGAAAGACTCAAGAAACCATCACCAACCCACAACGGCTCAGTTGCCCCTTTGGCAACTGTTACGATCTGTTTGGCTTCAATACCCTGCTTCACCATATACTCTTTGACCCATTCACTCATCTGTTGGGTCAGTTTAGCTTCTTTTTTAGCATTCTGGGACTTTGAGCTATGTGCAATGACATTAATAGTTTGTTTTGCATCTCCTGAGTGCTGTAAATCAACAATCAGTCTGTCAAGTCGCTCACGTGATGAAGCATCTAACTCCATGCCGCCATATGACAAAGCGAATCCGCTGTAACGTTGTACTGATTCATCTCTTCCTTGACATCCATACAAATTGGCAACATTTTGTGATGCTGTATTGTGACAGATATCTTGATTATCGCTGTATTGGTCATTGTCACCATCAAGACTAATAGGCAAGGTGTCAGAAACTCTGCCATTACTGCCTATTCCTACTTTAGAGTAAAACGACTGGGCATCACCAAGAATTTCTTCGACCATTATGCCCATTGCATCAAGGACACGATACTTCGCAAAAAGAAGGTTATATTTTGCATTAACGCTCTGTTTTTTAGCCGCAATCAGATCATTATGTGCCGTAATCACATCAAGCAGTGTACGTTTTTCATTCTCATACTCATCTTCATAAAGTTCTAAGGTCTTGTTACTGTATGTTTGATATTTCTCAAGATGCATCAATTGATTTTTAAGCTCTTCTATGGCATTCCATGATACATCAAAATTTTCCATAACCTGACGTTTCAAGTTGTTTCTAGCAGCCACTTCTTGATTGAGCAGACTAATACGTTTTTGGGTATTCGCCTTGTCTGCACCGCCACGGTAAAGATTGTATGACAACGTCACCATCGCTCTAAAATCATCTTCATCACCCTCTATGCCATCTAAATTACTGTTAAATGCTTGTCGCACTTGGGCATCAACTTTGGGTAAAAATTCTCCCTTGGTCTTTTTATAATCTTCTTGAGCCACTTTTAGCTCATAGTCAGCTACACGTATCAATGGATTATTTTGCATCGCAAACTGAAGTGCATCGTCTCTTTTTTTTGGAAGTTTGATACTAAAATCGGGTACCTGCATCGTCTCAGGATCAACATACCACCCCATCAACTTTTTAAGACGATGCTGCGCATCTTTGTAGCTGTTTTTAGAGACAAAATAGTTTGAATGTGCCAATGAAAGTGATGATTCAATTTTCTGCTGCTCTGAAAATGGTCTCATCTTAGCATTATAAAGTAATGCTACTTGTTCTAAAATTTTCTCATTGCGCTCAATATTAAGGGTTGCAATCTGCATTAATTCCCGCTCTTTAAGCACATTGAGATAATTATCGACCAAAGCATATGCCGATGCATTGGTTTTTTCAACAAAACTGTATGCTGAAGCCATCACACGTGCCTCTTGCGTCGCAATACGGTAGGTCGTACTAAAGCCATTAAATAGGTTCTGACTAAAAACTAAAGAACTCTCATAAATACCTTCGTCACTTTTGTTAAACCCCGTATCACTGTTACTAATATCTTGATAACCAATGCCGGCATAAATATCTATACTTGGATAATAACCTGCTCGTGCAATCTTGACATCTTCTCGAGTTGCATTGTAGTTTTTAATTCGTTCCATAGCAACGGGATCGTTCTCTAATGTCAAGACTAATGCCTCATTTAAAGTGAGGGCATGGACTTCGACTAACGTTACCAATAGAGGAAGCATCAAAGCTCTTTTTAGAAACATACATTTTCCTTCGTAATTGTTAATTTATTTTTTTGATTATACATTGAAATTCTTTCAGAATTATAGTTTTCATCTCGAAATTGCGATAATACTCACTATTTTTTTACCTTACCTTTGATATAATCGTCTTCTAATAAAATATAGTTGGAAAATATGATAAATTTAAAAGATCCGAATCTCTATAACAATCGTGAGCTTTCATGGCTGCAATTTAATACAAGAGTCTTCAAACAAGCTCAAAACGAGTCACTTCCACTCTTAGAGCGTCTCAAATTCTTAGCCATCTACGGTACAAATTTAGATGAATTTTATATGATTCGCGTTGCGGGTCTTAAAAAACTTTTCAGTGCCGGTGTCATTGTATCGGGTGCAGATCGACTCACGCCAATGCAG
>VAPK010005347.1_pt1 | contig 10784 bp, 6 predicted proteins | sample 3395031 | NCBI WGS metagenome assembly VAPK01 (sample SAMN08290443, study PRJNA428436) | hydrothermal vent metagenome | isolation source: Deep-sea hydrothermal vent chimney 1 | place: Pacific Ocean: Juan De Fuca Ridge
CAAACTGGTTTCCGTTCATGGTTCGACTGGCTCACCATGAACGCCGGGATTAACCGGTTTTCTTCTCTAGTTCACCATTTTTTCAATGGTATATTCTTTTATTTCCTTGGCATGGGTGAATATGATGATTTCCCCAACCAGGCCAATCGCCAGCATTTGAAATCCGAGCACAAGCAGTAGGGACGCAAGTAGAAGAATGGGTCGGTCAGCGAGAGGCGTTCCAAGAAATAATCTTTCGATGCCCAGATATAATAATATGATAGAGCCAAGACCAAAATTAACTGAACCTAACATACCAAAAAAGCGCAGTGGTTTTTTGGTGAATTTCAACAGGAAGAATATGGTGATGATGTCGAGCAGTCGGCGAACATAAACGCCAAAGCCATATAGGCGCTGCTGCTTATCAGACGTTGCCTGCCGAGCATCGATTTCAATTACCTTGAAACCCTGACGGTGAGCTAACAAGGGAAGAAATCGATGTTGATCACCATAGATGCTAATTTCATCAACTATCTTGCGGCGGATAACTCTTGCTGCGCAACCAAGATCGTGAAAATCCAGTTCGGTCAATAATTTTAGCGGTAGGTGAAATGCGCGGGACTGCATGCGGCTGAGAAACGAGTCGTTTCTTGGCCAGCGTCGGGCAACAACCATGTCATTGTCGCCCAGGCTATTAGTGAGCATTTCAATTTCGGTCGCATCAATTTGCAAATAAGCAGGTAAGGTAATAATTAACTCACCGCAGCTGTGCTCAAAGCCAACACTTAGAGCCGTGGCTTCGCCAAACCATTTGGCCAGTTTAATTATTTTAATGGGTTCGCCTTCGGCAAAAATTTCTTCCAGCTCTTTCTGAGCATCAGGAAAATCACCATCAACGACATAAACTATTTCATAGGTCTTGCCGGTCTTTTCAATGTTTTCTTTGTAGCTATTATATACTTCTCTTATGTCATCATAGCGTTCCGTAATTGGAATTATTGCGGAGAGTTCTACATCAGTTGTCATTTTAATATTCCTTACGAGTTTTTCTCGGATATAATTCGTGTCGTTATATTTGATAGCCGTTCAATTTTTAAGTTGCCTGTCTTATATATCAATTCACATAAGGGACCGCAGGCAATAGAAAAAATACCTGATGCGCCGAATACAAGACTGTTACCCAGAAGAACAACAATTGAGCTGCCATCATCCTGACTAAGTTGAAGCACTGCCAGCAGGAAGAAAGCAAAACTGATGGCGATTGAGGTAAGACCAATGAATCCAAACCACAGCATTGGCCGTGCAGAAAATGAGACCAGTGTTTTTATGGTTAGAAGATCAAACAATACTTTGTAGATGCGGGAGAGGCCATATTTTGACTCACCAAATTGCCGGGCATGATGGCGCACTTTTATCTCGGCAATTTTTGCACCTGTTAGTGAAAGCATGGCAGGAATGAATCGATGCATTTCCGAATACAGCGGTACATTTTTGACTATCTCGGCGCGATAGGCTTTGAGTGAGCAACCGTTATCTTTGATGGCTACGCCAGTAACTTTACCGATAAGCCAGTTGGCAATCACGGATGGGATTTTACGGGATACAAGTTTATCCTGACGCTTATGCCGCCAGCCGACCACAACGTCATAACCTTCGTCTATTTTATCCAGGAATAGAGGAATGTCAGCGGGATCATTTTGCAGATCACCATCCATGGTGATGAGTATCTTGCCTTTTGCATGGTCGATGCCGGCGGCCATTGCCGGGGTCTGGCCATAATTCTTGCGAAATTTAATAGCTCGCAGGCAGGCGTCTTTTTCGCCCATAACTTCCGCTTTGGCAAAGGTGTCGTCATGGCTACCGTCATCGACAAAAAGAATTTCATAACTTTTATCGAGTGGATCAAGAGCCTGTTTCAGAGCATCATAAAGTGGCTGAATTGATTCAGCTTCGTTATAAAGAGGTACAATAACGGAGAGTTCTGTCATAGCGTTTAGTGGCCTGTTATCTGCCGGGAAAGCCCCCCGACTTTAATCAGTAATTATACAAATCCTGAACGAATCATGGTAGAAGAATGTTAAATAAAATCAATATATTTAGCCTTTAGTGCTGCCTGATGGCCGCAAAAAACCCGAACTTATCAGATATCCATGAACAGGCTAATTTTAGGGGTATTCTTCAGGAAAAGACGATATTGCTATGTTGCGGCTGAAAACTGTTAAGTTGAGCATTCACTTTGCCTTGATTTGTGAACTGAGCCGCAAACTTTATCTATAATTTTATACACGTATTTCCGATAATTGAAACCAGTTCATGAAAATGTCTGAGCGAATTTTGTACACTTACATATACTAAATATCCACTGTTGTCGTATCCCATTCACATCAGTGGCTCACAGGAGTAGCAAGAATGTATTCTAGCTGGATTAGATTTGAAGACCGAGCCAAGCCTGTTTCTATGGGCTTGCTAAGCATCTTTTTGCTCATACTAGCGCTGGACGTGGGCGCGGCACCTAATGTGGCAACCAACCAGTGGACGGAAGTGACCCAACTGCCAGATTCAAATGCAGTGGATGATTTTGGCAGCTGCAATGGTATGCCGTGCAGACGCGCCTGGTTTCCGATGGTTTATCACAAGGGTGTGAAACGTAGCATTATTATGGGTGGCTCGGCAGCTGGTGGTTGTGGCTCGGGTTATATCAATGATGTTTGGGAAGTTTGGTATGACGCGGCCAAAGATGGCTGGCAGTGGAATCAGCGCAAAGCGGTAAATCGAGCCGGTGATGTCTGGCCGCAGGGCATGGATAATCACGTGATGACCTATGATGCCATCAACCAGTACATGTGGATCCTGGGGGGAACCTGTGGCGGAGGCTTTGGTTATTACGATTACACAACTAATAAGTTTGTGGAAGTGGGTGATTACAGAGAATCTGATACCAACGAACCGTTGGATGGTGTCTATGATCCAGGTTTCGCCTGGGGTCAGGGTGAGATCGTTGTCTTTAGTGGCGAGCCTGCCTGGTTTGGCAATCCTGGCGGTATGACCTCAGTCTTTGATACGACACAGAAAACGCCGTCAGGTTGGTCGCTGGTAGTAGATTGTAAAAGTGATCCGCTCAATTGCAGTCTCGCGCCCAAAGCTCGTGCGCAAATGGAAGAAGTGATGGTTTATATTCCAACCACTGATCGATTCCTGATTTTTGGTGGTGAGTTGCCGATCACGCAGTCCGGTCAAAATGTGAATGATACCTGGGAATTTGATCGCAAGAATCGCACCTGGATCGAGATTGATACCAGCGGTGGATTAACACCTCCGGTGCGAGATGAACATGTGATGGTTTATGACTCCAAAAATGATGTGGTGATCATGCATGGTGGCAGTGGTAGCCGCAAGGATACCTGGATGTATCATCCAACCAATAAAACTTGGACATTACTAAATTCAAATGGCCCTCAACTACGTTTGCATGGTGCGGTATATGATGTAGAAAATGACGTAGTTATGCTTTGGTCTGGTGTTGATGCCGTTGATGCACAAAGTAAAATGTATGTACTTCGGGTAGATCCAGCTACAGCCGCTTCTAACCCATCGCCTGAACTCTTAAATGTTCCAAAGGCACCAACAGAAATTATCGTGCAATAAGATTGCCGGAGTATAAATCTATGATGCTGAAAAAAGACAACATACTATTTCTAACTATCTGTAGTTTACTGCTGTTTGTTACAACAGGAACCGTTAGCGCAGCGTTGAGAGGTAATGAAATTACCTCACTAACTATCGATGAACCGGGTGTTGCTAACCGGACTTCTGCACCGGTGACTAGTGGCGTGCCGGTGCCAGCAGGTACGGACATCAATAGTCTTTCCCTGTTTGATGGTGATCAGGAAATCCCTGTTCAAATCAGTAAACTCAAAGGCAGTAGTGCAACCTGGGTATTGCTCGACTTTCAGGTAAGTATGCCCCAAAGCACACGCCGGACACTGAGCTTGCGTGATGCCGCACCGCTAGCCAATCCTGCTAGCCCCCTTAGCATTGTTGATAACGGCTCTGAATATATCGTTGATACCGGCCCGTTAAAGCTGGTTATACCTTACAGCAGCTTCAACCTCTTTAAGGAAGTATGGAACGATAGTGATGGCAATGGTGCGTGGGATACTAAAGTAATTAGCAGTAGTGGTAGCAACCTGAATCTAAGTGGCCGTGATAGCGGCACTAGCAATGCGAGCCTGACGGGCAATGGCGCACCGAGCAATATGACATGGGAGTATGGTGGTCCCGGCAGTAGCCAGACTATGCGCGCTACATTACGCATCGATGGTCAGTATGGGAGTTTATTAAACCATACAACGCGGATTACATTTTATGCTGGCCTCGGAGCGGTGCGTGTTGAACATCTACTTCGTAACAGCAATGCTGATAATGAAACCACGGTTAAGGTGCGCTCGGCCAGTTTGAAAATTGGCGATGGCAATGGAGTGACGGTTACGGCGGTTCGTCCGGGTAGCATGTCATGGGCTAAAGTAACGGCGCAAAGTGGTGCGACCTTTGAACTTGTGCCCAGCTCTTTCTACTATGCCAGCAGTAGCAGCAATGGGGGCATGGTGGTTGCCGATCAAAGTTATCATGGTGCCAGCATTATGCTGGATTTCGCGCCTTCATCGACGACCAGCGCGGTAGAACAAAAAAGCCCGTTATTTGCACTTGCTGATGGTAGTTGGTATTCAAAATATGGTTCGGTAAGTGTACAAAAATTTGGTGATCTGGCAGATGAAGTTGCCACATACGCGGCCTGGGGTTGGAGCGGTGGACCAGCGAAACCTTCCGAGCCACATAATCCAGATTATTTTATTAGCTGGAAGAATATCGATGTGCATGGCGATTTGGAAGCCGATGATCTTTGGCAGAATATGATTATGTATATGCGTACAGGTCAACGCGGTTACTGGGATAGGGCGCGTGGTTGGGCGCGATATTATAAATGGGAATACCCACATCGTACTGACAATTTTGAATATGCATGGAGTGGTAATTTTGAAACCGGAACATCAAAGTCACGGCCAACAGTGCAACCCTCAAATCTGAGCGGTGATGATTCAAATTATGTTAATAATTCAGTTGGTCCAGGCAAGATAGATATCTTCTATTCGGACTATGGTGGCGACCACATGTATGGCTGGGGTCTACTTGATTATTATCATATGACTGGTGATCTGGCTGCGATTGATGCGGCAGTTGATATCGCTGAGGTTAGTAAGCGAGTGCTTGAGCAGCGTACACCAGGTAGTTACAGCATGGGTGAGTGGGGTATGCGTCTGGGTGGTCGTCATTTTCTACTGGTTACGCGACTGTTTGAAGTTACCGGCGATAGTAGCTGGCAAACCTATATGAATCACCTCGCCGCGCTGTGGAAACAATCGCCTGACTGGTATGAACAGGATAACGCCGGATTTTATTATTACGGTTCATTTGATACAGATACCATTATTTCCAATGGCTCCTATAATGCAGGCGCAAAGGTGTTTTCAACTTTTCAGCTGAATATCATTAGCCATGCTTTTCAACGTTATTACGATGCTACCGGTCGTAATGACACGACTATAAAAAACAGAATTATTGCTTTAGCTAATTTTGTTTTAAAATATGGTTTGCATAGCACAGCTGATTATAGTGGTAAGGCTATCGCCGTTAACTGGCCGAATTCTGGAGATATTTGGCATAAATACTTTGATGGCGGCGGCGGCTTTGATCCCTTTTATACCATCTCATTGGTGGATGTATTAATGCGCGGCTATCTACTGACTAATAATCAACAGATGCTCAATAATGCCAAGCAACACTGGAATCGTGGCAGCAAGGCGGAATACGGCAGCACTGCTCGGTTAGCAGGGGATAATGAGATAAGGCGTTATGTGAACGGTTCTTTTCTGGATGATCATTTATATGTAAGTAACGGTGATCTATCCTACACGGCCTTGCTCTTTGCTGGTGATGGCCTGCAAACAGACAACGTTGCTCCCAGCGCGCCTTCTAGTGTGAGTGTGGATTAAAGACGGTAAATCTGTCTGGTTTTAATTCCCAGCAGCCTGTTGCTGTGAAGTTTTAGTGTAGGTTCGGCTTCAGCCGTATTGGTACGGCTGAAGCCGAACCTACATGCACAGATACTCCGTCCGCTTGCGGCGGTGAGATTCAAACATAATTATCAAAGATATAATCCAACTTTTCTTCTATACGCATAAAGGCGGTTAGCACCTGTGGATCAAAATCTTCCGGTAAGGTGCGGCCATCACCCTCAGTAATAATACGTATCGCTTTATTGTGAGAAAAAGCAGGTTTGTAAACGCGCTGCTGACGTAGGGCATCATAAACATCGGCCAGTGCAACGATACGTGCTGAGATGGGAATGGCGTCACCTGCAAGACCGTGAGGATAGCCTTTACCATTGTATTTTTCATGATGGTGCAGGGCAATTTCTCTGGCCATAGCCAGACGGGGCGAATCACCGAGAATACGGGCACCGTAAACAGGATGGGCTTTCATCTTGTTAAATTCTTCATCGCTTAGCTTCCCCGGTTTTTTCAGGATTTCAGGAGGGACGTGAACTTTACCGACGTCATGCATTTGCGCAGAAAAATGAATAGTGTTAACAAATCGTTCATCCATGCCCATTTCTTCGGCTAGCACTTTCGCATATTCATTAATGCGAATAATGTGGGAACCCGTATCTTCATCATTGGCTTCTGCCGCACGAGCCAGAGCATCGACGGTATAAAGAAATGCGCGTTCAGTTTCTCGGCCTTCTTCGGCAATGCGGTGCAGAGACTGTGAAAAAGTTGCCAGTGCTTTGAGTATCATTGCATCATACTGATCCAGCTTACGCCCCTGATAAAAGGCAATAATGGCAATGCTACCGCTACGATAGGTGCTATAACGCTCGATTTCACCAAGCTGCTCACGTACCTGTGGATGAAAGCGTGATTGAAAATCCTGTAGATTCTCAGCATCATCTTCCCAGTTAACAAATACCACCTCTTTTTCACCGGACATAATAGCGTAGCGGGTAACTTCATTTTCCAGTTCGATATATTCTCGACGATAGGCTGTTTCATCATCGATAGAATAGAGATAACCACCGGGCTTTGTTTTTTTCCAGTCCAGTAAAAAAACATGTTCAGGGTTGTTATTGTTGGCGATGGTTTTTTTTGAAAACAGCTTTTCGATAATCAGTCGATCATATTCTTCCGCGTCGAACTGCAGAGGATCATAGGTTTCCAGCGTTCTATCCATGTACTCAGTCATATTATGAAATTGTTGTACGACACCCTCAAGCCGGGTGTGCTGATTGTGTGGCTTGCTGATGTCGTGGCCAATGACAAGGGCATGATCGTCATTGCGTGTGAGATAAAAATGAAAAGTATGTTGACCATGTTGAATAGAATTGCTGAGCCGTTGCTGCTGATTGTTCTCGGCATTGAGCTGAGTAGAGAAACACTCGGGTAGCAAATTGCTGGCATCGGTTTTAGCAATGCCGAGTTGGTCGAGAATCTGGGTACAGGATTTATTTATGTATTGAACCGTGCCGTTGTTATCCAGCAACATAACAATATCAGGATTGCTTTCTGGAAACATATCCATGACTTTCTGCTGATGGAAGTGCGCCAGACGGATACCAACGCTGGCAACCATCCAGGGTACGAAAAAGGGAATCAGGATATCAATCAGGGTATAGACAGGCTGTTCAACAATACCCTCTTGCCATTGGCGGAAGTGAATGATGCCGGAACCAAGATATAGATTTAGCTGGTTGAAAAAATGAATGGTGCTACCGACTAGCAGTGCGGTGAGTGGTGGGCGGGAGAAAATATAGCGAATCAGTGAGTCCATTACCTTAGATTTTTTCCTTAAAAACACGGCATTATTATTTAAGTGTAGTAAAAAATATGCCTGGCAGAAACAGGCGAGCATTTTCATGATTTATTATCGTTATTATTTTCGCCAGAAGGTGGGTGATAGCAGCACCAGCAGGGTGAAGATTTCCAGTCGTCCTAATAGCATGGCGAAGCAAAGCACCCACTTGGCAAGACTTTCCAGCGAGGCATAGTTAAGCGCGACTTCACCCAGACCCGGCCCCAGGTTATTCATGGTGGCCGCTACGGCAGAAAAAGCGGTAACCTGATCCAGTCCGGTCATCATCATAATTAGCATGATGACTACGAATGCGGCGACATAGGCGGAGAAAAATCCCCACACTGATTCCACTACGCGTGGGGGCATAGCTTTACCGCCGACCTTGATGGGGATGACCGCATTGGGATGAATGACACGGGTGATCTCGCGCATTCCCTGACGTAGCAGTAGCAGGAAGCGAATAACTTTCATGCCGCCACCGGTGGAGCCTGCACAGGCGCCAATGAAGCTGGTAAAAAGCAGCATAACGGGTAGAAAGCCCGGCCACAGATGGTATTGATGCGTGGTGAAGCCGGTGGTGGTGCCAATCGACACGACCTGAAAAATGCTATGAATTAGAGTTTCCTGATGACTACTGAATTGACCCTGATAATACAGATAGGCCGTGGTGATCACGCCGGCGATGAACATCAGGCTGAAATAGGTTCTGAATTCGGAATCAAATAGATAGTTGCGCAAGTTGCGTGTGCGCCATGCGGTGAAATGCAGGGCGAAGTTAACCCCGGAGATAAACATGAAAATAATGGCCACCGCTTCGACCATGGGCTTGTCAATAAAATAACCCATGCTGGCATCGTGGGTGGAAAAGCCGCCGATAGCGACAGTGGAGAAGCTATGCGCCAGCGCATCGAAGGCATCCATGCCTGCCATCCAGTAGCCGATACCGCAGGCGATAGTCAGGGTCAGGTAAATATACCAGAGTGCCTTGGCGGTTTCGGTAATGCGCGGGGTGAGCTTACTATCTTTGATCGGACCCGGTGTTTCGGCACGATACAATTGCATACCACCGATGCCCAGCATGGGCATAATGGCCACGGCCAATACGATGATACCCATGCCGCCTAGCCACTGTAACTGCTGTCGATAATAGAGAATACTTTTTGGTAACTCGTCAATCCCCTGTAAGACGGTGGCACCGGTAGTGGTCAGCCCCGAGAGCGATTCAAATACAGCGTCGGTAAAGGTCAGGTGGGGATGCGCGGCGAGTGCGAAGGGAATAGCACCGAACAGTCCCAGCACTGTCCAGAACATTACCACTACCAGAAAACCATCACGCAGGCGCAGTTCTTTGCGCTGATTTTTTACCGGAAGCCAAAGTATGATGCCGGTGATCAAAGTAACGGCAAAACCGTAGAAGAAGGGCGCGAAGCTGCCATCCATATAAATGAAAGATACCAGCATCGGTGGCAGCATGGTGGAACTGAAAATCACCAACAGGAGACCGACGATGCGCTGGATGACGAGGAATTGCATTAGTTATAAGTAGCGGGTAGCTAGTGGCTGGTGGCGAGTAAGCAGGAACAGTGAACAATGGGAAAAGTCACCAAAAGAATCAATTGTTGTCATATGCATTTTTTTACTTCTGTCCTGTTTGCTGTTCGCCACATGCTACTAGCCACTTAAATAAAAGTAATTCCAACCTGGAATAATTTTTCTACTTCCGAGATGCGATGTTTGTCGATAAGGAACAGGATCACATGATCTTCTGGTTCGATGACGATGTCATGGTGGGCGATAATAACCTGGCTGCCGCGGACGATGGCCGCGACGGTAGTGCCTTGTGGAAGTTTGAGTTCGCCGATGGTGTGGCCAACTACGCGTGAGGATTCCTTGCTGCCGTGAGCAATGGCTTCGATAGCTTCGGCTGCACCACGGCGCAGGGAATGAACCTTGACCACGTCGCCACGCCGGACATGGGTGAGCAGACTACCGATAGTGGATTGCTGCGGTGAGATGGCAATATCGATATCACCACTTTGCACCAGATCCACATAGGCGGCACGATTGATCAAGGTCATAACTTTGCGTGCGCCGAGTCGCTTGGCAAGCATTGATGAAAGGATGTTGGCTTCATCATCGTTGGTCAGGGCGCAGAACACGTCGATGCTTTCGATGTTTTCTTCGAGTAGCAATTCTTCATCGGCAGCATCGCCCAAGAGCACCATTGTCTTGTTCAGTTCGTTTGAAATTTCATTGGCGCGGGTAATATTGTGATCGATGAGTTTAACCTGATAGTCATTCTCTAACGCCCCGGCGACGCGCTTGCCAATATTACCGCCGCCCACGATCATAATGCGCCGGTAAGGTGTATCCACTCGTCGTAGCTCACTCATCACGGTGCTGATATGTTCGGTTGCGGCAATAAAGAAGACTTCATCATCGGCTTCAATCACCGTATGACCTTCGGGAATGATGGCGCGATCCTGACGATAAATTGCCGCAACGCGGGTATCCACACCTTTGGGCATATGTGCGCCGATTTCACGTAGCTCGTGGCCGACCATCGGCCCACCATAATAGGCACGGACGCCGACCAGCTGCACCTGGCCGTTAGCGAAGTCCAGTACCTGTAGCGTGCCCGGATGCTGGATCAGTCGTTGAATATAATCAGTGATGATTTGTTCTGGGCTGATTAGCACATCAATCGGTAAAGCTTCCTGACTGAACAGGCGCTTGTGCTTCAGGTATTCAATAGAACGTACGCGAGCGATCTTGGTGGGGGTATGGAAAATCGTGTAGGCAATTTGACAGGCGATCATGTTGGTTTCATCACTGTCGGTGACTGCGATCAACATGTCGGCGTCATCGGCACCGGCGCGGCTGAGGATATCTGGATG
>VAPK010027858.1_pt1 | contig 10781 bp, 10 predicted proteins | sample 3395031 | NCBI WGS metagenome assembly VAPK01 (sample SAMN08290443, study PRJNA428436) | hydrothermal vent metagenome | isolation source: Deep-sea hydrothermal vent chimney 1 | place: Pacific Ocean: Juan De Fuca Ridge
AAAGTCCGCGCCATGAAATTGCCAAAAGTATGAAAATACTCCCAGGATCAACTCTAGGAATGCTCGGTGGTGGCCAATTAGGCCGTATGTTTACTATTGCTGCACGAACTATGGGCTACGAAGTTATCGTCCTTGACCCCGATAAAGAAAGCCCTGCCGGTAAGTTGGCGACCACTCACATTTGTGCTGATTATTCAGACCAGGCTGCCCTAGAACAAATTGCTAAAAGCTGTGATGCGATCACAACTGAGTTTGAAAATGTTCCCGCTTCAACTTTAGAAGCGCTCGCAAAAACAAAGCCTGTTCGTCCCGGCGCAAAAGCAATATCCATTGCTCAAGATCGTATTCAAGAGAAAAACTTTTTAAAAGATAACGGTTTTTATACCGCACCTTTTGCTGTAATTAATTCATTAGAAGATCTAAAAAATAGTATTAGCAAAATTGGTACACCTGCCATCTTGAAAGTTTCACGTTTTGGTTATGACGGTAAGGGTCAGTTTGGTATTAATACAGAATCGGATATAGAGAAAGCATGGAAAACATTAGAAGGTGAAGCCTGTGTTTTAGAGCAGCGTATGCCTTTGGATATTGAAATCTCTGTTGTCTTGGCGCGAGGCACTGAAGGTGAAGTGATTACCTACCCTGTTTCTGAAAATATTCATGAAAGCGGTATTCTTGATGTTAGTGTTGTTCCTGCACGCATTGATACAGCTTTAGAAACTAAAGTTATCGATATGGCAAAAGAGATTGCCACTGCTTTAAATTATATTGGTCTCATGGCGGTTGAATTTTTTATTTCCAATGGAGAAATTTTGGTTAATGAAATTGCTCCTCGCCCTCATAACAGCGGCCATTACACATTAGATGCGTGTGTCACTGATCAGTTTGAACAACAAGTCCGTGCTGTTTGTGGTTTACCTTTAGGTGATACAACACTGCTATCACCCGTGGTAATGATTAATATGTTGGGTGACATTTGGCATGGTGGAAAAACACCAAAGTGGCAAAAACTGCTTGATCATCCAAACGTAAAACTTCATTTGTACGGTAAATACGAAGCGCGTCCCGGACGTAAGATGGGACACTTTAATGTGCTATCTGCAAATATTGATGATGCGTTAACGCTAGCTGAGGATCTTAAACAGCAGTTGAGTAAAGCGGACTAACTGTCACTGCGAAGGAACAAAGTGACTGCGGCAATCTCATAACAATCACACTAACCATGAGATTGCCACGTCATTATAGAAAAATACTTTTTCTATAATTCCTCGCAATGACGAGTTTATATAAATATTATTGAGCTCTCATTTATCAAATGCAAACACCAGAAACAATCATCGATCTAATCCGCCATGGCGAACCTGAAGGTGGACGTGCTTTTCGTGGCCATTCAATTGATGACACGTTAAGTGAAAAAGGCTGGCAACAAATGTGGGATGCCGTAGGTGAAAATGCACCCTGGGATCAAATAGTCACATCACCTTTAGAACGTTGCCTGGCTTTTGCTGAAGCGCTAATGGACACATATAAAATTCCTTGTGATACCGAAGATGATTTTAAAGAAGTGGGTTTTGGGAGTTGGGAAGGACGAGCACCTGATGAAATTAAAGAAGATAATTTAAAAGAGTATCAGGATTTTTATCTCGACCCGGTAAACAAGAGACCACAAGGTGCTGAAGATCTGGATCAGTTTATTCAGCGTGTGATTAATGCTTATGAACAAATGATTGAAAAATACAAAGGCCAACATATATTAATTGTGGCTCACGCTGGTGTTAACCGTGCAATAATTGCAAATGCATTACATGCCGCACCGATTGGCCTTTATCGAATTAAAGTAAATAATGCAGGAATATCCAGAATCAAACATGATCATTTAGGTAATCACCTGCTTTACCATAATGTTCAACTAGCAGATATAATAGACAAATAGGTCACATCAAAATGCTGACAGATAAAGAAGTTAAAAAATTACGTGAAGACATTGTCTTTAGTGAAACATTAAAAGGTTTTCCTTTTGTATTTCATACTACGTGGGGAATTTTTTCACCACGTAATATTGATGATGGTACATTATTATTACTCAAGTATCTTGAGATTAATGAAGCTGATGACTGTTTAGATTTAGGTTGCGGTTATGGTCCTATTGGATTAACCATGGCTAAACTTGCACCAAAAGGAAAAACTACGCTGGTAGATAAAGATTTTAAGGCCGTTGAATACAGCAATATCAATGCTGAGCTTAATCAAATTAAAAATGCTGAGGCGTTATTAAGCAATGGCTTTGATCAAATTAATAAACATAGATTTAATGTTGTGGTTTCAAACATCCCGGCAAAAGTCGGAAATGAAATGTTAAGCTTATTTTTATATGATGCTTACAAACAAATGAAACATGGTGGAAAAATATATGTTGTTACCATTACAGGTTTACGCAAATATATAAAACGTAACTTTATTGAAGTTTTTGGCAACTATAAAAAACTCAAGCAAGGACCGAGCTACACCGTTGCTATGGCAATAAAAGAATAATCTTATTAAATAAAACAAACTTAATACATATTTCCGAGGTTAATGTGAATACAGAAAGTAACAATACAAGAACGACAACTCTAAATATTATGGCCCAGTTAATTTTCTGGAGTCGCTGGTTACAAGCACCACTTTATCTTGGTTTGATTGTTGCTCAAGGTGTATATGTTTATCACTTTATGGTGGAGCTGGTTCACCTTGTTTCTATCGCAAGCACTATTACTGAAAGCCAGATTATGCTCATAGTTTTGGGATTAATTGATGTTGTGATGATTGCCAATTTATTGATTATGGTTATCATAGGTGGCTATGAAACGTTTGTTTCTCGATTAAATCTGAAAGAACATCATGATCAACCTGAATGGTTATCTCATGTTAATGCAGCAACAATGAAAATAAAGTTATCTATGGCATTAATTGGAATATCATCAATTCACTTGTTAAAGACTTTTATTAATGCAGATCAAATGTCTGAAGCCACTATAAAATGGCAAGTCATTATTCATATCACATTTATTCTTTCTGCAATTGCGATGGCATATACAGATAGAATTATGACAAAAACATTAATTGATGCACATGGGAAACCTGAAACCTGAAGACTAAAGTCTTTAGTTAAGTATTAACAATGACAAACGCGGTGGTCTATAGGAGATTGCCGCAGTCATTGCATTCCTTCGATGCCAGAGCGTGCGTAGCACGTTAGGGTAATACTGACGAAACGCGCAGAGGTTTATTTCAGTCTGTTTTAGCGGCAAACCTCATAATCATGTTTAGTTTCTAACACCGCTAACGCCATTTCTGCCTGAACAAAACCGTTTGCTGCTGACTTTTTCCACCAACGCGATGCTTCACAGGTACGGCTGGACATACCAATTCCATTTGCATATAACGCACCTAAATTAAACTGTGCAACCGCATCACCATTCATCGCAGCCATGCGCCACCACTTCAATGCTTTTCTCAGATCCGGTTTAATTGAGTCCCGTCCAGTGGCATAAATAATACCTAAGTTATACTGAGAATCAGCATTTCCCGCTTTTGCTGCACGTTTCCACCAGGTAATTGCTTTAGACAAATCTGCCGTAATGCCATGCCCCTGAGCATAGGCAACGGCTAAATTATGTTGGGCAACATTAACTCCCGCTTTAGCTGCTTTTTTGTACCAATAAAATGAAGAATACTCATTTTTCTTCACCCCTAAACCAGCATCATATTGTGTTGCTAATAAATACTGTGCCTGCACATGACCGTTTTCAGCCAATGAATTCAACAAACGAGCAGAATAAGCATAATCCTGATTTTCAAAAGCTATTTGTGCCTGAGAAAAATTAACCTGTTGTTGCTGGTGCGCATAACCGGCACTATGGGAATATGACACTTTAAAGCTTGAATTAGATGCTGAAACACGTTGAGAAATGATTAAACTGCTCAAAAATAGCAGCATTAGAAAAGTAAAGAGAAAATCACGATACAAAAGCGACACTTTTAGCGCTTTAATTTTAGTAGCTGTTCTGGGCAAAGACATTGAGGCATCCTCCGTAGTAGAAGAATTCCATTTCAAATGTTCCTATAAAATTTAGCGACCCATTTGGCGTAGTCTTTAGATAATTTATTTGCCTTTTAAAATCAAAGAGTTAAAATGAATTATTAACCCTGAAAATAACAAAAATTATGACTAAATCTGATTCTGAAACAGTTAGCAACAGTTCACTACCACTTTGCATTGATCTGGATGGCACCCTAATCCAAACCGATTCACTATGGGAATCTTGTCTTCGTTTGATCAGCCAAAAACCATTTATGCTTATTTTGTTACTTTTATGGCTCTTTTTAGGCAAAGCAGGCTTCAAAGAAAAAGTCAGCAGGCATGTAAAACTGGCTCCAGGCTCCTTACCGTTTAATACCAATTTATTAAAGTACTTAACTCAGCAACGGTTACACAATCGTCAGCTTATTTTAGTCACCGCGGCAAATAAAACAATTGCCGAAGCAATTGCTGCACACCTGAATATATTTGATGAAATTCTCGCGAGTGATGAAACACATAACTTATCGGGGAAAAATAAAGCCAAAGTGTTGGTCGACAAGTTTGGTGAAAAAGGATTTGTGTATGCGGGTAATGCTGATGTTGATTTAAATGTTTGGCAACATGCTGCAGCAGCAATTGTTGTTAATGGCTCAGAAAAATTATCTATAAAAGCACAACAAATAACGACTATTGAAAAAGAATTTCCAACAAAGGACAAAACGTCTTTCAAAGTTATTTTGAAAGCCATACGAGTTCACCAGTGGGTTAAAAACCTGCTCATTTTCACTGCGCTAATTCTTTCGCATAGCTGGTTTAATACTACGGCACTGCACTCTATTATACTTGCCTTCTTTTCATTTAGTTTTGCCGCATCATCTATTTATCTGATTAATGATCTTATTGATCTCGAGGCAGACAGAAAGCACCAAACAAAAAAATATCGCCCCCTGGCTGCAGGAACTTTATCTATTCAATCGGCAGTCATGATTATCCCGATATTACTGAGCTTTTCATTAATATTAGCTCTACAATTAAGTTCAGATTTTGTCTCTATACTTATATTGTATCTTGTTCTAACAACAGCATATTCTTTATTTTTAAAGCCCCTTGTTTTACTTGATGTTATTACATTAACCAGCCTGTATACCCTTCGCATAGTTGCAGGCGCTATCGCTATTGATGTTCCACTATCTCATTGGTTACTCGCATTTTCAATGTTTATTTTTCTTTCGCTTGCCTTAATTAAACGCTACTCAGAATTAAAAAATCTCATACAGCATGGTGAAACAAACTCTGCATCTCGTGACTATCATGTTGACGATTTACCTGCTATTAGTTTATTTGGAATTAGTAGTGGTTATATTTCAGTATTGGTTCTGGTTCTTTATGCTCATGACTTACAGGCAGGAACTTTGTACGCACAGCCAGACTGGTTATGGTTTGTAGCCGTGGCAGTCTTATACTGGATAAGCCGAATGTGGTTACTCGCTTTTCGCGGTGAAATGAATGAAGATCCTGTTCTTTTTGCAATACATGATCGTAGCAGTTATTTCGTTGCTCTTTTTGTTACTGTCAGTTTATATTTAGCGTTGTAAAAAATATGAAAAATTATCAATCATGGGGGCATTACCCAAAAATAGATGACAATAAACAAGATGTTTATCATGTTTACCCTGATTCATTTTCATTTCCTGAACCTAATGATGATGCAACAGATACGCCTTCATTTCTTGCCTATGCTCAGGGCCGAAGTTATGGTGATGTCTGTCAAAATAAAGAGGGTATTCTTCTTGATACTCAGCACCTTGACCATTTTATAGAATACGATAGAGAAAAAGGCATTTTACGCTGTGAAGCGGGCGTTACTTTTGAAAACATCCTGCAACTTATTATTCCGCATAACTGGTTTTTACCTGTAACCCCTGGCACTAAATACATTAGTGTCGGTGGTGCACTAGCAAATGACGTACATGGAAAAAACCATCACAAAGCCGGAACGTTTGGACGTTACGTTATAAAATTTGAATTACTACGTTCAAATGGTGAACGATTAATTTGTAGCCCTACTGAAAATATTGAATTGTTTAATGCAACAATTGGCGGGCTAGGTTTAACCGGTTTAATTAACTGGGTTGAATTTTCATTAAAAAAAATACCCGGTAGTAATATTGAGCAAGAAACTATTCGTTTTAATAATTTACAGGAATTTTACCGTTTGTCAGATGAGTCTGATAAAGACTGGGAATATACCGTAGCATGGATCGACTGTCTTGCTACGGGTGATGAACTAGGGCGTGGTTTATTTATGCGTGGTAATCATTGTGAAGCAAAGAAAAAACATAAATTTAAAACATCCAAACTCTCTGTACCCTTTAATGCTCCGGGTTTTCTTTTAAATAAATACACTGTTAATGCTTTTAATCATCTCTATTTTAAAAAACCGATAAAACAATATTCTAAAGTTGATTACGATCCTTTTTTCTACCCCTTAGATGCTATTGAAAACTGGAACAGACTTTATGGTAAACGTGGTTTTATGCAATACCAGTGTGTTATTCCAAAAGAACATCGGGAAAAAGCCATGACTGAAATGCTTACGCTCATTTCAGCTAGCAGCCAGGCTTCTTTTCTTAGTGTATTAAAAGAATTTGGTGATATTAAATCACCTGGCCTGCTTTCATTTCCTCGCCCGGGCATAACTTTAGCTTTAGATTTCCCTAATCGTGGTCAGAAAACTTTAGACCTGTTAAATGAATTAGATGTTATTACGCTAAAATTTTCTGGCTCGGTATATCCGGCTAAAGATGCTCGTATGAGTGCAGAATCTTTCACAAAATATTATCCAAACTGGGAAGAGTTTAAACAATATATTGATCCATATTTTTCATCTGATTTTAGGCGTAGAATATCTCCAAAATAAACAGGAACACCCCATGTCAAACATATTAATATTAGGCGCAACTTCTACAATAGCAAAACATACCATACGTCTGTTTGCTGCAGATGAACATTCATTATATTTAGTTGCACGAAATGAAGACAAACTTGCTTCAATGAAACAGGATATGCTTGTTCGTGGAGCAAAAAATGTTAACTATGAATGTCTCGATCTTAGCGATGATAAGCAACATACAGACCTCATATCACGTGTAACTGAAACCATGGGTTCAATCGATATCGTACTTATTGCTTATGGCACTTTGTCAGATCAGAATACTTCTATTGAAAGTTATGCAAATACGCTTAAAGAATTACAAATAAATTGTTTAAGTGTGATATCTCTTCTCACAATTTTAGCTAATCAAATGGAACAACAAGGTTCTGGTAGTATTGCGGTTATATCATCACCATCAGGTGATCGTGGTCGTCAAAGTAATTATATTTACGGCACCGCTAAAGGTGCATTAACAATATTTTTACAAGGTCTACGCAATCGTCTATCAAAATCAAATGTACATGTATTAACCATTAAACCTGGATTTGTTGATACGCCCATGACTAAAGACTTTAAAAAAGGATTTCTATGGGCAAACCCGGAAGTTATTAGCAAAGGTATATACAATGCTATCAAGAAAAAACGTGAAGTTGTTTACCTGCCCTTCTTCTGGCGTTATATCATGTTCATCATTAAATCTATTCCAGAAAAAATATTTAAGTATTTATCACTATGAATTCATTTATAGAAATATCAAAAGACAGCAAAATTATTATCCCGGGTGCTGCTGGCCTGGTCGGACAAAATCTAATCGTCTTTTTAATGAAGGCGGGTTATACAAATCTGGTTGCGATTGATAAACATAAAAACAACACTAAAATGCTTGCGAACCTTCATCCAGATATTACAGTGATTGAAGCTGATCTTGCAGAAGATGGTGAGTGGCAAACAAGTCTGAAAAATGCAGACATGATAATTATGTTGCAGGCACAGATTGGTGGTTTAACGATTGAGCCCTTTATTCGCAACAATGTAACCTCAACCAAAAAAGTAATTCACTCGGCTAAGAAATATAATGTACCCTATATTGTTCATATCAGTTCTTCCGTCCTGGAATCAGAAGCAGACGACTTTTATACTCAAACAAAGGAAGATCAGGAAAATTTAATTATTAACTGTGGCATTCCACATTGTATTTTACGCCCAACTCTGATGTTTGGTTGGTTTGATCGTAAACACCTCGGCTGGTTATCACGATTTATGGCGAAGATACCCGTTTTCCCTATACCATCGCATGGTCGGTTTATGCGTCAACCTCTTTATGTTGGTGATTTTTGTAACATCATTATAAGTGCGATGTTTAAACAACCTGATAATGAAATATTCAATATTACCGGGCGTGAAAAAATTGACTATGTTGATATTATCAAGGCCATTAAAAAAACATTAGGTTTACGTACCTGGATCATGCATATTCCTTATAGTCTGTTTTGGATTTTATTAAAAATATATGCCATCGTTGATCGTGACCCACCTTTTACAACATCACAACTCAAAGCACTTATTATTCATGAAGAATTTGAACTTATTCCCTGGTGGGATATTTTTGAAATTAAATCAACCCCATTAGATCAAGCATTAAAAGAAACTTACCTTGATGAAACCTACAGTAAATATGTTCTGCATTTTTAGGAATAGAAAATGAAAAAAGTTGCCGTTATTGGCGCTGGCCCAATGGGACTAGCAGCAGCCTATGAATTAACAAAACAAGGCAAACAAGTTGATGTCTATGAATTTGATGATCGCATAGGCGGCATGTCTGCTCACTTTGACTTTAATGGAATGGATATTGAACGCTACTACCATTTTGTCTGTGGGCAAGATCATCCTTTATTTAATTTAATGGATGAACTCAACATGCGCGACAAGTTGCATTGGGTTGATACAAAAATGGGGTATTACTACAACGGTCAACTTCATAAATGGGGTGATCCTTTTTCGTTACTTAAATTTCCTCATCTCGATTTAATCTCAAAACTGCGTTATGGCGCACATATGTTTTTTTCATCTAAACGCAAAAAAGATCAATGGAAAGATCTTGATTCTATTGATGCGGTTAACTGGTTAAAAAAAGGCGGTGGTGAAAAGTCCTATAAAATTTTGTGGGAGAGACTCTTTAAACTTAAATTCCATCACTACACAGATAACCTTTCTGCAGCCTGGATTTGGGCTCGAATTCGCCGCATGGGTTCATCACGTCGTAGTATTTTTCAGGAATCATTAGGCTACATTGAAGATGGTTCTGAAACCTTACTTAAGCGCTTACAACAGGAAATTGAAAATGAAGGTGGCCAAATTTTACTTAACACACCTGTAAGTGAAGTCATTAGTGATAACAATAATATAGTAACCGGCGTTAAGCTTGCAGATAAAGAAATAAATTACGATCAGGTGATTAGTACTATTCCACTACAGTACCTGCCAAAAATGATCCCTCAACTACCTGATGAACATCTCACTCAATACAAACAAGTTCAGAATATTGGTGTCGTGTGTTTACTCTTTAAACTAAAAAAAACAGTAACACCTAATTTCTGGTTGAATATTAGTGATGATAATTTCGAAATCCCGGGTGTAATCGAAATGAGTAATTTACGTCCTTTATCTGAACATACGGTTTATGTCCCATATTATATGCCGCAATCATTAGATAAGTTTAAATGGTCTGATGAACAGTTTATCGATGAAGCTAAGTCATATTTAAGCAAACTTAATCCTGAGTTAACTGATTCAGATTTTATTGATATTAATGTTGCGCGCTATGCTTTTGCTCAACCGATTTGCCAACCCGATTTTTCACACCACCTACCACCAATGCGATCAGAAATAGAAGGTTTATTCATTGCAGATACATCTTATTATTATCCTGAAGATCGTTCTATTTCAGAAAGTATTGATCTAGGAAAACGACTAGCAGAAATGTCGAACTTGTAAATAAACTATGATCAAAGCCAAACACAGTGAGTTTTTTCAATTTCTAATCGTCGGAGGCTTTTCAGCCGGAGTTAACTTTGTCAGCCGTATTGGTTTTAGTGAACTGGTTTCTTACCGATACGCAATTATACTTGCATACCTTGTCGGCATGATTACGGCTTTTTTATTATCGAAACATTATGTTTTTGAAAAAAGTGGCCGTCCATTTAAAGATGAGCTTCGTGACTTTACCATTGTCAATATTTTTGCAGTGATTCAGGTCTGGTTAATTAGTGTAGGTTTAGCTGAATACTTCTTTCCTTACATTACTTTTAATTATTACCCTGAAGAAGTTGCCCATTTAATTGGCCTGGGTATCCCTGTTATTAGCAGCTACTTTGGACATAAATATTTTTCATTTCGCAAGGTATGAACCTTCGTAGTATTTAACTGCTACTTACCCTAAAAATTATACTTAGATTTAAACTCACATTGCCCTACGGGTAACCAACTCGGAATTTCATAAAAATCACGGTTAATTTCTTTTAATACTTCTTCGCGGTATAATTTATAATTAAAGCCCTTTCCTAATAACAGTTCAAATGTCGCTTCTCTCACTTTAAAAGACTTGCGCTCACTACTAGAAAAATATCGGCTATATTTATCTAAATTTATTGCTGTGCGTTTAAATATAAGGATATTTTTACCCTCTAGTTTTCTATAATCAACTAGTCGCTCATCTTCTCTTGCATGAAATGAAGCTTTATCAAAAACTATAAAGTGTTTACGAGTGTAATATGATGCCACTGA
>VAPK010883416.1_pt1 | contig 10780 bp, 6 predicted proteins | sample 3395031 | NCBI WGS metagenome assembly VAPK01 (sample SAMN08290443, study PRJNA428436) | hydrothermal vent metagenome | isolation source: Deep-sea hydrothermal vent chimney 1 | place: Pacific Ocean: Juan De Fuca Ridge
AGGATTAAAAGCAATTGCACAATTAAAAAGTAATATTAAATCATGTCCTTCAATATTTTATATATCTGAATATGATAATTCTGAATTCCGCCTTGCTGCTGTTCGTGCTGGAGCAGATCGTTATTTTTGTAAACCCCTGGACATGAAAAAGTTCATTCATACTTTAACTTCTTTTAAGTCGACGATAACTGAAAATGCAAAACCTTACCGAGTATTGCTTATAGATGACGATGTGTTGATGTTAGATCTTTATTCAACCATATTAAAAAAGGCCAGCTTTGAGGTGGAAACATTAGCTAATCCACTTGATGCATTATCAATGCTCGATAAATTTAATCCTGACATTATTATTGTTGATGTTTTTATGCCTGAATGTTCCGGACCAGAATTAATTCGAATGATTCGACTTGATGATAAATGGTCTTTAATTCCCTTTATATTTTTATCGGGGAAAAATGATATTGATAGTCAGCTTGAAGCAATAAATCTAGGTGCTGAGGATTTTTTATCCAAATCGGTTAAAAATACCAGGTTGATTATGGAAGTTACTGCAATAGCAAAACGTGCACGTAACAATGTTCAGCTTAATAAATATTTAAAAAATACATTAATGGAAAATAAATACCAGTTAGTTACATTAGACCAACACGCCCTTGTTAGTGCAACAGATGTTGCTGGACGAATTACCCATGCTAATAAAAAATTCAGTGAAGTAAGTGGCTATGACATTGAAGAATTAATTGGTCAAAATCATCGTATACTTAAATCAGGTTACCACCCAGATTCCTTTTATGCAGAATTATGGAGTACGATTTCGAGAGGTGATATTTGGCATGGAATAGTATGTAATCGCAAAAAGAATGATAGGGAGTATTGGGTAGACGCGACAATTGTTCCCTTTCTCGATGATAAAGGAAAACCCTATAAATATGTATCAACGAGAACAGACATAACCGCACTTAGACAAAGCGAAGAACGCCTGGAACAGAGTCAGGAATTTGCACATATCAGTACCTGGGACTGGAATATTAGCGATGGTAGTTTGTATTGTTCTGACAGTATCTGGTCATTATGTGGTTATGACAAAATAATGACCAATGTCACATATAATGATTTTATAGCAACTATTTATCCTGATGATCTAAGAAGGGTAGAGAATGCAGTGAATAGTTGCATTAATAAAAATGTAGATTATGACATTGAATATCGTGTGGTTTGGCCCGATGCTTCTGTACATTGGTTACATGCTCAAGGTGATGTCGTTCGAAATAAAGAAGGTGTAGCAATGCACATGCTGGGTGTAGTTAAAGATATTACCAGGGCAGTAGAGGATAAACAGGATTTAATTAAAGCTCGAGAAGAAGCAGAACTGGCAAGTCGAGCCAAGTCACAATTCCTTTCAAGTATGAGTCATGAATTACGCACACCAATGAATGCGATTATTGGGTTTAGTCAGCTACTTAAAATGGAAACGGTCAATCCTTTAAATGCGGATCAACAAGGGCATGTTAATGAGATTTTAGTTGCTGGCAGTCATCTTATGACACTTATTAATGAAGTACTGGATCTTTCAAAAATTGAATCCGGTTGTATTAATATGACAATAGAGAATGTTTTGTTGGGTCAAGTGGTAATTGATTCATTGCAATTGATTATGCCTTTAGCACAGAGGCGAGGTATTAATATTAGTTTAAGAAAAAACAATTCTGATATTTCATTCGAAATATTGGTAGCGGAGAAAGTCGTCGTTAAAGCAGATCAATCACGATTAAAGCAAGTCTTGTTAAATTTATTGAGTAACGCTGTTAAATATAACAATGAAAATGGAAAAATTATAATTGCATGCGATCATAATGACAGCCAACTCAGGGTTAGTGTTACTGATACAGGAGATGGTTTAACTGAGGAACAACAGACTCAACTATTTAAAACATTTAATAGAATAGGTGCAGAGCAATCCGAAATTGAAGGTTCAGGTATTGGCCTGGTTATTACAAAAAATATTATAGAGCTTATGGGTGGACACATAGGTGCAGAATGTAAGCCAGGTAAGGGATGTACCTTCTGGTTTGACATTCCTCTGAGTTTAGAGAGTGTTGATGATGAGTTGAAAATTAAAACGGCTGAAGTACAACCTTTAAAAAATAACGAAGACACAGATACTGTACTTTATATCGAAGATAATCCGGCTAACTTCAAATTAGTATCAGGTGTTTTGGAACGCATGCAAAATATCCAGATATTGGAAGCGCATAATTCGCTGTTGGGGATTGACCTGGCTATAGAATATAAACCGGATCTGATTTTGCTGGATATTAATTTGCCTGGTATGAATGGGTTTGATGTGCTTAAGCAGTTAAAGAAACAGGATGTGACTAACAATATACCGGTTATTGCCATTAGTGCAAACACAATGACAGAGGATATAAGTAGTGGATTAAAAGCAGGGTTTGATGAATATATTACCAAACCTATTGATCTGACTGCCTTATTGCTCGTTGTAAATAAATATTTATCAGGCAACAAGGAGAATAATAAAAACACTGAATGACATAAAAATGGGTATAAGTAAATTAAATAAGTATATGAATCAATAACAGAGTTTAATGGAATTGCTATGAGCAAACTCACAGAAAAAAAATCAGTTCTATATATAGAGGATAACCCGGCAAATTTACGATTGGTTGAGCAGATATTGGATCGTATACCAAATCTCCGTATGTGGAGTGCTCCAGAGCCATTATTAGGAATGGAATTGGCTATGGAACATTTACCAGATTTAATATTGTTAGATATTAATTTGCCTGGAATGGATGGTTATGAAGTTCTTGAACAATTACGAAGTAAGGAAGAGACTTGTGCGATCCCGGTAATTGCTATTAGTGCAAATGCGATGCCTAAAGATATTAAAAAAGGCGAGGAAGCAGGTTTTGATGGCTATATAACAAAACCGGTACATGTCAAAGATTTACTGAAAATCGTTGAGAGCAATCTTACTAGCAGTGAATAACATGAAAAATTATAATAATCTTAAAATGTTTATTTACAAATTTAAGATTAAATATATTTTTATACTGTTTATTTTAAAAATTGCTTTTATAACAACTCCTGTGTTTGCGGAAATAAATTTATCAGAAAAAGAACGGCAATGGATAATGGATAATCCTGTAGTAATATTTACGGGTAATCCAAACTGGCTACCTTACGAAGCATTTGATGATAAAGGTAATTATATTGGTATTGTTGCGGATCATTTGAAAATAATATCGGACAAGACTGGTCTGGAGTTCAGGATGAATACAAGTAAAACATGGACGGAATCTGTCAACAAAGCTAAATCTAATACGGTAGACGTGTTGTCAGAAACCGATGATTCAGATTTAAGCTCACATCTTAATTTTACAATACCTTATATATCTAGTCGTATTGTCATTGTAATGAGTAACAAAGAAAATTATGCTGAAAGTATTGATAAGATCAAAAATAAAAAAATCGCATTAATCAAAAAACATAGTTACACCTCAAAGATTCGCAGGAAATTTTCAAACATCAATTTTATTACTGTTGACGATATTCATGAGGGTTTGATTTCAGTATCAACAGGAAAGGTTGATGCCTTGCTTTGCACTCTGGCATTGTGTAGTTATACCATATTAGATTTAGGCCTAAATAACGTAAGGATCATCGGAACAACAGAATTTGATACCAAGCTTGCCTTTGGAGTGCAAAAAAATAAACCGGAACTTCTATCGATCTTGAATAAGAGCATAAAGAAAATCAGCAAAAAACAACAGCAGATTATTCTTGATAACTGGATTAATGTCAAATTAGTCGATAAAACAGATCGTCACCTTATTGTTAAAATCAGTTTGGTTTCTATCGTTATATTTTTGGTGGTGATTTTTTGGAATCGTCGTCTATCTCAGGAAATATTGAAAAGGATAAAAGCTGAAAAGAAAAACAAAATGATTAGCGATACGCTATTTGAGTCTGAATTATGGATGAGAAGTATATTTAATTCTTTGGATGAAGCAGTATTAGTGGTAGGTGTTGATAGAAAAGTCATTCAAGTTAATGATGCAACATTGAAAATGTTTGGTTATTCAATTGAAGAAATAGCAGGCCAATCTACAGAAATGTTTCATGTCGATCATGAACATTATATAGAATTCGGTAAGAAAATAAATCAGTTTTTTAATGAACAGAGAAATGCAGATTTTGAATTTAGAGCAAAAAGAAAAAATGGTGAAATATTTTCTTCTGAGCATACGGTATCGTTTTTGAAAATGCCTGATGGTGAATCAGTTGGAATAGTCAGTGTAATTAAAGATATAACAGAAAAGAAAAAGTCTATTTTAGCGCTTGAGAAAAGTGAAGAGCGCTATCACATAATCGCAAAAGTCTCACCAGTAGGTATTTTTCGAACTGATTTATGGGGTGAATATATTTATGTAAATGAACGCTGGTGTGAATTGGCTGATATGACTGAAGATAGTGCTTTTAATGATGGCTGGGTAAATGCATTACACCCGGAAGACAGGGAACGTGTATTTAATGAATGGGGTAAAGTGATTGAAGAGAACATTAAATTTAAAACTGAATGTCGCTTTTTGCATCCGAATGGAAAAGTAACATGGTTGCTTGCTGAGGCTGAAGCAGAATATGACATGAATGACAATATTATTGGATATGTTGGAGCAATTACAGACATTACAGACCGTAAATTAGTTGAATTAGCACTGGAAGAAAGTGAAACATTACTTGAAAAGGCACAAAAAATTGCAAAAATTGGATATTGGAAACTGAAACCTGTAACAGGAGAAGTAACTGGTTCAGATGAATTGTTCCATATCTTTGGTTTTTCCCGTAAGCAAGCATCACTTGAAAAATTTTTAGACGTTGTTCATCCCGATGACAGGGAAATGGAGGTTGCTGCAATACAACGTGGTGTAGAACATGGAGAAAGCTGGGATATTGAACATCGGTTGATATGTGATGATAGAACAGAGAAATGGGTTCATGCCATAGGTAAAGCAATTAAAGATGATAATGGAAAAGTTATTGAATTGTTAGGTACTGTTCAGGACATTACTAAAGAAAAGTTAATTGACCTTGAACTTGAACAAAGTAGTCGTCGTTTTAAAGCGATGTTTGAGTCTATTACAGATGCAATTGTATATGCCGATCCAGAACGAAAAATTCGTATGGTTAACCAGGCGGCTATTAAATTATTTGGTTATGAAGAAGTTGAATTACAAGGTAATTTAACAAAAATGCTTTATGCATCTTATGATGAGTTTAAACAGCAGGGTATTAAACATTATAATCCTAATAGTAAAAATGAAACATCTACCAAGGTAATTACTTATAAATGTAAAAATGGAAATGAATTTCCTGGTGAAACATTAGGCGTAGCGGTTAGAACATCTGCAGATGAGGTTATGGGATATCTTGGTATTATTCGAGATATTACAGAACGTACATTAATGGAGTCAGAATTAGAAAGTTATCGTGAAACACTGGAATCTCAAATTGAAAAACGAACCTCTGAATTAGTTAAAGCACGTAATGATGCTGAACGCGCTAATAAAGCAAAGTCAGAATTTTTATCGAGTATGAGTCACGAATTACGTACGCCATTGAATGCTATTTTGGGTTTCGGGCAAATGCTCGAGCTTGATGAATCAGAGCTGTCAGATATTCAAAATACGAATGTTAAAGAAATTCTCGATGCGGGTCATCATTTATTGAATCTTATTAACGAAGTATTAAACCTGGCACAAATTGAAGCCGGGAAATTAGATATAAATATGGAGAAAGTTGATTTCACTAAAGTATTACAGGAATGCATGAAATTAATGAGTACATCTATAGAAGGGAGGAATATTGAGGTTATTGATAACGTAAGCGATCATCATTATTTTATAAATGCGGATTTTATGCGACTTAAACAAATATTACTGAATTTAATCAGTAATGCAGTGAAATATAATAAAGAATCCGGCCGTTTAATATTTGATAGCCGATTGATAAATAACCATCGTATTCGTATTTGTATTACTGATACGGGAGAAGGCTTAACAGAAGATGAGATAGTCAGGTTGTTTAATCCTTTTGAACGTTTAAATGTGAAGGAAAATATTCAAGGCACAGGGATAGGTTTAACGATTACGAAACATTTAAGTGAGCTTATGTTTGGAAGTATCGGTGTTAAGAGTATGCCAGGTAATGGTAGTACATTCTGGGTTGAACTCGCCTTATTCCAGGATCCTGGCAGGTATTTATAACTTATATGTTTAACCTTAAATCTAATCAAGGTGCGATTATAGTAAGTATCAGTATCTGGACAGTATTGATTGGCGTTTCTTCATCCTGGAATGTTATCGACCAAAAAAGCCATGTTGTTGAGCTTGCAACTATCGCGGCTCGTGAAAATTTTAATAAAGATCAGGCTTTTCGGCTGTGGGGTTCTAGACATGGTGGAGTCTACGTACCGCCCAATGAGCGTACCCCACCAAATCCAGCTTTAGCTCATATACCTAACCGGGATATTGTGACCGAAGATGGAACAAAACTCACTCTTATGAATCCTGCCTATATGTTAAGGCAAATGATGAATGAATATGCTGAGCTTTACGGTATTCGGGCAAAAGTAACAGGACTTGTTTTGTTAAACCCGATTAATGCACCAGATGACTGGGAAATAAATGCATTACATAAATTTGAAAAAGGTATTAAAGAAATAACCGAGCAATCAACCATTGACGGTAAACCATTTTTGCGTTTTATGCGTCCTATGTTTATGAAAAAAAGCTGTATGAAATGTCATGGACATTTAGGTTTTAAAGTGGGTGATCTTCGTGGTGGAGTCGGCGTTGCTGTCCCATTAGAGCCTTACATAAAAAGTGGTTCTAAATCAGTTATTGTTATGTGGTTAAGTCATGGAATAATCTGGATACTTGGCGTTGTAACAATACTCATTCTTCTATTCAACAGAAAACAGCGAGACATTGAAAAACAGAAAAGTTATATTCTTAAACAGGATGTATTGAATGCAGAGAAAGCCAGCCAGGCTAAATCAGAGTTTTTATCGAGAATGAGTCATGAGTTACGTACACCGTTGAATGCCATTCTTGGCTTTGGGCAAATGCTTGAGCTTGATGAGTCAGAACTATCCGATGTTCAAAATATGAATGTTAAAGAAATTCTCGATGCGGGTCATCATTTATTAAACCTTATTAACGAAATATTAAATCTTGCACAAATAGAATCTGGAAAAGTAGAAATAAATATGGACAAAGTTGATTTCACTCAGTTATTGCAGGAATGCTTAAAGTTAATGAGTAACTCGATAGAAGTAAGGAATATAGAGGTTGTTGATAATATTAGTGAGCAGCGATATTTTGTAAATGCAGATTTTATGCGTCTTAAACAAATATTCCTGAATTTAATCAGCAATGCCGTAAAATATAATAAAGAATACGGCCGTTTAATATTTGATAGTAAAATGATAAATAAACATCGTGTACGAATTTGTGTTACTGACACTGGTGCAGGATTAACAGAAGAAGAAGTCTCCAGACTGTTTAATCCTTTTGAACGTTTAAATGCAGAAGAAAATATTGAGGGTACAGGCATAGGATTAACGATTATCAAACACTTAGGTCAACTTATGGATTTAGGTATTGGTGTTGAAAGTACGCCAGGTAAAGGTAGTACATTCTGGGTGGAGTTAGAGCTTGTATTGTAAATCAATAATGGCCAGTCAATAAATATATAAGAGATTAAATTATGAATGATATAAGTCATACTACAAATATCAATCTGACTAATCAATAAATCCTTACTAATTATTTAGTAGCAGTATTGCTGTATATTGTCACTTCATTATTTTTGCCTTCATTATTGATGGCGTACAATTCTGTAGAGCCGTCGCAGAATAACGTCAGTGAACAAAATGCGATTCGGATAGTGATTGGCCGCTGCTTTTGTTTCTGAGGCAGGCATAAGTGTTTATGATGAAATCTTCTGTTATTTGGCAGACAAACTGGGACAAAAAATTAAATTTGTGTCAGGTTTTTCCTATACCACTATTAATAAAATGCTTGGTTCAGGACTGGTTGATCCCGGATTCGTTTATTTTGTTGGATATAAACATGCCTGAAATGAATGGCTATGAGGTTCTTAAACAATTACAGAATATGGATAATTTTAATAGTACTCAAGTGGTTGCAATAAGTGCCGATACTTCTCCTAGTGATGTGAAAAAAGGTTTAGAAGCAGGTTTTAGCAGCTACATTACAAAGCCAATGAGAATGCAGGCGTTATATGAAATAGTTGATAATATATTCCAGGTAAACACATATTAAAACTAATGAATAAAAGACTATTGAAAAAAAATATGTTTTTAATTTAAAAAAGTGTGTGAATAGCCGGTGAAAGTTGGCCGTATCTGGTTTTTAGTTTGTGGCATTTTTCTTGCAAGAAATACTTGAGTTTATCACTATATATGAAGAGACGCTTACATTACATAGCAGTAATAAGGTTAGTAATTGATGAGTTTAATTAGATGAATAAAATAAATATGGACGATAACATTATCCGCAAAACATGGCCTGCCTGGGGGGTGTCGCTGTTTACAATTGTTGTCGCACTTTATATTGGTAAAGCTGATGGGTGGGTTTCAGCTTTATTGGTGATATTTATTTCTATAGTGTGGGCAATTTTTCTGACTCGACTGGTTTCAAATTTAAAACAAAGTGTTGCAGCAGAGCTGGCAGACAATGAATTAAATGGTGTTAATACCCAGGCATTAGAATGTCTTGAAAAAATATCGGTAGCTTCAACACAGGAAATACCGCCTCTAATAGAAAGTATGGACCAACTTCATAGTGTGATTTCAGATGCAAGTAAAAAATTAAATGTAAGTTTTAATGGTTTAACTGAAAATTCAGACAGGCAGAGTAGTTTAACGTTGGAAATTATCGAGCAATTAAGTGTGAAGGATAATAATGATAACGTCACTTTAATATTTGATAAGTTCGCAGGTGAAACTGCCAGGGTATTACAAGGTTATGTAGAGTTAACGGTTAATGTAAGTGATAAAGGTATTGAAGCAGCTAATAAAATGCATGATATGAGTAAACATATGGATGTCATGTTTTCTTTACTAGAGCAAGTGAAATATATCGCCGATCAAACAGGCATGTTAGCACTTAATGCTTCGATTGAGGCAGCCCGGGCGGGTGAGTTTGGACGAGGTTTTGCCGTTGTAGCCAACGAGGTACGAAATCTTGCTGATAAATCATCAAGTTTAAATGAGCAAATTCACAACAATGTAAGTTTGAGTCGTGAAACATTGAGAGAGACCAATGAAATTGTTGGAAATATTGCCTCACTGGAAATGCAGCAGGCTTTGGATGCAAAAGATAATATTGACGAAATGATGGTAGAACTGGAACGGGTTAGCCATTTTGTTGCTGATAGTTTGCAAACATCATCAGGTATTGCTGCAGCAATTCAATCTGATGTAGGAAATGCAGTGATGGCTTTGCAGTATGATGATATGGCTTCGCAGCTAAATGCACATGTAAAAACCTGGCTTGATAATCTAAAAAATGGAATACATTCAGCTCAATTATTACTTGAACAGGATGATGCTAGTATTATTTTGAAAAATATAAATGCAGCATTACAACTTCAGATTGAAGAAAAGCCAGCATCACGACGTGCAGTAGCATCATCATCAATGGAACAAGGTGATGTTGATTTATTTTGATTTATAAAGGTAATTTAAATTTAATTATTAATATAGCTCAATTTTTATAGAGGACATAGTATGACTATTTCAACCCGTTTTTCTAAAAATAATGACGCCTATACTATTAGTATTGATGGCGCGTTTGACTTTGCCAGGCTTAATGAATTTCGTGAAGCATACAGCAATGAAGAAATTCGATCCGCAAAAATTATTGTTGACTTGAGTAAAACAGAAACAATAGATAGTTCAGCGTTAGGTATGTTGTTGAACATGCAAAGGCATTTGAAAAAAGCCAATGGTGAAATCAGTATAGTTAATTGTAACCCTGTTGTTGCTAAAATATTTAATATTACGCATTTTGAAAAAAAATTTAATATTGAATAAAAATGATAAAAATACTTGTAGTAGATGATATTGCGACTAATCGAAGTTTGCTCTTTCACATGCTGAATGTGATAGGTGAATTTGAAATTATTGAAGCGGTTGATGGTCATGAGGCAATAACACTATTTGAGAAAAAAAATCCTGATTTAATTTTAATGGATGTAAATATGCCAGGGATGGACGGTTATGCATCAGCCACTGCAATAAAGGAACTTAGTGGTAATCAATATACCCCTATAATATTTGTCACTGCATTAAGTTCTGAGTCCTCCCTTACTCATTCGCTTTCTTCTGGTGGTGATGATTTTATTAGTAAGCCCTTCAGCGCAGAAATACTGGAGTCGAAAATCAATGTTCATTTGCGTATCCGCGAACTCAATCTGGAATTAAATGACAGCAATGAAATACTCACTGTGCTTAATCAACGGCTGTTCAATGATAAAGAATTGATCGAACATTTTTTTGAAAACGCCTTACAACAAAGCTTCAGGGATGAAAATATAATTAAATATCATATGTCTTCAATGTCGACATTTAATGGCGATGTACTATTGGTAAAGCGTGGTCCTGAAGGAGGTCTTTATCTCATTATGGGGGATTTTTCTGGCCATGGTTTAACTGCAGCAATGGGTACCT
>VAPK010126525.1_pt1 | contig 10778 bp, 6 predicted proteins | sample 3395031 | NCBI WGS metagenome assembly VAPK01 (sample SAMN08290443, study PRJNA428436) | hydrothermal vent metagenome | isolation source: Deep-sea hydrothermal vent chimney 1 | place: Pacific Ocean: Juan De Fuca Ridge
CCCCCCTCATCCCAGCCTTCTCCCCCTCGGGGGAGAAGGAGCAAAACCAAACTTCCGCCTGAAGGCGGGGGATTGTCAGATCTCCTATCGGAGACTTTAAAAAACGATTAATTGGAGAAATAAACTGAAAAGCATTCTGATTACCGGCTGTTCCAGCGGCATCGGCCTGTGCGTGGCCCGTGGTCTGCATGCACGCGGTTACCGTGTCTTCGCCACCGCCCGCAAGGCGGAGGACGTCACGCGTTTGCAGGCAGAAGGATTAGAAAGTCTGCGCCTGGATCTGGATGACAGCGATTCCATTGCTGCGGCGGTAAGCGAAGTGCTTACACGCAGCAATGGCGAACTCTACGCCCTGTTTAATAACGGTGCCTACGGTCAACCCGGGGCGGTGGAAGATCTCAGCCGCGAGAGCCTGCGTGCGCAGTTTGAAACCAACCTGTTCGGCTGGCATGAGCTGACCTGTTTAATCCTGCCGGTGATGCGTAAACAGGGTTATGGCCGCATTATTCAGAACAGCTCGGTGCTCGGGCTGGTGGCGCTGAAATTCCGCGGCGCCTACAATGCCAGCAAATACGCTCTTGAAGGGTTAAGCGACACCCTGCGCCTGGAACTGCATGGCACCAACATTCATATTTCCCTGATTGAACCGGGGCCGATTGAAAGTCGCTTTCGCGCCAACGGCATCGCGCATTTTAAAAACAATATCGACATCGAACACAGCCCTTTTCGAGAGCAATATCAGAAAACCCTTGCCCGCCTGAGTAGCAAAGGTTCTGTCGCGCGCTTCACCCTACCAGCAGAAGCGGTGCTGAAAAAAGTGATTCATGCGTTGGAAAGTCCCCACCCCCAACCACGTTATTACGTCACCTTTCCCACCTGGCTATTTGGCAGCCTGCGCCGAATACTCACTAGCCGAGGCTTAGATCGACTGTTGCGCAAAATCTGACAACATTTCCCTGGCTGGAATTTAGCGAAATACTATTGTATATCCAGTCTGAACTGGCTACTCTAAATAAATAGGTTAATCAGCAATATGTATGGATACAATTATCTTCCCCGTTGTCATATTTTTGTCATAAACTAGCACCATCTAATTCTGACAATGGTATTTTCACTCGCGGGTGAGAAAAGGTTATTAGTAAGGGAAATCTGAATTTTATGCCTAATTTTTTCAAAGGCCGTTTTGGCCTGATCTATCTTTTTTTTCTGACCTTCGTCGCCCTGGCTGCGCTTACTCGCAGCATACTGGCAATCAGCTCATGGAACATGATCGATGCCGACCCAGGCAGCTTTGCGCTAGCTTTTGTCGCCGGTTTGTTGATGGATGTGATCACTGCCAGCTATATAGCCATTCCACTGGTACTCTATGCCCTGTTGGTACCCAATAAAATTTATCACCATCGTCTACACAAACTGCTGATCTATCCGTTTTTCCTGGTGCTGGTATACGGCCTGATGTTCTCCGGCGTATCCGAATGGTTTTTCTGGGAAGAATTCAGTTCTCGCTTCAATTTCATTGCTGTAGATTATCTGGTTTATACCTCCGAATTAATTGGCAATATCCGCGAATCCTATCCTCTGAACACCATCCTCAGTATTATTCTGGTAGCCAGTCTTATCCTCACTCTATTGTTGTTACCTGCACTACATCAGGTACATAGCGAGATCATGTCTTTCCGTTCACGCCTGCGCCAGGCTGCACAGTTTCTACTGATCCCACTACTGGGCTTTATTTTTGTCAATCTGTCCCTCACACATATTTCCAGTAACCGGTACATCAACGAGCTTGCCGGCAATGGAATTTATAATTTTTTCTCAGCCTTTCGCAACAATGAACTAGACTACAATAGCTATTACCGCACCGAAGATGAAGCCAAGCTCTGGCCTCAGTTAAGACAATTGCTGGCGCAGGATAACGCGCACTATCTTTCTGACAAAGCCGATGACATTACTCGTCACATCAGCGCCACTGGGCCAGAAAAACCGCTTAACGTTATCTGGATCACGGTAGAAAGCCTGAGTGCATCCTACCTCGGTTTCTTCGGTAACAACCAGGGACTAAGTCCCCAGCTGGACAAACTCTCCCGCGACAGTCTCAACTTTACTCGCCTTTACGCCACTGGCACTCGCACCGTGCGCGGGCTCGAAGCCCTGTCCCTGTCCGTACCGCCCACACCCGGCCGCTCCATTATCAAGCGCCCCAACAATGAAAATATGTTTTCCATCGGCCAGATCTTCCGCGCACGCGGCTATGACACCCGCTTTACCTACGGCGGCTATGGCTACTTTGACAACATGAATTATTTTTTCAAGCATAACGGTTTTGACATCGTCGATCGCACCGATATGCAAGACAAGGAAATTCAGTTTGCCAATATCTGGGGGGTCTCCGACGAGGATCTGTTCAATCGCGCATTGAAAGATATGGATCAGTCTTACCACCGGGGGAAAAAGTTTTTCAATTTAATTATGACCACCTCCAATCACCGACCCTTTACCTATCCTGACGGACGCATTGATATTCCATCCCATACCAGTCGTGAAGGCGGCGTCAAGTATACTGATTATGCTATCGGTCGTTTCATCGAACAGGCACGGCAAAAACCCTGGTTCAAAAATTCGGTGTTCATCATTGTCGCCGACCATTGCGCAAGCAGTGCCGGTGAAGCTGAACTGCAATTTAACAAGTACCTGATTCCATTTCTAATCTATTCCCCAGCGCATATTCAGCCTAAAAAAGTCACCACCCTGGCCAGCCAGATCGATGTAGCGCCAACTCTGCTGGGACTGCTGAACTTCAGTTATGACAGTAAATTCTATGGCCGCGATATACTCCATACCCGACCCGAGCAAGAACGCGCCTTCATCGGCAATTACCAAAAACTAGGCTATATGAAGGATGGCCGCCTGACGATTCTTTCACCGCAAGAAAAAGTCAGTGCCTACCGCGTAGATTTTGACAAAAGTACCACCACCCCCATCCTGCCAAAAGCAAGCGATCTAACCGAGGCCATTACCTATTACCAGAGTGCCAATATTATCTTTAAAAGACATTTGAACCTCTGGAAAAATCCTAAACACCTGCAGCCATAAAATAAGCAGGCCTTCCACCGAAACTCATAATGCCTGCCAAACAGCGGCAGGCATTAGCGACCGTCAGCCGTTATAGCGAATCGTTATTTCGGTGCTAACAGAAATATGGCCGAGATACAAGTTCCTATGGTTTTATTATTGCTGCAATAAAAAATTTACATTTAATTAACATATATCTCTCAACTTATTAACACTTGTGACGATAACAGCTCCTTGATTACTGTAACCATATCGCTTTGAGGAGTGTTGTCGCATGAAGTTAGCGTCTCTTCGTATTTCTAGTTTGACCACCATCGGCAGCGCCCTGCTGGCCTTATTAATCATCATACTGATCAGCACCACACTTTGGGCAGTGCAAGCCATGCAGGATTCATATGCTCAACTATTAAATTACACCGCCATTGCCCGCAGTATTGAAACTGGTGTGCGCAAACCACTTAGTCAATATCTTGCCAGCGGCGATGCACTGAAACTCGCCGCAGTTGAAAGTCAGCTCGAAAAAAGCATAAAAACCGATCTACCGGCGTTGCCTGCCGAAACAACCGTCACTGCGCTGAAAGCAGCCAATGCGCTACTACAGTTCATTCGCACTGATTTACGTGCAGCGGGAAAACTTTCTGGTGACAAGCAGGGCTTATTACTTCAGGCAGAGCGGGAAATTCGCGATGCGCTCAGCACAATTAACGATTATGCCAGTGAAGGTGCAAGCGACAAGCCTGCACTGGCGCTTAAATACGCCCTTCTTAGCGCACGACTTCTGGAAGAACTCGAAGGTATCAGCCATTCACGAGAAAAATATTTCAAATACCTTGATAATAAATATCTAGCGCAAATTCTTGCCGCAGTAGACCGCACCAGCATTCATGCGCAGAATATGAAGCTGCTACCCCGACTCGGGATCTACCTTGAGGCCGAGGAAGATGAGTTCAGTGCAATGTTGGGCCTTGATACAGAGGAAAACACACAACAGGAAGACAAGGCCGAAGAACCGATTTCCTCACTTCATTCTTTGTTAGGCCGTTATGGCACGGAGCTTAAGCGAACCAGTCAGAATATTTCACATGCAGCCGAGGTCGACGAACGCTCACATAAAATGGTGAACAAACTCGAACGTTCGCTTTCAGGTGTTGTGAAAAAAATCAATCAGCAACATGAGATCATTGCCTCACGGGTACATATCATCATGATCGCGATTGCGATTGTATTTTTGATCATGGTAGGCAGCATTAATCTTATCCAGCAACGCCTGGTGCAGGCCATCAAACGCTTTATGCCCTTCCTCTCGGATTATGCCAATGGCGACCTACGCCGGAACACCGATCTGGGTTCCAGTTTTGTCGAAATCAAACAGCTTGAAGGCTCGTCCAATCAACTACGCACGCAACTCAGTGGTCTGGTCACCAAGATTCGTAGCGATGCCGATGAAATCAACCACTTAAATGGGCGCATGGGTGAATCTATCAAAACTATTCTTCACGGCGCCCAGGAGCAAGAAAACCAGACGCTGCAAAGTACAACTGCAGTCAATGAAATGAATGCCTCGTTCCGCGAAGTCGCTGACAATGCCATACGTGCGGCGGATGCTACTGCGGCAATGGAAGAATCAGTACAAAAGGGAGATACCGAATTTCGTGCTGCAATTGATACCATCAGTGTCTTAGCCAGCGATATCGAAGCAACGGCCAACATGATCACTAATCTTGAAAATGAATCTGCAAAAATTGATACGGTTAGAACGGTTATTGCAAAAATAGCGGAACAAACAAATTTGCTGGCGCTCAATGCCGCCATTGAAGCCGCGCGCGCGGGTGAGCAAGGCCGAGGCTTCGCCGTGGTCGCCGATGAAGTACGCCAACTCGCCCAACGCACTACTGAATCAACCCATGAAATAAAAACGACCATTGCTCAACTGCAGGCAGCAGCACATAGCATGGTCGAAACCATGAGCGGTTTCGTTACTACCGCCCAGCACACATCCAAACAGGCCCATACTGCCGGTAAGTCATTTGATGAAATCGTCAACGCCATTAGCACCGTGCGTGAGATGACCGCCATGATTGCCTCCGCCACCGAAGAACAAGCCAGTGTGGCAACGGAAATTGATCAAAATATCAGCTGCATCAACGATATGGGCCAACAAACTTTGGCTGCAGTAAAACAAACCGTTAACGATAATCAACGCTTGGAACAGATGAGCGACGAATTACAGCATTCAGTACAACGCTTTGTCACCTGCTAATCTTTCATCACGGACCAAAAAAGCACTTGAAGTATCAACTCGAATCAGGTCATCATAGACGCAGAAATCACCGCCCTCGCTCGGCAATGCTGTGCCAAGCGAGGCTAATGACCAGCATTCCGACTCGTAACGGACGGGGTATTAAAGAGAGTGGATACTCCACCGACTAAAAGCCGGATGGCTCCCTCTCCCAGGATCTGGGAGAGGGCTGGGGAGAGGGTTCAAGATCTGCCACAAACCGATCCCCCCCTCATCCCAGCCATCTCCCCTATCGGAGATTTTAAATCCCATGCGCTTCTGGCTGACCCATGCAGTCCTCCCGGCTGCCCTGCTTCTTATCCTCACCATCCTGCTCGAACATAGCCAGTTTGATGTGCTACTGGCTAACCATTTTTTCGACTTTGACAAGCGACGCTGGATAGCTGGTGAAAGCTGGTGGGCCAACCAACTGGTACATAAAACTGGACGAGATTTCATCGCTCTAATTGCGATTTTTTCTCTGCTCGGCTTTATCCTTTCCTGGTTTTCAAGCCGCCTACGTCCCTGGCGTCGCGCCTGCGGTTATGCTGTTCTCAGTATTCTGCTGACTACCAGCCTGGTGTTTCTGGGTAAAAAATACAGCAATGTGGATTGTCCCTGGGATCTGGCCATGTACAACGGTAATCGGCCCTATGTCCATATTTTCAGTAACAAACCGGATAATATCGATATTGGCCGTTGCTTTCCGGGAGGCCATTCATCCGGTGCCTTTTCCTTGTTCTTCCTGTATTTTCTGCTGCGCGATAAAAATCGGCGTCTGGCCTTTGCCGGATTCGGTTTTGCCCTGCTGCTGGGCAGCCTCTATGGCTATGCTCAATGGGCACGCGGCGCGCACTTTATCTCACATGACATGTGGTCGGCCTTTGTCGCCTGGTTCGTGACCCTGGCACTGTACAAGGGTCTGTTCAAAGGCAGAATATGGCCAGACTGAGGTACCCAAAATCATGAAAAAGCCTGTCTCTGATTCCCACGCAGGAGCGTGGGAATGAGAACAGTGCGGAAAACTAACTGCGAATACCTATGCCTTTATTCAACACATACAAACTGAAGGCAAACAGGCTGCAGACAAATAATACAATAATAAACAGCGCATAACTGACATCGATATCCGATATGCCCAGCATGCCATAGCGCATGGCGTTAATCATATACATGATCGGATTTAGGTGTGACACCTGCTGCCAGAAGTCGGGCAACATATCGATAGAGTAGAAAATTCCGCCCAAGTAGGTCAGCGGAGTTAAAACAAAGGTCGGAATGATGGAGATATCATCGAAGCTGTTGGCAAACACAGCATTGAGAAAACCGGCCAGGGAAAATAGCATCGCCGTCAACACCGCCACGGTCAGGCTGATGGCTATATTGAAGGTTGCCGGCGCGGTAAAAATCAGCGACACCAGCGTAACCACCAGACCAACGATCAATCCACGCAATACCCCGCCACAGACAAAGCCCAGCAGGATCAGATAATTCGGCATGGGCGAAACCAGCATTTCCTCCACATGATGCTGAAACTTGGCACTGTAAAATGAGGAGACGACATTCGCATAGGAATTATTAATAATCGCCATGAGGATAATACCGGGGACGATATATTCCATATAGGAATAGCCGTTAATATTAGCCAGCTGCGAACCAATCATCTTGCCGAAAATAACAAAGTACAAGCTGGTGGTAATTGCTGCTGGCAAGACGGTCTGTACCCAGATGCGCATAAAACGCCGGACTTCCTTGAACAACAGAGTCCTGAAAGCAATAAACTGCTCGCGGGCATTCATGCCGCTTCTCCACTGCCAGTCAGTTGCAGAAACAGCTCTTCCAGGCGATTGCTCTTGTTACGCATACTGAGGACGCTGATATTACGCTTGCTCAGTTCGGCAAACAGGGCATTGACACTTTGCCCTCGCGTAATATGTGCTTGCAGGGTGGTTTCATCGAGCTGATAAATGCGATAACCGGAAACTTCCTCCAACTGTGCCAGAGGCTCACACAGATCGAGAATAAAGGTTTCCTCGTGCAGTTTCAGCAGCAGATCTTTCATGGCCGAACTTTCGATAGTGCAGCCCTCGTTAATGATAGCGATATTGCGACACAACTGTTCGGCTTCTTCCAGGTAATGGGTAGTCAGAATAATCGTTGTCCCCTGCGCGTTGATCTCGCGCAGGAAGTCCCACATCTGTCTACGAACTTCAATATCCACCCCGGCGGTGGGTTCATCTAAAATCAGCAGGCGCGGCTCATGTACCAAGGCCCGTGCGATCAACAGACGGCGTTTCATACCGCCGGAAAGATCCCGAGCCATCTCGCGCCGCTTGCCCCACAGGGAGAGTTTTTTCAGATAGATCTCAGCCCGTTCATAGGCCAGCTTACGCTCAATTCCATAATAGCCCGCCTGGTTAGCGACAATTTCGATAAGCGGCTCGAACTGATTGAAGTTGAATTCCTGCGGCACCAGACCGATACAGCTTTTCGCCGCATCCTTCTCGCGTACGATGTCATGGCCAAACACCTCCACACTGCCGCTGCCGATATTGACTAACGAAGTAATGATGCCAATCGTGGTGGACTTGCCCGCGCCGTTAGGACCCAGCAGAGCGAAGAAGTCGCCTTCTTCAACCGACAGCTCAACACCCTTTAGAGCCTCAACGCCGCTGGCGTAGGTCTTGCTCAGGTTTTTAATCGAGAGTGCGCAGGTCATGGAACCTGTCCGGGCTGGGTATTTAAACGCAGAGGACGCAAAGGCGCAGAGGCGCAGAGGAAAATATTTATTCGTTCTTCTGCTTCCCACGCTCCTGCGTGGAAACCCATACCTGCTCCGCAAGGTGCGTTATGATATGCGTTCCCACGCAGGAGCGTGGGAACGAGGAATCTCGGAATCATACATAATAAATCTCTGCGTCTCTGCGCCTTCGCGTCCTCTGCGTTAATCATAAACTCAATCCACCCACGCGCGCGCATTGCGGAACAGCCGCATCCACGGCCCGTCTTCGCCCCATTCGTCTGGGTGCCAGGAGTGCTGCAGGGCACGGAACACGCGTTCGGGATGGGGCATCATGATGGTGAAGCGACCGTCTTCGTTGCACAGGCCGGTGATGCCTGCGGGCGAACCGTTGGGGTTGAAGGGGTAACGCTCGGTGGCCTGGCCCTGATGATCCACATAGCGCAGGCTGATGAAACGTTCATCGATAACTTGTTCACCAAATTCGGCCCGGCCTTCGCCGTGGGCGACAGCAACAGGCATACGTGAACCGGCCATGCCCTGCAACAGGATGGACGGTGATTCCTGCACTTCCACCAGCGGGAAGCGCGCCTCGAACTGTTCGGACAGATTGCGCTCGAAGTGCGGCCAGTGCATCGCACCGGGGATCAGATCTTTCAGATGCGAGAACATCTGGCAGCCATTGCACACGCCGAGACCGAAACTGTCGCTACGCCTGAAAAAGCTTTCAAACTGATCCCGTGCCTGTGCATTGAACAGCACCGACCTGGCCCAGCCGCCGCCGGCGCCGAGCACATCGCCATACGAAAAACCGCCACAGGCCACCAGGCCCATAAAATCATTAAGATGGATGCGGCCTGCAATGATATCGCTCATATGTACGTCCACGGCACTGAAACCGGCGCGGTCAAAGGCCGCCGCCATTTCGATCTGGCCGTTCACACCCTGCTCGCGCAAAATGGCGACGCGCGGCTGCATATTCAGATTCAGATAAGGCGCAGCAATGTCTTCGGCGGGATCAAAGTTCAGCGCCACATGCAGGCCCGGATCATCCGTATCCAGCAGGGCATCAAATTCCTCGACGGCGCAATCCGGATTGTCGCGCAGGCTTTGCATCTGAAATGATGTTTGTTGCCAGACACGTTGCCAGTCTACCCGGTCGGCGGACAGAATCTCTTCGTTGTCATCCGTGAAAACAATCCGCTCATCCTCGGCAAGCGTGCCGATCACATGGCTGTGATGCTTGAGACCGGCATCACGCAACCAGGAGATGACTTCATCGGTATCACAATGACGCACCTGTATGACGGCGCCCAGTTCCTCGTTGAACAGTGCCGCTGTTTTATCCTCGCCCAGATCATCCAGCAGCACCCGCAGGCCGGTATGCCCGGCAAAGGCCATTTCGCACAGGGTAGCGAACAGGCCGCCATCACTGCGATCATGATAGGCCAGCAACAGGGCTTTTTCATTCAACAACTGAATAACAGCAAAGAAACTCTTGAGGCTGCCGGGATCGTCCAGATCAGCCGGGTGATGACCCAGCTGTTTATAGACCTGCGCCAGACAGGAAGCGCCCAGACGATTGCGACCTTTACCCAGATCGATCAGGATGAGATCGGTATCGCCGCAATCGCTACGCAGTTGCGGGGTCAGGGTCTTGCGCACATCGCTGACCGGCGCAAAAGCGGAAATGATCAGCGACAGGGGCGCGGTCACACTTTTTTGTTCGCCGTCTTGCTCCCAAACCGTTTTCATGGACATGGAATCCTTGCCCACAGGAATAGCGATGCCCAGCGCTGGACACAATTCCAGGCCGACCGCTTTAACTGCATCATAAAGCCCGGCATCCTCGCCGGGATGACCAGCCGGGGCCATCCAGTTGGCGGACAGCACGATGCGACTAATGTCGTCAATTTTTGCTGCGGCAATGTTGGTCAGTGCCTCGCCCACGGCCAGTCGCGCCGAAGCGGCGTGATGCAGCAACGCCACCGGGGTGCGCTCGCCCACAGCCATTGCCTCGCCCGTGATGTGTTCAAAATCCGTGGCTGTCACCGCCACGTCGGCCACCGGCACCTGCCAAGGTCCCACCATTTGATCGCGCGCCACCATGCCGGTAATGCTGCGATCGCCAATGGTGATTAAAAACGCTTTCGAGGCTACCGTGGGCAGGGAGAGAATGCGTGTAGCCGCATCCGCAAGCTTGATGCCGTCAGTTTCAAATTTAGTTTTGTGAAAAGAATGATGTTTGACCTCACGCAGCATTTTTGGCGGCTTGCCCAGCAAGACTTCCATCGGCATGTTGATGGGCACATTGTCAAAATGACCATCGCCCAGCACCAGATGCTGTTCTTCGGTGGCTTCGCCGACTACGGCGAAGGGGCAGCGCTCGCGCGCGCAGATCGCGGCGAAACGGTCCAGATCATCAGCATCCACTGCCATCACGTAGCGTTCCTGCGCCTCACAGCTCCAGATTTCCATCGGCGACATGCCCTGCTCATCGTTGGGCACCGCGCGCAGTTCAAACTGCCCGCCGCGACCACTGTCATGCACCAGTTCCGGCAGGGCGTTGGAAATCCCGCCCGCACCCACATCGTGAATGCTGATGATGGGGTTGTTGGTGCCCATCTGCCAACAGCGATCGATCACTTCCTGCGCCCGGCGCTGCATTTCAGGATTGCCGCGCTGCAC